>ERZ827168.2277-NODE-2277-length-23102-cov-3.700872_pt1 | contig 23102 bp, 20 predicted proteins | sample MGYA00519868_ERZ827168 | MGnify/ENA primary metagenome ERZ827168 (study PRJEB31778, sample SAMEA3449271) | human gut metagenome | biome: human gut; feature: human-associated habitat; material: faeces | place: United Kingdom | collected 2010/2012 ...
AAAACAAGGAGCATAGCGCCCGCTCCAAGGGCGATAGGCGACTATGTTTTGAGAGTCGCTCGTGCGGCTTGCTTCGCAAGCCGTTCCCTCGCCTATCTCAGTTAGACTTCAAACACTGCGGCGCGGCTGTTGAAAGCTTGATTATAAAAATTGGCTGAAACACTTGCTTTTACTTTGCTGTGGCTCGAGTGATGGACAAATCTCAATTTTGCAATACCAAAAAATCAAGCCGCCCGGTTGCCCGAGCGGCTCAAATTATTTATTCAGCTTTGGATTAATACATTCCGCCGCCGGCCTGTGCAGCCATCGCTGCGGCGTTTGCCGCGTCTGCTGCCGGGTCGGGCTTGTCGGTGACAAGGCTCTCGGTGGTCAGAACCATTGCCGCAACGGAAGCGGCGTTCTGCAGAGCGGAGCGGGTGACCTTTGTCGGGTCAACAACGCCTGCCTCGAACATGTCAACATATCCGTCAGAAGCGAAGTTGTAGCCGTAGCCGATCTTTCCGGACTCAACGATGTGGTTGATGATAACCGAACCCTCAAGTCCCGCGTTGGAAGCAATCTGGCGAACGGGCTCTTCAAGAGCCTTGAGAACGATCTTCACGCCTGTCTTCTCGTCGGAATCCTCGGTGCTGTCAAGCAGAGCCTTGACTGCGGGGATAGCGTTGAGCAGTGCGACGCCGCCGCCTGCAACGGAACCCTCTTCAACAGCTGCCTTGGTTGCTGCGAGAGCGTCCTCGATGCGGAGCTTCTTCTCCTTCATCTCGGTCTCGGTAGCTGCGCCGACCTTGATGACCGCTACGCCGCCTGCAAGCTTTGCAAGGCGCTCCTGAAGCTTCTCTCTGTCATAGTCAGAAGCGGTGTTCTCGATCTGTGTGCGGATCTGGTTGACTCTGGACTTGATAGCGTCCTTGTCGCCTGCGCCGTCAACAATGATGGTGTTCTCCTTGGAGACCTTGACCTGGCGTGCGCGGCCGAGATCGGAAATCTGGGTGTCCTTGAGCTCAAGACCGAGCTCGGAGGTGATGACCTTGCCGCCGGTGAGAATGGCGATATCCTGAAGCATCTCCTTGCGTCTGTCGCCGAAGCCGGGAGCCTTGATGCCCACGCAGGTGAACACGCCGCGAAGCTTGTTGACAAGGATGGTCGAAAGAGCCTCGCCCTCGATGTCCTCAGCGATGATGATAAGCTTTCCGCCTGCGTGCATGATCTGCTCGAGCAGGGGAAGAAGATCCTGAATGCTTGCAATCTTCTTGTCTGTGATAAGGATGAGAGCGTCGTCGATGACGGCTTCCATCTTGTCGGTGTCGGTTACCATGTAGGGGGAGATGTAGCCTCTGTCGAACTGCATGCCCTCGACAACCTCTGCCTCGGTCTGTGCAATCTTCGACTCCTCAACGGTGATAACGCCGTCGGAGGTGACCTTCTCCATAGCGTCGGCAATGATTCTGCCGATGTCCTCGTCAGCGGAGGAGATAGTAGCTATTCTTGCGATGTCCTCGGTGCCCTTAACAGGCTGAGAGTGGGACTTGACAGCCTCGATAGCGGCGTCAACGGCCTTCTGGATGCCCTTCTTGATGACCATCGGGTTTGCGCCTGCAACAACGTTCTTCATGCCCTCGCGGACGAGTGCCTGAGCGAGCAGGGTAGCGGTGGTGGTGCCGTCGCCCGCGACATCATTTGTCTTTGTGGCGACTTCCTTTATCAGCTGAGCGCCCATGTTCTCAAAGGGATCTTCGAGCTCAACATCCTTGGCGATGGTGACACCGTCGTTGGTGATGAGGGGAGCGCCGTACTTCTTGTCGAGCACAACGTTTCTGCCCTTGGGGCCGAGCGTGATTTTAACTGTGTTAGCGAGCTTATCGATACCGGCCTGGAGAGCCTTGCGGGCTTCCTCACCGTAAATGATCTGTTTTGCCATGATGAATTACCTCCGATTATTCTACGATAGCGAGAATGTCGCTCTGACGGACTATGGTGTATTCCTCTTTGTTGAGCTTGACCTCAGTGCCGGAATATTTGCCGGTTATGACTCTGTCGCCGACCTTGACGTACATCTCAACTTCCTTGCCGTCAACGAGTCCGCCGGGACCCACTGCAACGACCTCAGCAACCTGGGGCTTCTCCTGTGCGGAAGCGGCGAGGATAATGCCGCTGCTCGTAGTTTCTTCAACCTCGACAGGCTTGACAACAACTCTGTCTGCAAGCGGTTTAATGTTCATATCGATTCCTCCTGAATTATAAAAAATGCAAGCTTAAAAATCTTTTGGCACTCTACATCCCCGAGTGCTAATTCATATTCTAAACCCATTTGTACCAAAAATCAATACCTTTTTCCAAAGTTTACAATTATGTCATAAACTTTGTCAGCGGTCAGGAGGGTACAGAATATATAATAGTATTATACCCGCCCCAAAAAGATGCCGGAGCGTGAATATAAAAAGGCAAAAAAATTACGGCACCGTTTAAAACAGTGCCGTGAATATCTGTTCGGTCATCAGACAGCGCGTGTAACTTTGCCGGAACGAAGGCAACGAGTACATGCATAAACTCTCTTGGGAGAGCCGTTCACTATAGCCTTGACCCTTTTAATGTTGGGCTTCCAGGTTCTGTTTGAACGTCTGTGAGAATGGGAAACCTTGATGCCGAAAGACACATCCTTACCGCAATATTCGCATTTTGCCATGTGTCGCACCTCCTTCTTTACTCGGTAACAGATGATATGATAACAGATAACTTGCAAAAAAGCAAGCTTTTTTTTATTTTTTGTAGCTCCGGACGCGAAAAACTTGAAAATAATTATTATCCCTGATATAATATAGCAGTCAAAAGCCGCGCAGACATTCAGCGGACGGCACATATGCGGATATGGCGGAATTGGCAGACGCGCCGGATTTAGGATCCGGTGGGCAACCATGCAGGTTCGATCCCTGTTATCCGCACCAAAAATCGGCAAGTATCGTCAGATATTTGCCGATTTTTACTTTTTTACTTTTCACTCTTCACTTTTCACTCTCCGCTCGCCAGTTCTATTATCATTCTTTCAAGTTCTTTTGCAGCCACGCTCAGCGGCTGCTCTTTTCTTTTTATAAGGCAGATGCTGCGCTCGGGTATCTCTTCTTCGAGGTCGATTATCTGCACTTTGTCGGAAAGATTTACGAACTCCTCGGGCACGAATCCGACTCCGAGATCCGCCTGCGCCATCGGGAGAATCTGATCTGCCGTTGCCGCTTCGATGTCAGGGCTGTACGGCAGACCGTGCTCGGTGAAGAACGCCGAATAAAACTCGAATGATTTTGTGCTCGTGCCGAGAGATATCAGCGGATAGTTACCGAGATCGGCGAGGCTTATCTTTCTGCCGAGCAGCTCTTTGAATGCCGGCGAGCATATCGCCACCTCGCGCACGGAGCGAAGCGGGGTTTCGCTCAGCGAGGCGGAGCGGACGGTCGGAGTCGTGACGATTGCGATATCCGCCGTTCCGTCCTTGAGCGCGGCTATTGCCTGCGGGGTCGAGTGGTTGCTGATGCGTATGCGAACCCCGGGATAGAGCATACGAAATTTTTTGAGCACTGGCAGAAGCAGGCAGCGCAGGGCGACCTCACTCGCCGCGACGAAAACCGTGCCCGTCTGCAAATTCTTGCTCTCGGTTATCTCTTCTTCGCCCGCCTCGATGTGCTCGATGGCGACCTTGATGTGCTCATACAGCTTCTGACCCTCCGGCGTCAGGCGCATGCCGCGGTTTGTGCGCGAAAACAGGGGGCAGCCGAGCTCGCTTTCGAGGTTCTTTATCGTCCTTGTCAGATTGGGCTGGTTGTTCAAAAGCAGCTTCGCGGCCTGTGAGATGTTGCCATATTTTGCGACGAAGTAAAAGATTCGGTAGTAGTCGTAGTTTATGTTCATGATAAGCCTCCGCTGATATATGTTTTGGATATCGTTGATATATGTATTATAGATTTTACACATATCTGCAATTGGATTATAATACACTCGTCAAAAAAAGTAAAGCCCGGAAAGAAGAATTACTTTGAATTATCTGAAAGCAAGCAGCGAAGAGCTGGCAGCAGAAAAAGAGAAAGCTACGAAAGAGCTCCAAAAACTTCTAAAAAACGGCGTGACGCTCGATCTGTCGCGCGGAAAGCCGTCGGCGGAGCAGCTGGATTTGTCGCTCGGTATGCTCGATGTTATCGACAGTCGCAGCATCCTCGACTCCGAGAGCGGGCAGGATTGCCGCAACTACGGCGGGCTTGACGGAATCCCGGAGGCAAAGCGCCTGCTCGCGCATATGATGGGCACGCACTCGTCGCATACGCTTGTCGGCGGGAACAGCAGCCTTACTATGATGTATCAGATAGTCAGCCACGGCATGACTGACGGAATCTGCGGCGCGAAGCCCTGGCAGGAGGTTGAAGGGCGCAAGTTCCTCTGTCCCGTCCCCGGATATGACCGCCATTTTGCAATAACCGAGCATTTCGGCTTCGAGCTTGTACCCGTGCCGATGCTGCCGACGGGTCCCGATATGGACGAGGTCGAAAATTTGATAAAGGACGAAAAGGTGAAAGGTATCTGGTGCGTGCCGAAATACCAGAACCCAACGGGAATTGTGTTCAGCGACGAGACGGTCAGACGTTTCGCCGCATTGAAGCCGGCGGCGGAGGATTTCCGTATCTTCTGGGACAATGCCTACTGTGTCCACGCCTTTGACGGCGACAATGCGCAGATACCGGATATAATCGAGGAATGCGAAAAAGCCGGCAGCGCCGATATGGTCTATGAGTTCTGCTCCACGAGCAAGATAACCTTCCCGGGCGCGGGCGTTGCGGCGGTCGCGGCGAGTCCGGCCAATCTGATAGATATAAAGAGCTTTTTGAAATTCGCGACAATCGGACCGGATAAGATGAACCAGCTGATGCACGCGAGATATTTCAAAAACAGCGCAGGACTAAAAGCACATATGAAAAAGCACGCCGCCATTTTGAAGCCGAAGTTCGATTCGGTATATAAAGTGCTGGACGAAGAACTGGGCGGCTTGGGCATCGCAGAGTGGACAACGCCCAAGGGCGGATATTTCCTCTCATTTGACACCATGCCGGGCTGCGCCGGAAAGGTCGTGAAGATGTGCGGCGACTGCGGCGTTACGTTCACTCCCGCCGGGGCAACTTATCCGCACGGACTCGACCCGGAGGATAAAAATATAAGGCTCGCCCCGTCGTTTGCAACGGTCGAAGAGATAACTCTCGCGGTGCGCGTGCTCGCACTCTGCACGAAGCTTGTCAGCATAGACAGGCTGACTGCCGATAAATCCAAGGGTCGTGTGTCTGCATGAAGCTCAAAAACGGTTTTCACGGACAGATGTCTGACAAATTCCGCGCGGCGGTGTTCATAATACTCTCCGGCGGATTTCAGGATGCCTATACTTATTGCTGCCGCGGCTCGGTCTTTGCAAATGCGCAGACGGGAAACATCGTGCTCATGAGCACGGCTCTTGTCGACGCGGATAGAAGCAGGGTCATCAAATATCTCATCCCCGTTGTGTCGTTTATCATCGGCATCGCGATAGCGGAAGTGGTGCATATGCGGTTCAAAAACTACGAGAAAATCCACTGGCGGCAGCTGATTCTTATCGATGAGATAGTTCTGCTGTTTGCGGTTGGATTCATGCCGCAGAAGCTCGATCCTCTCGCGAATGCGCTCGTCTCGTTCGTCTGCGCGCTTCAGGTGCAGACATTCCATAAGGTGCGCGGCCATGCCTATGCCAGTACGATGTGCATCGGCAATATGCGAAGCGGCACTGAGGCTCTCTGCGCCTATTTTCGCACAAAGGATAAGGCGATACTCAAAAAGGCGCTTACATATTTCGCGGTCATATTGGTCTTTGCCGTCGGCGCGGGTGTCGGCAGCTTTGTTACCGGGAGACTCGGCGAGAAGTCGATCTGGATATCCTGCGGACTGCTTTTGATAAGCTTCGGCATGATGTTCATCCGCGAAGAGGAAGAGCTTATTCTCAGCGCGGAAAACGGCGCAAAACACAGCGAAAACTGAAATCACGCCGCATGGCGGCAAGTCAAACGAAAGAAGGAGCAATCATTATGTTATCAGCGATAGTCGGTGTCAACTGGGGCGATGAAGGCAAGGGACGCATCGTCGATTACCTTTCGCAGGATTTTGATATAGTTTCGCGCTATCAGGGCGGAAACAATGCGGGTCACACCGTCGTCAACGAAAAGGGCACGTTTATTCTCAATCTGCTCCCGTCCGGCATTCTGCGCGACGGCACAGTGAACGTCATGGGCACGGGAATGGTTATTGATATCGAGCACCTCGTCGGCGAGATCGGCAGGCTGCGCGAAAAGGGGATAGAGATATCCCCGGAAAACTTGAAAATCAGCGACCGCGCAACTATCTGCATGCCATATCACAGGATACAGGACTGCCTCGAAGAGGACAGACTCTCCGATAAAAAATTCGGCTCGACCCGCCGGGGAATCGCGCCCGTCTATGCGGACAAATATATGAAAAAGACCATTCGTATGGGCGATCTGCGCGACATAGACGGCGTCGCCGATCATCTCAGGGATATCGTCGAGTGGAAAAACCTGCTCATCGAGGGCGGATATCACCACGAGCCTATCGACGCCGAAAAAATGCTCACCTGGCTTCGCACCTACGGCAAGCCGCTGCTCCCGTATATCTGCGACACGTCGGAATATTTGAGCAAAGCGGCTGACGAGGGTAAAAAGATACTCTTTGAAGCTCAGCTCGGCGCACTCAGGGATATCGATTACGGCATTTATCCGTATACCTCGTCGTCAAACAGCATCGCCGCATTTTCGACTATCGGCGCGGGTATTCCGCAGTTACATCTTGACGAGAGCATAGGCGTTATGAAAGCCTACTCGACCTGCGTTGGCGAGGGTCCGTTCGTGTGCGAACTGTTCGGTGAAGAGGGCGAAATACTTCGCCGGGCGGGCAACGAATATGGCGCGGCTACCGGCAGACCGAGAAGAGTCGGCGGCTTTGATGTTGTGGCCTCGCGCTACGGAGCGCGTGTACAGGGCGCAACCGCAATCGCGCTGACAAAGCTTGACATTCTCTCTTATTTCGATAAAATCCCCGTCTGCGTCGCATATGAAATAGACGGAAAGCGCGTCGATACTTTCCCGACCGGCAGCGCGCTCAATAACGCAAAGCCCGTCTATGAGTATTTTGACGGCTGGAAAGAGGATATCTCCGACTGCCGCTCGTTCGATGAACTGCCCGAAGCGGCGAAAAAATATATCGACTTCATAGAAGCGCGGATAGGCGTGCAGATAAAATATATTTCTGTTGGCGCTGAAAGGGATTCCATCATTACTCGCTGACGCTCCCGCCGCGTGCTTCGCGGGTCACGACCATATGAACAACTATTCCGCCGAATATCACGGGATAAGGCTCAGCTACGGTCTATCGTGCGACCATAATATCTATGTCGTGCCTTTCAGGGGCGGCCAGCTTATAAATATCAAAAACGACGGCACATTCACCGTCCAAAGGCTTATTCGCCACAGGGGACAGAGCACCGTGACGATTGGAAAAGAAAAATAAACAAAAAGCCGTTCCTTAATGGGGCGGCTCAATTTATATACTAAAAACACAAAAGCCATCCCTTTTTCAGAGATGGCTTTTGTGTTTACTCTTCTGCCGCTTCGCTGTATCTTCTCAGTGATATCCTGCCTGCCGTCAGCATGACGCCCTCAAGCATCAGCGCGGAGCAAAGCGGAGCACATATTCTCGGATAGCCGAAGATGAGCACCGCCGTCATGGCTGCGAATGTAAGCGTGACGCGGATTATCGACCGCTCTCGATAGCGGATCTTCTCCGCTTTATCGAGCGGCTTCTCTTTCGCCGCCGCAGGGGAGAGGATGCATATTATAATGTATGCCACTGCCGATGCGAGCGCGCCGGATTTCAGAACCGCGGACTCGCGCAGGGCGAAGAAAACAAAGCATATCGACAAAAGTATTTCTATCGTCGACAGTATCATGCACTTGCCCTCGGTCGAGGCGTGAAACCCGCCGCCGTATTTCTTGACGAACAGGAACACGGCGTAGAAAATCATGCTCTCGAGCGGAACCGAAAAAATCAGCCCCAGTATCAGGCAGATGACCGCGTACATCAGCTTCGATAACAGCGAAAAGAGACCGTAAGCCACGATCTCTTCCTCGCTGTCCGGCAGATACCCGCGCTTCTCAAGGCGAGAAGTCAGGCGAACTGACAGATCATAAATCATTTGTTCTTGTAGATCTCCGCGCTCTTGGGCATACGGGGCTGATAGGTCCAGGGCGAACCGGTCGAGTTGATGTCGTCCTTGACGTTCTTCTTGGCGAGAGTGATAACAGACTCTGCCGCTTTCTTTGCTATGTTTTTCATTTTGTCCACCTGCTGCCGGTTCCATTTAAGTCCGGCATTTCCTTTCTTTGGTATTTTTGGGACAACTACATGATAACATGTCAACAATAAAATTCAATATAACAAACAATACTGCATATTTTTGCGTCAAAACTGCACAAATCCTTAATATTATTTAACAACGGCATAAAATAACAGCGTATTACAAATATAATTGTGTTAGTAAATGGCAGTTTGTTCCAATTAAAAGCGGCAAATGGTAACATTTTCCATGGGTGATGAAAGTGAATGATGAAAAGAAGAATGCCGTTATTGGGGCGCGGATAATGCAGCGCAGGAAGCTGCTCGGAATGAAACAGTCCGAGCTGGCGGAGCTTATAGGAGTCTCTGATAATCAGATATCCAATATAGAGAACGGCAGAAGCTATCCGAAGCTCAACAGCTTTATGCTCATCTGCAAGGCTCTCGACTGCAACGCGGACTATTTCTTCTCCGGCGTGATAAGCGATTCTCTTCCCGAGCAGATAGGGGAGATGCTCTCGTCGCTTTCCGTCGAGGAGCAGAGGATGGTCTGGCGCCTTGTTGACTGTTACATACATCAGAAAGATGACTCAACGATTTAACGATTTAAACTATTTGACTTGAGTTTTCTCATATGGTATAATTGTCAACGAGGAGTGGCATTTCGTGAAGATCGCAATTTGTGATGACAACAGTGCTTATGTAAAAAAGATCGAATCGGTGGTTCGCACGACCCTTGCGGAGAAGAATATCGATGCGCGGTTCGATCTCATATCTGACAGTGCGCAACTGCATGACAGCGCGGAAACATATGATATGGCTTTTCTCGATATCGGGATGACCCCGTATAACGGGCTTGAGATTGCCGCAAGGCTGAAGAAGAGAAACCGCAATATCATTATATTTTTTATCACATCGTATGATGACTATATCGACGATGCCATGGATCTGCACGTTTTCAGATATATATCCAAACCGCTCGACGCAAGGCGGCTCAGAGCGGGAGTCGAAAAAGCGCTGAAGCTCATCGACAGGGCGCGCACAAGCTTTCTTGTGAAAGAGAGCGGAAAAGCCGTGTGTGTCTTCTCAAAAGATATTGTTTTTGTTGAGATAGCCGGACGCTCCACGCGGGTCGTGACGACCCAGGGGGAGTACAATTCGGAAAACGGCATTGACTTCTGGGATTCAAAGCTCGCTGCGCCGTCATTCTTCCGCGTGCATAAGAGCTATATAGTCAATGTCCATTATGCAACGGATTACACCCGCGCGTCCGTTGTGCTCTGCGGCAAGTACGAAATACCCATAGCCTATAGAAAACAGGCGGAGTTCCGTCACTTTTTTCTCAACTATTTCGGGGGACGATGATCTGAAAAATGGAGTTATTATCTGCACTTTCACATGCTATAGAGCTTTTTATTGTCTTTCAGTTCTTCAATGATCTGTTTGCCAATAAGGGCAGGAAAACCGTTGCAGCGGCGGTCGGCATTGCTTTCTATGCCGTGGCATATGCGGCGTTTTTGCTGTTTAATTCAACGGTCGTCAACATTTTGCTCTGCTTTGTTATCGATTCCGTGTTTGCAAAGCTCTTCTTTGAATGCAATATCAAAGGCGCAACGCTCGGCGCGCTGTTCATAGCGGTGTCGAACACTGCGTCGGAATTTATAGTCATGAGCGTGCTCGGCATAGTCGGCGGAGATATAAAGACCTATCGGTCGAGCCTGTATATTTATCTGCTTATGGTGCTCCTGAGCAAGTCCGTCCTCTTCGTTCTGACGAAAGCGGCTGTTTATGCGGGACTGTATCTGCGCGGTCAGAAGGGCGTGCGCATCCCCGCGTTCCTGCTGATTTATCCTATAGCGTCGATAGTTATCCTCTATACTTTCTGGATGATTTCCGTGCGCTACGATTTGTCGAAGAATATAAGTGTTATAATTTCCGTCGCGTCAATCGCTATAATCGCATCGGCGTTTCTGACTTTCGTCTTTTACGGGCGCACTTCGCGCAAGATGGACGAGCTCTATAAGACCCAGCGCGAGGCGGAGCGACTGCGCACCGACCAGACTTATTACGCCCTGCTCGATCAGCAGAACGAGATGCTCAAGACTATAACGCACGACGAGAAAAATCATCTTATCGCCATAAAAGCACTCGCGAACGATCCCGCAGTCAGCGAATATATCGAGAATATCTACGGCGATATAAAATACCATTCGATGTTTGGCAACACAAAGAACAAGTTCCTCGATTTGCTGCTCAACAAATATAAATCGATCTGCGATTCGAGCGGGATAAGCTTCGAATACAATATAAGAACGGCGAACCTCTCGTTTATGGATGCGCCGGATCTGATAACGCTTCTGAGCAATATCCTCGACAATGCGGTCGAGGCGGCGAGCGTTTCCGAAAAGAAAACGATAGAGCTTTCGATAAACAGGGTCAATGAATTCGATATGCTTTCCTGCGTCAATTCCAGCGACCGCAAGCCGCAGTCCGTCGGCAAATCGCTCAGGACTTCGAAGAATTCCGGCGGCTTCCACGGTCTCGGAACAAAGAGCATCAAGGCGATGGCGGGAAAATATAACGGCGAGTTCGATTGGGCATACAGCGAGGCTGACAGGGAGTTCACGGTCAATATCGCGTTCTTCCATACAGATAAGGAGAAAGTAACAAAATAATATTTTTCGCGGAGCACAGTTTTTTACTGCGCTCCGTTTGCTGTAATATTCATATATTGCCATGCTCCTTTGCTGTGCTCAAATATCACATCTGAAATTTATATGGCAAAATCAATCTCGGGCTAACGCGGCAAAGCTGTAATTCGGTGCTCTGATACATTGTTGAAGCAAAGCGAATAAATTTTGCAAAACGGCTTAATAGCGCGCTTTCGGGAATCTTTGCGCCGCGTGCGCGCAAAAAACTAATATCGCGGACACCGAGATATAAAGCCGCCGAAAATTTTGACGGCATTCCGGGGTATTTGACAATAAATTCAATCTGTATAAGCTTGCATTTTCGGCTGTATTATGTTAATATGTCCTATATTAAGCAGTCATAAATAGTTGTAATTCAACACTTTTAGTTGTTTGTGGTGCTTTTTCTACGGGGCGGCGCACAATTTTCGCCTCGATACTTTGACGACAGGGAGTTGGCATACTTGGCGAAGTATATCATCAAGCGTGTTGCAATGGGTCTGCTGTGCATATTCATTGTTGCAACACTGACTTTTCTTCTGATGAATCTGGTACCGGGCGGTCCGTTCACGGCTGAGAAGTCTATGAGTGAGGCGGCGCAGAGAGCGCTTGAAGCAAAATTCGGACTGGACAAGCCCCTAGGGCAGCGTTATTTGACATATATGTCCGATCTTCTCAAGGGAGATATGGGCCCGAGCCTTAAACAGCGCGGACGTTCGGTAAACGAAATAATTTCCTCGAAATTTCCGATTTCGGCGCGTCTTGCGGGCGTCGCCGTGCTCGTATCGCTGCTCGTCGGTATCCCGCTGGGCTGTGTCTCGGCCTATAACAGAGGAAAATTCGCCGATAATATTATTATCGTGCTTGCGACCTGCGGAATAGCCATACCGAGCTTTATAAGCAGCGTTATTCTGCTATATACGTTCGGAAGCAAGCTGAACATATTGCCGACGATAGGACTAAACTCGTTGGCATCATATATAATGCCGGTAACGGCGCTGTCAATTTATCCGACTGCATATATAACGCGCCTCATGCGATCGAGCCTGCTCGATGTTATGGGTCAGGACTATATCCGCACCGCGAGGGCAAAGGGTCTGTCGAACTTCAAGGTTCTCTTCAAGCACGCCCTGCGAAACGCCATCCTTCCCGTTGTTACTTATGTCGGCCCCATGCTGGCGGGTCTTATGACCGGATCGTTCGTCGTGGAGAAGATATTCACCATTCCCGGTCTCGGCCGCGATTTCGTCTCGGCGATAAACCAAAAAGACTATACGCTGATAATGGGAACTACAATAGTTCTTGCCACTCTTATAATTGCGGCGAATGTTATAGTTGATATCCTCTATAAGATCATAGACCCCCGTATTAAACTCAAGTAAGGGAGCGGCAGGAGAGAAACGATGAAGAAAAAATTTCCGAGTCTGCACCTGAATGCAGATGATTTTATCCCGGCAACAAACGATGAAAAAGAGAGCCTCGTCGTCATGCGCGACAGCGTCAACTTCTGGGCGGACGGTATGCGCCGCCTGCGCAAGAACAAGATAGCGATGATAAGCCTCGTTTTCATCCTTATAATAATGTTTTTCGCTTATGTTATGCCTGCTTTTTGGCCGTATAGCTACGAGCAGCAGATTAAGTACAGCGAGAATCTCAAACCTTTTGAATACAGCCAGACAGAGCAGGCGCGCATAGACGCGGGCGAAAAGGTTTTCCCGCATATCTGCGGCACCGATAAGCTCGGCAGAGACTTTGCCGTCCGCCTTATGATGGGCACGCGAATCAGCCTTACCGTCGGTCTTATCTGCGCGGCGCTCGTCCTGATAGTCGGCTCGATTTTCGGCGCCGTCGCCGGATTTGCCGGCGGCTGGGTCGATATAATAATGATGAGAATCACCGATATTCTCTATACAATACCTGATGTTCTTTTGATAATAGTGCTCTCGCTCGCCTTGAAACCGAGGCTTGAGGATCTCGCCGAACAGCCCGGATTTGGCTGGATGAACACGGTCGGACCGAACCTTATCGCGATATTCCTCGTGTTCGTTCTGCTCTATTGGGTCGGCATGGCGCGTATCACGCGCTCGCAGATTCTTGTGCTCAAGGAGTCCGAATATGTTACGGCGGCGCGCGCTCTCGGCGCAAGCAGCTCGCGCATAATCAGAAAGCACCTGCTCACAAACTGCATCGGCACCCTTATCGTTACCACAACTCTTCAGATCCCCTCGGCTATATTCACCGAGAGCTATCTGAGCTTCCTCGGACTCGGCGTTGCGGCTCCCATGCCGTCGCTCGGCTCCCTCGCAACCGATGCGGTCAAGGGCATGAACACTTATCCGCATCTGCTGTTTTTGCCGGCAATACTTATCAGCGTCATCATTCTCGCATTCAACCTCTTCGGCGACGGACTGCGCGATGCGTTTGATCCGAAGCTGAAAAACTGACAAGGAGGGCGAGAATTTTGAGCGAAAAACTTCTGGAAATAAAAGACGAAAAACTCTCGTTCTTCACCCCCGCGGGCGAGGTCAAGGCGCTTAACGGCGTGTCCTTCTCCATGAACGAGGGCGAGGTGCTCGGCATAGTCGGCGAGTCCGGCTCGGGCAAATCCGTTACGGCTTATTCAATAATGGGTCTTACCGCCTATCCCGGCAAGCTCATCGGCGGTACGATATATTTCAACGGTCATCAGATCGAAAAGATGAGCGAAAAAGAAATGCGCAAAATCAGGGGCAACGAGGTCTCGATAATCTTCCAGGATCCCATGACGAGCCTCAACCCTGTCTATACTATCGGCAATCAGATAACCGAGGTTATCCGCCTGCATACGGGCAAGAGCAAAAAAGAGGCATATGACCGCGCGAAGGAGCTGCTCGAGCTTGTCGGCATCAACGAGCCCACAAAGCGCCTCAAGCAGTATCCCCATGAGCTCTCCGGCGGTATGCGTCAGCGAGTCATGATAGCAATAGCCCTCGCGTGCGAGCCCAAACTGCTCATAGCCGACGAGCCCACAACGGCTCTCGACGTTACCATTCAGGCTCAGATACTTGAGCTTATGCAGGAACTCAGACAGAAGCTCGGCATGAGCATCATAATGATAACCCATGACCTCGGCGTCGTCGCCAGCATGTGCGAAAGAATCGCCGTCATGTATGCCGGTCACATTGTTGAGTACGGCACGGCGGATGAGATATTCTATGAGCCCAAGCATGAATACACCAAAGGACTCATCAATTCTATTCCCAAGCTCAGCGCTCAGGAGATAGAGCGCCTTGTGCCTATCGAGGGTCAGCCGGTCGACCTGCTGAATCCTCCCGCAGGCTGCCCGTTCGCGCCGCGCTGCGCAAACTGCATGAAGATATGCCTGCGCGAGATGCCGCCCAAGACGGAGCTTAGCGATACGCACTACAGCCACTGCTGGCTGCTTCAGAAAGAAGAATTTGAAAAGGGGGAGACAAGCTGTGAGTGAGAATGAAAAGCTCGTTGAAGTGCAGCACCTGCAGCAGTATTTCCCGGCAGGCGGCAGAGGAAAGCACAAAAAATTCGTCCAGGCAGTCGATGATGTCTCATTCTTTATCAATAAGGGAGAGACGCTCGGTCTCGTCGGCGAGTCCGGCTGCGGCAAAACTACCGTCGGTCGTACTCTGCTCAGACTCTATGAGCCCACGGACGGCAAGATAATCTACGACGGAAATGTTATTTTCGATAAGGAAAACAAAGTGGCGGTCAATATGCTGCCCTTCAGACGCAAGATGCAGATGGTTTTCCAGGACCCCTATGCGAGCCTTGACCCGCGCATGACGATAGGCGATATCGTAGGTGAGCCCATCGATATCCACCATCTCGCCGCCAACAAGGCGGAGAGAAGAGAGAAGATAATCTCCCTTCTTGAGCGCGTCGGACTCAACAGCGAGCACGCAAACCGCTATCCGCATGAGTTCTCCGGCGGTCAGCGCCAGCGAGTCGGTATCGCGAGAGCGCTTGCGGTCGATCCCGAGTTCATCGTCTGCGATGAGCCGGTCTCCGCGCTCGATGTCTCCATTCAGGCGCAGGTCGTCAATATGTTCGAGGATCTGCAGGAAAAGCTCGGCGTGACGTATCTGTTTATTGCGCATGATCTTCTGATCGTCCGTCACATTTCGAACCGGATTGCGGTCATGTATCTTGGAAAGATCGTGGAGATCGCGGACGCAGATGAGCTCAATGATTACCCGCAGCACCCGTATACGGTATCTCTGCTCTCTGCGGTTCCGATCCCGGATCCGAATATCACGCGTCAGAGAAAGCGCATCATTCTGGAAGGCGATGTGCCGAGTCCGCTGCGTATGCCGACCGGGTGTGCATTTCGCTCCCGCTGCCGGTATGCGACGGAAAAATGTGCAAAGGAGTGTCCGAAACTAGAAGACCGCGGCAACGGACATTTTGTTGCGTGCTGGAATAAATAGTGATATAATAAAAATATCTTTTCGGCACTTTAGTCTGATATCAGAGGAAAGTAGTAGTGCATCTGCACTGTTACCCATAAATTCTATCTTAAACGGAGGGAATAAGTATGAAGAGAAGACAACTCATGGCGATCACACTTGCTGCAGTGACAGCAATGGCACCGGCTACTGCATTTGCAGAAGAGAGTACAGAGGCAGCAACGGAAGCTGTTACGGAGGCAGCCGAGACAGAAGCGGCTACTGAGGCAGCAGAAGCCGAGACAGAAGCGGCTTCTGAGGCAGCAGAAGGCGAGACCGAAGTGGCAAGCGAGGCGGCAGAAGGTGAGACGGAAGCTGCGGCAGAAGCAGCAGACGGAGACGTAGCCCCGATCGAAGGCGCAGATGTGGCGAGCAGATCTTCCGATGCAGCTCCGGCATGGCAGGAGTACAACAACCTGATCCAGCAGATCAAGACAACGACCGATCTGGATGAACGTGAGGCGATGATGCATCAGGCTGAGGACATGCTGATGGAGACCGGCGCGATTGTACCGCTCTACTATTACAATGACATTTACCTTCAGAAGGAAAATGTGACCGGAATTTACAGCAACAACTATGGTTTCAAATACTTTATGTTTGCAGATGCAGGCGATTCTACAACACTTCGTCTGAACCTTGCAAGTGAGCCGGACAAGCTTGATCCGGCGTTAAATACAACGGTTGACGGTGCATGCCTTGTAGTCAACAGCTTTAACGGACTTTGCACCTATGATGAGAATGGCGAGATTGCAATGGATTTTGCAGACAGCTATGAGGCAAGCGAGGATGGACTGACCTATACCTTTACGATGAAGGATGGCCTGAAGTGGAGCGACGGTTCCGAGCTGACCGCAAAGGATTTCGCATATTCCTGGAACCGTGCCGCAAGTGCCGAGACCGGTGCAGACTATGCATACATGTTTGATCCGATCGCAAGAAAGGATGACGGAACACTGGATATCGAGGCAAGCGAGGATGGCAAGACGTTTACCGTGAAGCTTGGTGCACCGTGTGCATATTTCCTTGACCTGTGTGCATTCCCGGCATTCTATGCGGTTCCGCAGGCAAGCGTTGAGGCAGCAGAGGGCTGGCAGGAGAATCCGGGTACATGGTGCCAGGAAGCAGGCTTCGTGACGAGCGGCGCTTACACACTGGAGAGCTGGAACCACAATGAGAGCATGGTTTATGTGAAGAACCCGAACTACTATCGTGCAGATGAAGTGAAGATCGAGCGCATGGAGTTCATGCTCAGTGCAGATGATACTGCAATCTACGCTGCATACAATGCAGGCAACCTTGATTTCGCAGATACGGTTCCGACCGATGAGATCCAGAGCCTTTTGGACAATCCGGAGTTCCACATCATCGACAACCTCGGTACCTATTATGTAGCATTTAATGTAAACAGCGATCTGTTCGCAGGCAAGACTCCGGAGCAGGCTTCTGCCATGAGACGTGGACTTACCCTTCTGATCGACCGTGACTACATCGTAGAGAACATCGGCCAGACCGGTCAGCAGCTGGCAAATACCTTTGTTCCGGCAGGTATGGCAGACGGCCAAGGCGGAGAGTTCCGTCAGAATGACGATGCTTATACTTACCCGGATGCAGATGCAGTCGGATACTATGATCCGTCCTATGATGCATACGAGGACAACCTTGCAGAGGCGATCGAGCTTCTGAAGGAAGCAGGCTATGAGTTCGTAGACGATGGAAATGGCAATCAGGTACTCTCCGATGAGACTCCGCTGAATGTCACCTACATTACAAATGACGGTACCGCCCATGTAGCAATCGCTGAGGCAATCCAGCAGGATTTTGCAGTCATCGGTGCACAGCTGAAGATTGAGACGAATGAGTGGAATGTATTCCTGAACGAGCGTAAAGCAGGCAACTACGATATGTCCCGTAACGGATGGCTCGCAGACTTCAATGACCCGATCAACATGCTTGAGATGTGGACAACTGACAGTGGCAACAACGACGTTCAGTTCGGCAGATAAGAGCAGCAGATATTACCTTTGAGGAATTAGTACAGCATACAAAAATTAACTGGACTAATAACGCAGAATGAAAATTCAGGCAAGTTATGTGGTACAGTTATTTGCAGTATGATGTATTAGGCAGACTGGAATAAATAATAGAGGAAGCTGTGCGCAGAGAAGAAGCTCTGTGTACAGCTTCCTTTTTGTCAGCCGTTTTCACTTCGGGTAAAAGAAGGAACGGCTCGGCTGTGGGACTGCTGACAGAACAGAGACGGCGACATGTATAAGGATAAGACCTTCATGAGAATTTGCGGCTTGCAGGAATCGGATTTACGAGTATAATTAGAAGAGGACAACAAGGAAAAGACAGCATTCATAATGCGGTACAGAACAGCTGAACAGAAAGGAAGAACATCATGGTCAGTGACAGAATCGCAGCGCTGCGTGCGCTGATGAAGAAAAAGGGAATTGATGCCTATATGATCCCGACCGATGATTATCATGCATCGGAGTACGTAGGAGAGTATTTTAAATGCAGACAGTATATGACGGGCTTTACCGGGTCAGCCGGGACCGCGGTCATCACGCAGGACATGGCAGGTATGTGGACAGATGCGCGGTATTTTATTCAGGCGGAACGCCAGATGGAGGGCAGTGGCGTCGTATTATACCGGATGCGGGAGCCGGGTGTGCCGACCGTTCATGAATTCCTGGCACAGACGTTGAAAAAAGGCCAGAGACTTGGATTTGACGGGCGCTGCGTCGGAGCGTCAGAGGCAGAGGAGCTGGAGAATCTGCTGTCGGCGCAGGGAGTGAGCATTACCTGCGAGGAAGATCTCGTCGGTGAGATATGGACGGACCGTCCGGCCCTTTCTGCAGAGCCGGCATGGGATCTGGATGTAAAATGGGCCGGTGAGAGCCGCGAAGATAAGCTTGCCCGTATCCGGAAGGATATGAAGGAGGCAGGTGCAGATCTGTTCCTTCTGACGAAGCTTGAGGATATCGCATGGCTTTTGAATATCCGTGGCGGCGACATTCACACAGTTCCGGTCGTGCTGGCATATCTGATGATGAGTGAGCAGGAGGTCCGTCTGTATGCAAACGAGGCAGATTTTTCAGAAGGACTGAAGGAGATGCTGGCAAAGGCCGGTGTGGCGCTTTATCCATACAATCAGGTGTATACAGACGCGGCAGCGATCGAGTCCCAAAAGACGGTGCTTGTCGATAAGGGCAAGGCCAATTATCGGCTGGTAAAGAGCATTCCGGCATCTGCAAACGTGCTGGATCGCGCAAATCTGACGCTGCTTCCGAAGGCGATCAAGAATCCGACCGAGGTGGCAAACGAGCGCGTGGCACACATCAAGGATGGCGTGGCGGTCACGAAGTTCATGTACTGGCTGAAGAAAAATGTAGGAAAAATGAAGATCACCGAGTGCTCAGCGGCAGACTACCTGAACAATTTGCGAAAAGAGCAGGAGCATTTTGTGGATAACAGCTTTGATCCGATCGTTTCCTATGGCGAGCATGCAGCGATGAATCATTATTCGCCGACACCGGAGACCGATGTGGAGGTCGAGCCGCACGGATTTCTGCTGGCAGATACCGGCGGACATTATCTGGAGGGATCTACGGACATTACCCGTACTTTTGCAATGGGGGAGATCACGCAGGATGAGCGGGATCATTTTACCGCGGTACTGCGCGGACATCTGAATCTGGCCAATGCAAAGTTCCTCTATGGCTGTACCGGCATTAATCTGGACTATCTTGCGCGCCAGCCGCTCTGGGAGCGCGGAGAGGACTTCAAGCATGGCACCGGTCATGGTGTTGGTTACTGCTTAAGCGTCCATGAGTCTCCGAATGGCATCCGCTGGAGACGGCTTCCGGACCGCAATGAGGACGCGGTGCTCGAGGAAGGCATGATCACTTCCAATGAGCCGGGCTACTATGTCGAAGGTGCTTACGGTATCCGTCATGAGAACCTGGTTGTCTGCAAAAAAGCAGAGCAGAATGAGTATGGTCAGTTCATGTGCTTTGAGAATCTGACGATGGTTCCGTTTGATCTGGATGCTATCGATCCGGAGCAGATGACAAAGAAGGAGCGTGAGCTGCTCAATACGTATCACAGACAGGTGTATGAGACAATTGCTCCATATCTGAACGAGGAAGAAAAGAGCTGGCTAAAGGAAGCGACAAGAGAAATCTGAGATCAAAAAAGTAAAAAGGATACCTGACGGAAAGGTCAGGTATCCTTTTTTAACCGGTCAGGAAGCCGCCCGGTTTTTATTATAAATCACCATCAGTCCCTTCAGCAGCAGCTGGTCATCAATGATAATCTTATGATGGCAGTATGGGATGATGACTTTGGCAAGGCCTCCGGTCGAGACGAGGGTACAGGTCTCGCCCATTTCCTCCTCAATCCGGTCAATGACACCGTCGATACTGCCTGCAGTGCTGTAGATAATGCCGCTGCGCATGCAGTCGACGGTATTGGAGCCGATCACCTTTTTCGGCGGATCAAGGCTGATCTTCGGCAGCTGAGAGGTGCGGGACGTCAGAGAATCCAGGGAGACGCGAAGCCCCGGGATAATCATGCCGCCAAGAAAATTTTTGTTGCGGTCGATCGCAGAGATCGTCGTGGCGGTACCCATGTCGATGATGATGAGCGGAGTCGGGTAGTCGTGGATCGCAGCTACTGCGTCAGCGACCCGGTCGCTTCCAAGCTGTGCCGGATTGTCGAGCATGATCTTCAGGCCGGTACGGATCCCCGGTCCGACGACCATGACCGCTTTGCCGGTCAGACGTCTCATAGCTGCTTCCATCGTATGTGTGACGGACGGCACGACTGAAGAGATGATGCAGCCCTCAAAGGTGCGGTGGTTTAAATTGTTGAGCTCCAGGATGTTTTTGATCAGGATTGTGTATTCCAGCTCAGTGGAATTCTGATTGGTAGAAAGGCGCTCAGTGAACAGAATCTGTTCATTTTCAAAACAGCCGAGCACGATGTTTGAATTTCCGATGTCAACAGCTAAGATCAAGTGGAAACCTCCTTAATAAAATGATGATGATACCAGGGTCAAAAGGTATTAAGCAATCGTCTTTGTGCGTGTCGCGGTAACCGGTACAAAGTGTGCCTTATACAGTGCAAGTCCGACCGCGCCGGTAATGACCGTTGAAGAAATCATCTCGCATACGGCATTGACACCGACAAAGCCGCAGCAGAAGGCGATGACATTCTTTCCGCCCATCAGGTTCTGCATGTATTCCGTATTGCCGAAGAGCACGACGAGCAGTGTCATGAAGAATAACGTATTCAGGAAGGCTGAGAAAAATCCGGTGACGAAGCAGGCTACGGATGTGTTGAGTGACTTACGCACGCCACGGAAAATGTAACCGAGCAACAGTCCGTCCAGCATACGCGGGATGAAACGCTGGATAAATGCAAGTACCGGGTTGATTCCGAACAGTACAGCACCCATTGCGCTGGTACCGCCGACGCCGATGCACTGCAGAAAGCTGGTCAGTCCGAAAACGGATCCGACGATCGCTCCGCCTGCCGGCCCGAGGGTGATCGCTGCGACTGCTACCGGAATGACATTGAAGGTCACGGCGAGCGGTCCGATATTCAGATATCCGAGCGGGGTGTAAGCCATGAGCAGCAGAATAGCCGTCATAAGGCCAAGAATGACGAGTTGAGATGTGCTAAATTTGGTTTTCATAATTGTGTTTTCCTCCTTGTTATTATTCCCGATCAATGTGTGCTGCAAGACAAAGCACCTGCGGGCAGATGCCTGCGCCGAAGGGCGGCATTGCCATTACATCCAGACGTGACCGGTATTGTCCTGTGAGGTACGATCCTTTGTGGCACGTATGGATAAAAGCTGCATCACATTTTTATGGGATACAATACAATTACAGCCGGAGTATATCATTTTCTTTTTAAAAGTACAAGCAAAAAGAAAGACTGTATGAAAAATTAAACAAGGTGCAAAAGCTTCAATGCATGTTTGAAGCTGCACAGGGCTTTGATTTTTACCGGAAATATGGTAAGATGGTGCGGATAGCGGTTTCAGGTCTTTTGACCAACGGATGATAGAAAGAGGAAGTGAATGCTATGTTAAAGGGAAAGACAGTTATCCTCGGGGTGACAGGAAGCATTGCAGCTTATAAGGCGGCAAATCTGGCAAGCATGCTCAAAAAGCAGCATGCGGATGTTCAGGTTATTATGACACAGAATGCGACACAGTTTATGAATCCAATCACATTTGAATCACTGACAGGAAATAAATGTCTTGTGGATACGTTTGATCGGAATTTTCAGTTTCAGGTAGAGCACGTAGCTTTAGCAAAACGGGCAGATCTGGCGATCATCGCGCCGGCGACAGCCAATATCATGGCAAAGCTTGCACATGGACTGGCTGATGATATGCTCACGACGACGCTGCTGGCGTGCCGGTGTCCGAGGCTGATTGCGCCGGCTATGAATACGCGGATGTATGAGAACCCGGTCACACAGGACAATATGGATATTCTCCGGAAATATGGATTTCGGATTATCGAGCCTGCAGTCGGACATCTGGCATGCGGGGATACCGGAGCAGGAAAGCTTCCGCCGGAGACGCTTTTGCTGGAGTGTATTTTAGATGAGATTGCGATGGAAAAGGATATGAAAGGTCTACACGTGCTCATCACGGCAGGACCGACGATGGAGGCAATTGATCCGGTGCGGTTTATTTCCAATCATTCGACGGGAAAGATGGGCTATGCGCTCGCAAGGGTGTGCCGTCGGCGCGGGGCCGAGGTGACGCTCGTCTCCGGAAAGACGAATCTGGAAGCGCCATACGGTGTGACGCTCGTGCCGGTGACTTCAGCACAGGATATGTTTGAAGCAGTGTCGTTAAGAGCGAAGGAGCAGGATCTGATTATCAAGGCAGCGGCGGTGGCAGATTATCGTCCGGTGACGGTAGCCGAAAATAAAATCAAAAAAAGTCCGGGTGACATGAGTATCGCACTGGAACGGACGACGGATATCCTAGCATGGCTCGGTGAGCACCGAAGAGAAGGACAGGTGCTCTGCGGCTTCGCGATGGAAACGGAGCATATGGTGGAGCATGCGAAGGAAAAGCTCACAGGGAAGCATGTTGATATGATCGCAGCAAATAATGTCAAGGTCGCAGGTGCGGGTTTTGGCACGGATACGAATGTTGTGACACTGATCACGGAAGACGGAGTGGAGGAGCTTGCGAAGATGAGCAAGGAGGAAGTGGCATCGCGGATAGTGGATGCGCTGCTAAGGATCAGGGGAAACAGGGAATAACAATAACAGGAGATCAGATAACATGAAAAGCTATGAGACAATCTGGGAAATTTTTAATAAATGTCCGAACAACCAGATGCGGGATGTATTTATCGACGAGGTAGAGGTGGCGGATACAGATGCCTACATCCGGCAGAAATTTCAGGATAAAAATGCAACGTGGGAAAAGAGTGTGCTGCCGGACGGGACGATCGTGTACGATATTAATGCATCTGGAATTTTGCAGCGCTTTTCATTCACGGAA
>ERZ827168.2281-NODE-2281-length-23049-cov-18.280117_pt1 | contig 23049 bp, 26 predicted proteins | sample MGYA00519868_ERZ827168 | MGnify/ENA primary metagenome ERZ827168 (study PRJEB31778, sample SAMEA3449271) | human gut metagenome | biome: human gut; feature: human-associated habitat; material: faeces | place: United Kingdom | collected 2010/2012 ...
TTTATCTTGTAGTTTGCGAATATCTGTATAAATAGAAAAAGCCCTTTGAGAAAAGATTTCTCCTCTCTCAAAGGGCTTGAATGCATTAGTTTATAGGTTTCTTTGAAAAATCACCATATCCACCAACCTGACGCCACATTCAAATATTGGGTGGTCATAATAATCTGTAAAAAAGTTCGGTATGATATAAGAACGAACAAAACCGCACTTTTCATAGAATGGAACTGTCAAAGGACTATCGCCGGTTCCGACCTGTAAAACGGAATATTTGTCGGCATACTCTTTAACAATAAAATCTATCAAGGCTTTGGCATAGCCTTTACCTTGATATTCTGGAACGGTCGCAATATTCTTTATTTCAAGAATACCGTTGCCCTCATCCGTAACAACACATTCAGCTTTCACGCCGTTATCATTAAGCACATACATAGTGCCTCTTTCAAGATAGCGGTCTATCATATTTTCCTGTTCATCTGCCAATAGCAGTAATGAAAGGAATTGTTTTTTATTTTCTTTGATTTCCCGAATCTTCATAATTAGCCACTCTGTTAAATTTCATTTTAGACTTTTATCATACTTTTGAAAATGGGCAATCCCGATTGGAACTGCCCATATATCTTGAAAATTATGCGATTTTTAAGGCTCTGCACCGTTTCAAGCACCATTTGGTGTAAATTTGGTGTATTTGTGTATTTTCAGAGCTTTTTCACAAATGAAGTACATCCCGTTTTGTAGGGTAAAACTGTACTTCTTAATAGAGCTTTGCACCTGCGGGGATATGGTTATCAACCATGAGGAGGTGGAGCTTTTCTTCGCCCTCTTCTTCGTGAACTGCACTGAGGAGCATACCGCAGGAGTCAATACCCATCATTGCTCTCGGCGGAAGATTTGTGATAGCGATAAGAGTCTTTCCAACCAGTTCTTCAGGCTCATAATAAGCGTGAATACCGCTTAAAATTGTACGGTCTGTGCCTGTGCCGTCATCAAGAGTGAACTGTAAAAGCTTCTTCGACTTCTTAACAGCCTCGCAAGCCTTGACCTTTACTGCACGGAAATCTGACTTTGAGAATGTTTCAAAATCAACATATTCTTCAAACAAAGGCTCAACTTTTACCTTTGAGAAGTCAATCTTTTCTTCAACAACAGCATCCTTTGTTTTCGGAATGCCTGACGGCTTCTTATCGGAATCCAAGCTCTTCATTGTTGGGACGAAATCGTCCACTCACGACTTAATTCCATTTTGTAAATTTTATCGCCTATAAATGGGCTTTTATTCAACCTCTTTACACCATTCCCACTTGTTTCGTGAAAGTAAAAATGCGGTTTGGTGTAAAAAATGGTGTAAATGGTGTATAGCCATATTTAGTTTTGGGTTTTATAGCATTGCTATCAATCCTGTATTTCATTTTACCATTTTCTCGTCATAAAGTAAAGAAAGCACACACCGTGTCTCTACGGCATATGCTCTCTTTCTGATTCTCTACCTATTTACTGATTAAATTGTGATTCCAATCCCTCAAACTCTGACTTTCTTAATTCCTTTGTTACATCTGTATAGATGTTCAATGTCGTAGATACATCTTTGTGTCCGAGTGCGTCCTGAATGACTTTCACATTCACTCCGGCTTCACACATTCTTGTGGTAAATGTATGTCTGAGAGAATGACAGCTAAAGTGTGGAAGTAAAACCTCCGGATTATCATTTTCTAAAAACTGCTTATCATTACAGTTTCGTATAATGCGACGAATTGCTTTATTGAGCGTTGCTTGGTGCTGAGGCTGACCAAAACGATTTACAAAAATAAAATCCGTATATCCGTCAACCGTGGTTTCACAATGCAGTCCGAGAAGTTCCTGCCTTTCTTTTTCCATTAAAAATGCTTCTTTCACAAATTCAAGCATTGGAACTTGTCGCATACCTGCCGGTGTCTTGGTTGTGTTCACATTGAAATAGCAACCTTTCTTGCTTCCTTCGGTTCTGTGGTCATAATAAACAAGCGTATGATTCACATCTATAATGCCTTCCTCTAAATCTATGTCACACCACCTGAGTCCGGTCAATTCGCCTACACGCAATCCAGTTCCGACCATAACCGCAAATATTGGATACCAATACTGTGCTTCCGGTGTGTTCTTCAGATAGTTAAGAAAAAGTTCCTGCTCCGGTTTGGTTAATGCCCTGCGTTTTTCAGTCTTAAAACAATGTGATTTTTTCAATTCACGCAAAACATTGTCCGTTGGATTGCTTCTGATATAATCATCATCTACTGCCATTTCAAAGACCTGATGTAGAACGGTATGTATGCTATCAATCGTTGCGGGTTTCAGATGTCTTTCATCAACGAGACTGTTGTAATATCTCTTTATATCGGTCTTTTTTATGGACATTATGAATTGAGAACCAATCTGGTTACGCACGAACGTCTCATACATATACTTGTAATTCTCAAAAGTATTATTCTTTATTCCACGTTTCAAATCTCTCCAAAGTTCATACATATCATTAAGTGATGTATAGCGTGCTTCTGCCTTGATACCGTCTTTCTTGTCCTTGTCGATTTCATCTTCCTTATATCTCAAATCGTCCAAGTTTCTTGCATAAATACAATGTCTTTTACGGTTTTCATCTGTCCATCGGAATTGATAAGTACCGTCCGGTCGTTGCGATTCCCCTTTGCGGAGAACCTTTCTTGATTTATCTTTTCTTTTTGTATTTGCCATTGTGTTACCTCCTACAATTCTGTGCTTGAGTCAATAAACTTCTCTAACTTCTCCCGTATAATTAAAAGCCTGTCGCTTCTTGCAATTCTGAAACTGCAATCCTTATCCATCAATAGTGCCTTTAATTTTCTCTCTCCAATACCTGAATAAGCAGCCGCTTCCTCGACCGTAAGACATTTCTTTTCCCAAATCGGTATATCCTCCGGTGGTTGCAATAGCTGTTGCTGATATTCATAAAGTTCAGAACCATCTATTTTGTACATCTACATTCCTCCCCTCAAATAGAACACATCTGGTCTAAATATTCTTCAAATTGTTTGCGTTTAATTAGAGTTCTTTTCCCAATTTTCAATGTAAATTGTTTTGCTTCCGGTTGCTTTGTAAGTTCTCGTATTGTTTCTCTACCAATGCCCGTATATACATACGTCTCATCAATAGAAAGTGCTATCTTATGCCACAACGGAACTTTTTCACTTTTACTGGTAAACCACTCATCACTCAATCTGTTCATCATCTGCACCTCCCTTAAATTCCGATGTCTGAATAAATTTCTCGAATGCTTTTCTCTTGATAAATCTGTGATTACCCATCCACAACACAAATGGGCAGGCATATAGATTTGTTATTTCAATCAGTTTTTTCTCACTGATTCCTGTATAAAAAGACGCTTCTCTAATGGTTAATATAGGCTTATGCTCTAATGGCATTTCTATTTTGCTTTGCATTTCGTCCTCCTTGTATTGATGGCATCAGTATATTCATTTTTCTGCGATAAGCCCATTATGCAATCGGACTCATCGCAGATTTGACTTTTTACTATATTGAATACTGCCTTTCGAGGTATTCCTCAAAAGATTTTCTCTTGATTACCCTGCGACTTCCTATCCATATCACAAAAGGGCAGTCCTCCGATTCTGACATCTCATATATCTTATTGGCACTTATCCCTGTGTAAATTGAAGTTTCCGTTACCGATAAAACAGGTTTTAACCAAAGCGGGATGTCATAACTTACAATTTCATATCTTTTCTTAGACATTCTGACACCCCTTTTCTCTTGCATTGCACTGTCTTTCGCTAATCACATAATCCCAACCGGTTTGATTGCATTTATCGCAGTGGTCTTTGACCTTTGCAAACGGGTCAAGCCGACGCACGATATAATCGGGATTGTGAATATAATCATTCAGGCACTTTGGGCAAAGGCAACGGATATTCTCTTTCTTTTCTTCCTTATAAATCCAAAGTCCGAAAGTCTTTTTAAGCGTTATATTTATTCGCCTTAAAAGCTGCTCATCTTCAATCGTTCCGATGTAATCTCTGAGTTCATCTTTATTTACTGTCTGAAGTTGCTCCAGTAGAACCATTGACGGCTTCTTGAGTCCAAACTCCTGACCGAGCAGGATATGTGACGGCAGGTATCTTTTCTTGATAACGCCTGTTACAGCAGCCACAATAATTGTTGGTGCGTTTCTGTTATAATCATCTGCCTGAATTACAAGCACCGGTCGTGTTCCGCTTTGTACCGAACCTGTTCGTGTTCCGAAGTCGTAGTAGAATAAATCCCCACGGCAAATTGTTTTTTCTTTCATATGTAAAACCTCACATTTCTAAATATTTTGAAGTGTCATTCGTATCCGGAATGAAATAACCCCTTCACTCATTGCACAAAAGGGTTCATTTTGGACACCCAAAATCAAAGGTTCTCATAAAATTTCTTAAAATTTTTCTTTGCCGCTTCAATAGATTTGCTGACAGAACTATGATAAGTGCCTTCTTCTTCGGCTATTTCACGACAACTCTTGCCCTCAATGACAAACTTACACAATCGTCGTTCCTGAGCTGATGTCATCATTGAAAGCACCATTTTAACTTTCTTAATTTCACGCAAGCGCTGTAATTCTTTCCTCTCTGCAATTTCTTCTGCTTCTCTAAGTTCAAATGGGTCAACAAAATCCAAGAATGCTTCATTATGGAATTGCTCAAATAAATCATCTTCATAACAAAAGGCATCTAAATGTCTTGCATCTCGCATTTCACACCTATGCGTTTCTCTGTTATCATCAATAATCACTTTTCCCTGTGCGACAGAAAGCAGAACAAAAGGAATGTATCTGCCGATAATGTCAGGATATTTATCCCACAGTTCTTCTTCGGTAAGTTCGGTTATAATCGCCCATTTCTCTGTACCGGTATATCCGTCGTATTCATATTTGAGATTGATAAGTTTACAGTCCTTTGCAAATAATTCTTCTTGTTCCGTTAATGTAAGTTTGTTTGTCATTTTCGTAATCTCCTTTGAATTTTCTAAAATTGCTTTTTTATATAGAAAATTTGGAGATTACGGGTATTTAGCTATGTATGCCTGCCACTGCTTTTTCATTTGCTTCTCCGTTTCGGAGCAACAAAAAAATAGCCGAACATCAAGAACGCAAGGATATAGTTATCCCGTTATTCTCAATGTCCGGCTATTTGGTAACTCATTCAGGTTCCGTGGCTCGGTACAAAGCTCAGTTATTAAGTTGTTTGCTCATTTCTTGTTTATTCTAAATGTTCTGAATTTGAGATTACCTCTGCGCAGTGAAAGGTCAATCTCATTTACATACCCACATTTAGGGCATTTAATTTCAATGTTTCCTGTCGTCATCGTGACTTTATCAAAGATACGCCATTCACAGCGTTTGCACCTGACGATTACTTTCTGTTCCAGTCTTGTCAAATCTTATACACCTCCGGATAAACAGCAAGGTAGTCAAACGGATTATCAAGATAATCCTTGTGCAAGAGTCCAAGCTGTTTCATTCGTATTGCAAGTGCTTTCTTTGAGCATCCTAAAAAATCTGAAAGTGCTGCGTATCTTTCATAGACCGCCGGATAATAGATTTTATTTAGGCATTCGATTTTATCCCCAAGCCCAAACAAAAACATTCCTTTTTCTATCAGACACCTCGGAAGCAGAATTGCAGCCGCAAGTGTATTTGCCTGCCATTCCTCCCAATCGGTAATTATTCTGCTTTTCTCTGTGTCTGCGGTTGCCTTGTAATAATGCACTCCGGCTGATTTTTCCGTTATTCCATAATCATTTGGGAACAACATCTTGAATATCTGATGACTGCCTTCGTGCATAAGTGTAAAATTCTTTCTTCCTTTCAGGTTGTTGTCATAGTTAAGGTCAGACTCGACCAGAACCGTTTTGCCATCCAAGAAGAAAAAGGCTTCATCGTCGTTGTTTTCAAATACCTGCACTCCGAGTTCCCCAAACGATGTCATTCCGAGAATGCTTCCATCATAGGAAAGGTGCATATACTCAATCGTCAGTCCAAGTACCTTTTCGAGCATTAGCTCCGGCTCAATGCGGTACACCTGTGATTTCTTTATTTCAGGCAGTTCAAAATATGCCTTTACAAATTTCTCTGAAATTGTTTCTATATCATTTCTCGATAAGCGTTTCAATTACTTAGCCCTCCTAACATTAGGATTTTGCTTCGACAAACCACTTTCCGTTTTCTTCATCGAACAGAAAAGCCGACTGTCCGCAAATCTGAACCGTATAGCGAATGCCTGTGCCACCGACCTTAGTAGCGGCGGCTCTGCACTTCTGCATTACACGGTCAACTTCATATATCTCATCATTTTCAAACTTAATGGAATTCGGACGAGCCGTTCCATCAGGTCTATGCGTCACATTTACTTCGACATATACTTTTCTTCTTTCACACTCCATTGCTTATACCTCATAATTTCTCATTGTTACAACCAATCTTCCCAAATGCTCATATCCGTCGATGTCTTTATCTGAGACTCTGTATTTCGGTTTTTCGTCATCATTCTTGTTAATGTAGCAGGAAAGCCGACCTTTTAGAAACGGCTTATTCAAATCAAAGAATAAAAACATCCCTTCGTATATTCCGTAATCGGTAAAATGGTTTCCGCCGTCCGCAATGAAGATAGCCATATCATCACTGCATCCTTTTATTAAACAATCAGGCATTCTTACATATGCCTGTACATCACTTTCATCAATCACAATTAAGCCCTCCTTAGCCGACCATTCCCGTCGGCATCGTGATTTCCACTTTTTCCGGTGGTAGCTGCAAGTCCTGATACAGAACTCCATTCCTTATGCTGTCCTTACCGAAGCGTCTGCGGATTGTTTCAATACATTTTTCAAGTCGTTCCAACTTTTCCTGCTTTTCCACATCCATAAATAATCCTATCTGACGGGGCGTGTCTTGAGGAATAAGATTGATTGCTTGGATTGTTACGGAACGGATTGGATTGTACCAACCATACCTTGCTTCAAAAAGTTGAAATGCTCTCTTGGCAAGAACCATCGGCGATTGCGTAGGCAAGTCAATCTTGGTCTGCCATTGTTTTGTACATAGTGTGTTATCTCTAATGTGTATGGCAACTCCTTCGGCACTCAGTCCGTGGACTCGGAGCTTGTGTCCGATGTCTTGGGTCAATTCGAGAAACACGGGCCACACCTGCTCCGGTTTCTCTAAGTCTGCAACTGTCGTTATACCGTGTCCTACGCTCTTGATAGGCGATACGAAGTCTTTCTTGGCAACAAGGGAAAGGTCATTGCCATTTGCGTAATTCCATAATGCAACTCCGTTTTTTCCTAATACGCTTCGCAGGAACTCAGGGTCGGTCTGTGCCAAAGCCCCGATGGTACGAATCCCATAGCTGTCTAATGTACGCTGTGTCGCTCTGCCTACACCGAGCAAATCAGCCGATGGGAGTTTCCATATCTTTTCTCTGAAAGTATCCTTTGGTATAACCGTTACTGCATCCGGCTTCTTCATATCAGAGCCGAGTTTTGCAAATATCTTATTAAATGAAACACCAACGGAGATAGTAAGTCCGAGTTCAAACTTAATCGTTTCTCTGATTTTGTTTGCAACTTCCACCGGAGAGCCGAAAAGACTACCTGTTCCGGTAATATCCAGCCAGCACTCATCCATACCATAAGGTTCTACTTGGTCTGTATATCGTTCGTACACGCTTCTTGCAAGTTTTGAGTATTTTATATATTCCTCATAATGCGGTGGAACAATAACCAAATCCCGACATTTCTGTTGTGCCTGCCAGACGGTATCTCCGGTTTTCACATCAAATGCCTTTGCTTTATAATTCTTAGCAAGGACAATTCCGTGTCGTTCTTCAACAGAACCGCATACAGCAACCGGATATTCTTTCAGAGCAGGGTTAAGCATACACTCAACACTTGCATAGAAGTTGTTCATATCGCAATGTAAAATATTTCGAGCCATTCTGCGTAACCCCTTGACTTTTTGAGAAGTTTAATATAAACTATGAGTAGTTAAACTTCTTACTTGCCATTATACGCAGTTAAGCTTCTCTTGTCAAGAGTGTAGACGAAGTTTAACTACATAAATTTAAGACAAGGAGTGAACAATCAAGATGACATTCGGCGAAAAAGTTAAGAACGAACGAAACAGACTCGGATTAAATCAGGATGAGTTGGCGAAAAAAATCGGCGTTACTCGTAGAGTTATCAGTTCCTATGAGAATGACAGTTCCCGTCCAAGAGGAACAGAACGCTATAAGAAACTTGCCGAAGCTCTCGGTGTAAATATCAACTATCTTTTATCGGAAGATGAAGCATTTATTGCAGATGTTGAAGATAATTACGGACACAGAGGTGCAAAGCAGGCAAAAGAACTTCTAGCAGAAGTAACCGGTTTATTTGCCGGCGGAGAAATGGCTGACGAAGACATGCGTGAAATGGTTGATGCCATTCAGGAAGCGTACCTTATTGCTAAGAAAAACAACAAGAAATACACACCGAAAAAGTATCGCAAAGACGAGTAACCTCTCGCTGTGCGTTGTCCGTTTTATGGGACAGCAGATGGTTTATAATAAAAATGGATAATATATCTGTTATAATGGCACTGCAAGGGAGGTGAGCCGTTTGGGATATAATACGCAGGATGAGATTGTCAAGATAGTGAACCGGCTCATCAAACGATGTGGCACTCGTAATCCATATAAAGTCGCTGATGAGCTTGGGATACATATTCTCTATCGAGATTTTACGAAACAGCGTGGAGCATACAAGGTAATCTTGAAGAATCGATTTATCTTTCTTCAGAACGGTTTGCACCCGGTTATTGAACAAATCGTATTATGGCACGAAATCGGACACGATGTTCTTCATCGCCAAGAAGCAGTTTCAGCCGGAGGATTCAAAGAATTTAATATCTTTGATATGCGTGAAAACCGGATGGAATATGAAGCCAATGTCTTTGCAGCTCAGGCTTCTTTACCGGACGATACGATTATTGAATATATTAAACAGGGGTATGATATTCAGCAAATTGCTCGCTGTATGCACTCCGACATAAATCTTGTCGCTTTGAAAGTTGATACTCTCAATTCACAAGGCTACAATTTTAGGAAACAGGAACATAGAAACGACTTTCTCAGATATAACAGAAAAATGTAAAGACCGTCAATTCTCGAATGCGATCTGACGGTCTTTGCATTACTTCGATTTCCATTATTCTTGGGAACAGCGTAAGTTCGATGAAGTGTTTGATTGTACTATACCTAACAACACCTTATCCCGTGCAGAACTGAATTATGAGAGTGGGTCTGTAAGGAATATTCACTATGGTGATATTCTCATAAAATATGGTTCTGTTGTAGATGTTCAAAACGATGAAATACCTTTTGCGACAGGAAAAAGCAGCGACGATTTCAAGGGTGCATTATTACGAGATGGTGATATTATAATTGCTGATACAGCAGAAGATGAAACAACCGGAAAAGCCTGTGAAATAGGCAATTCACAAGGGTTAGATGTCGTGTCGGGACTCCACACTATGGTATGTCGTCCACGCAATAAAATGGCATTGGGTTATCTCGGTTATTACTTAAATTCAGACGCTTATCATCATCAGCTTTTACCTCTTATGCAAGGTATTAAAGTTTTATCATTAAGCAGGACTAATGTTCAGAAAACTATGGTGTGCTATCCGAAAAGTAAGGCTGAGCAGCAACTAATTGCAGACTGTTTCCGCAACCTTGACAACCTTATCACCCTTCATCAGCGTAAGCCGATTGTTGTCAATTCAAGCTCGACAATGAACGCATTACCAAATCAACATCTTTATTTTCAAGTTCTTGAATAATGTGAAGATAGGTCTTTTGCGTTGTTGTCATACTTGAATGTCCTAATCGTTGAGCCACACTTGCTATTGATACCCCGGCAAATAATAGCAGTGAAGCGTGTGTATGTCTTAGTCCGTGAACTGATATAACCGGTATATCTGCTTTCTTACAGTGCCTTGTAAGAATGTCGTTGACAGTAGAGTTATACACCTTTTCTGAAACAAAAATCGGTTCATCTTCGGGTAAGTCTTTAACCAAAGTAGAAAATTGAATAATGAGCTGCCAGTCAATCTGTATTTTTCTGACCGACGACTGATTTTTGGTTGGCATAAAACCACCACCGCCTTTATAATCCCAAGTTTTATTGATTGATAAAGACTGCTTTGAAAAATCAAAGTCCTTTGGAGTTATAGCCAACGCTTCAGAAAATCGCATTCCGGTTTTTGCAACTAACAGAATAAACCAATCCCAATTTATCTCTTGACTAAGATTTAAGCCAGATAAAAGTTTGTGCAACTCAAATTGGTTAAGATACTTGATTTTTTTGTGTCGAGGTTTTTTACCCTTTATTATAGCTTTTCTTGTAGGGTCTCGTTCTATAAGTCCCTCATCTACTGCATCTAAAATAGCACCTTTAAGTTGATGATGAAAGTCCATTGTGGTCTGTCTTTCGTGTGCCTTCGCATAATCATTCAAGAGTTTTTGATATGTTATCCTCGAAAGTTCGCACACTTTCAAATCCGGTGCTAATTGCTTAATCCAAGACTGCGTGAGCAAGTACTTATCCATTGTAACCTTCCTTATCGCCCCTTCCTTATAGACAGTAATCCATTGAGCATAATAATCGTAAAATAAGTCTGTTTTTTTTATATTATTCAGCATAATATCCTCCTGTATAAAAATTAGGCTTACGCTGATGAAGGGTGATAAGGCGATTGAGTTTTTGAATATATGAAGCTATTCTCTTTTGCTCTGCTATTGACGGAACAGGAACAACTAATTCAAAATAATCTCCCAAGTTGTAATTTGTTCTTCCATCTCCTGTTGAAATTGATACTGCCCATTTCTTATGTTTATCTGTGTTTAGAAACGAACACAGATAATTTGAATCAATTATTTTAGGATTTGGTCGAGTGACAATCGTAGCAAAACCTATTGATTTTGCTTCGTTTTCAGTAATTACCGCAGATGTTCCTACATCTCCGGTGTGTACGGTAATTACATCTCCAATTTGGTGCATACGAGTTTCGTTTTTTTCGGCAAATGTTTTTTCCAAGTAAATTGGATTATCACCAAATTCAAATTTACCATCTTTAATATCTGAGTTTCTAATAAGTAAAGTTCCTTCATCGGTATAATGTTTCGTCATTGTTGTCACTAATCCAATATAAATTTTTCCGATTTCAGTGACCTTACGCTGTTCCCAAGTGTTTTTGATATATCTGATTATTTCGATTTTTTCTTTGCATAAAAATACAAACTCACGCTGATGAAGGGTGATAAGGTTGTCGAGCTGTATAAAGTAGCTGGCAATGAGTTGCTGTTCTTTCACTGCTGAGGGGTAACTCACGCTTGTCTTTTGAATGTTGCTGCGGCTTAAAGAGAGCACTTTTATGCCCTGCATAAGAGGCAGAAGCTGGTGGTGGTAAGCATTAGAGTTGAGGTAGTAACCGAGGTACCCCAACGCCATTCTGTTCCGAGGGCGGCACACCATTGTATGTAACCCCGATACTATGGCGCTCCCTTGCAAATTACCTATTTCACAGGCTTTTCCGGTCGTTTCATCTTCTGCGGTATCAGCGATAATAACATCGCCATCCTGCAATAAAGCCCCATTGAAATCCTCTCGGCATCTATGCGGGATGCGAGGAATATCGTCCTTTTGAACATCCAGCACAGAGCCATACTTTATCAGCACATCACCATAATGAACATTCAGGACAGTTCCTTCATCATAACTCAGTTCGGCACGGGAAAGTGTGTTATTCGGGACAGTGCAATCAAACACTTCATCAAACTTACGCTGTTCCCAAGAATTATGAAAAAAGAGCCAAGGGAAAGCCCTTGACTCCTAAAATAATGCTTAATTATTCATCTTCTGTTGGCATTTGGATTTCATAACCACCACTGATAATAAAATCTCGAAGCAATTTGTCGACTTTAACATTAACTTTTGGCGGAATTATTTTAGTTTCCTCAATCATTTCAAAATAATTCTTTGCTTTTGCTTTATCGACCGTTTTCTTCAGTTCGTCATATCTGCCAAACTCATTGAGATTGTTTTCATTAAGCTTCAATCCCATAATGTTTCTAAGCAGATTTTCATCTAACCCAAGAGCAGATGAAATTCTATGAATTTGGTCGTTTCTAGCTTTTGACAAATACTCGTTAATATAATCTCTCAGCGATTTGCCTTCTGAAACTTTTACATCGCCCCTCTGAATATCGTGCAAGAAAATGTTTGCATATTTCTGTTCTTCCTGAGAAAGCGTTGCGAATGTTTTATGCAACTCTGTTTCGGCTTGTTCAATAGCCTCTTGAGTTGTTCCCTCAGCACTTAACAACTTAATGTACTTATCAAACCTTGAGTTCATATAATCGGAGTCAATTAACCCGGTATCAATCTCAGTAATATATCCGGCAAGGTCATAAGGCACATCATCGTTTCCGGTACCGCCACTGCCTCCGGTCAATTCCTTGTATCTAAGAACCAAAATCAGATAAGTGTTCTCGTCTATAGCTACATCAACGACTTCTCCGGTTTCTTCATCAACATACGCAGGAACTTCCCATTTGAAGCCTTGAATTTTGGCTGCTTCCAAATAACTGTTAAATTCATTAAAATCTTTTGCAAACTTCCTGCACACCAAAGTGTCGTTAGGCAATTTTTCAAAGTTCTCAATTCCCGCATTGGTAAACAACTCGGTGATATTTTCAAAAAGTTCATTCATCTGCTTTAAGTTTTCAACGAGATGTTGGACGAACAATCCGAGAGGTCTGTCACCGGAATAAAGTTTCACAGCAGCGTTAATATTACGCTCCATAGTATGAGGCTTGCGATAATAGCGAATAGTTCCGAATGGCTTATCCGGACCGAATAAACGATTTGTTCGAGAAAATGCCTGAATAATGTTCTCATACTGAAGCACCTTGTCCATATACAAAGTGTTAATCCACTTAGAGTCAAAACCCGTAAGCATTTGGTCAACAACAATGAGCAAATCTATTTGTTTAGCAGGTTCGGTGGCTACTCGTTCATACGGTCTTTTGTGAGCAAGTCTTGCAGCGATGTCTTTTTTCATTTTCGCAAATGTCGGGATAACAAAATCCTGTCCGTATTTTTCGTTGTAATCAGAGATGATTTCAACAAGTCCATCCTCTTTGAATTGGACACCGCCGTTATTATCAATGCTTGGGTCAAACAAAGCTGTGACTTTAAGTTGCGGATTAAGTTTTTTGAACAAGCGATAGTAATTGATAGCCTCCGGAATACTACTTGTCGCAAATATTGCGTGGAACTTGCTGTTATGGCTCAGCGTTACCCAATTTTCAAGTATATCCTTTACTACTGTCGTAGTATGTTCCGTCGTTGTGTATTGAACATTTGGGATATAATCTTCAATGCCCTTAATATAGTCGCCTTTGGCGTCGAAATGCCCAACCATTCCAACTTGATTTGTGTCCATATATTTATAGAAGATTTTACTCTTAACAGGGTCGGAAATTGCTTCTTCCTCTGTTTGTGCTTTTGCCTTTTCCAAAGCAACAACTTTTCGCACATCTTTATCTTTGAAAGTCAATACCTTGTATGGGTCAAAGCCAAGAACATTCTTGTCTCTGATTCCATCCGCAATACTGTATCTGTGAAGTTCATTACCAAACACAGTGCTTGTAGTATTCTTTTTCTTTTGGTTTTCGTCTTGAATAGGCGTACCGGTAAAGCCGAAGAACATTGCCTTTGGAAATGTGTTTTTGATTGTCAGCAACATATCTCCAAAAGTAGAGCGATGAGCTTCATCTACGATAAACACAATACGCTTTTCACTGATAAGTTCAATGTCACGAGCATTCAATCCGCCTGCTTCGTCCTTAATGTTACTCATTTTCTGAATTGAGGTAACGATTAGAGTATCGGCAGGGTTGGTGCTTTTCAATTTCGTGATTAAAACATTTGTATTTTCAGTTGCTTGTACAGATTCGTTTTCATCGGCAAAGCCACGATACTCTTTCAGAGACTGAGTGCCGAGTTCAATTCTATCCATAAGGAAAATAACTTTGTCGGCATCTTTTGAGCTTGCGATTAACTGAGCAGACTTAAAGCTCGTCATAGTCTTTCCGGAACCGGTTGTGTGCCAAATATATCCGCCGAGCTGATTGTTACCTTCCCATTTTGCTTTTGCAACTTTATCAGAAATAGCACTTGCCGCAAAATACTGATAGCTACGCATTACTTTAAGTACGCCGTCTGAGTCATCAGCAACCGTATAAAAGCCGATAAGCTGATGTGCCATAGGAATAGATAGAAGAGTAGATGCCACCTTGTTCCATTCGTTAATCGGCTCGTTATTAAAATCTGCCCAATGGAAATAATAATCCGGATTAAACTTGCCGTCCGGACCCGGATTTGCAAAATAAACAGCTTCGTTTGGTTCCATTGCAACAAAAATCTGAACCAAAGAAAACAGTCCACTGAATATTCCCTCGTGAGAATACTTTTCTATTTGATTGCAAGCCTGACTAACCGGAATACCGCTCTTTTTGAGTTCAATATGGATAACAGGCATACCGTTAATGAGCAGCATTAAATCTCCACGGCGGTCATTAAGTAATTTCGATTTTGTTGGGAATTTAGGCTGCTGCACAATTTGGTATCTGCTTTGACCGGCGGCAATTTCACGGCGGTCATAAATTTTAAGGCTGACTTCTTTACCAAAATGTAATTTATCATCAGAGTTATCCCTTACGATAGAAACACTTTTTCCGTTAATAAAGCCATTTAACTTTAACGGTGTTCTGAGAGCTTCGATTTGCTCTAAAATCTGCTGCATTTCGCTATCGGTTAGAGGATAATCGTTCAGTCTGTCAATATCTCTGTTGTTTTCAAAGAGTATATTTGCCCAATTTCGCAGCAAATCTTGTTCAGAGTAATTTTTAAGGACTTCTTTTTCCCACCCTTTTTCGGATAGTATTTTTATCAAAGCCGCTTCAAAATCCGACTCTTTATTAAAAATCATTTCGAGTTCCTCCTAACTTCTAAAATTTGCTTTTACATCTCAGACAAACATCTTTTCAAGGCACGCTTTTTTGAGATTTTTCAACTTTTCTAACTCACGCTGATGAAGGGTGATAAGGTTGTCGATTCCAAGAAAATACTCTCCAATTTTTGCTTGTTCGTCTTTTTGAGGTAACACAACAGGAAAGTCAACCAATATGTTTTGATTAAGATGTTTGATAGTTCCGCCTGTTGCTTTCTTATCGACATAGTCCATCAAAAACGGAGCTTTCAAATATTGAAAAAGGTATCTGTTATCGACTTCTTTTTCATCTCTGATTTCAACATTAAATACTCCTGCGTTAAGTGTTGCAGGCATTGTTAAGCCTTGAATATAAGCCACTTTTCCGAGTGTTCCGTCTTTTGTTATTAAGATACTACCATTACGAATTTGTATGTGCTTATCTTGCTCATAGCGTTCACGCTCTACATAGTGGCAAGTATCAAAATTTACAGCACCGTCCATAAAGTCCGTCCCCGTAATTAACATATAGTCGCCGTTATCTAAAAACTCAGAAGTTCTTAAATTTTGCCAACCTATTCTTGCGTGCATTGTGGCTATCTCGCTTAACTTACGCTGTTCCCAAGCTTCAGTAAATCCCTTAAAACGAATTTCGGGTACATTGGAGCCATTTTGTGGAAACATTTTTCCCAGCATAGATTTTTTGACATTGGTCAATTTGTCATACTTACGCTGATGAAGGGTGATAAGGTTGTCAAGGGTTTCTAAATACTGTCCTAAAACTCGTTGCTCCTTTATAGTTGGGATTGTTACGACAGTGTTTCCAACAAGCTCTTTATTAAGGTTATTTACTGTGCTACCTGCCGCAAGTGACTTATACTGAATTATCATTTGAGGAGTACCGAGCAAATGGCACAAAAATGTCAAATCAAAAACTTTATAGGTATTTCTAATTAGTAGCCAGCCGTCGTGAATACACCCATCTATGCCCATAATATAAGGCTTTCCGAAGCTCATAGAGTTAGATAAGATTAAATCTCCCGGATGAACTTCTCTCGTTTTTGATAGTCCTTCCGGTTTGATTTTTTCGGCGGTTTTTGTTATATAATTGCCCTGTGCGGGAGCATCGCCAATCTTCACCCAATTTAATCCATCAGGCGAGTCGGTAATGAAATCATCAATAGGTCTTGGCGAACCACCTCGCTCTATTTGCACTAAATCTGAAAACTTACGCTGTTCCCAAGTGTCACTAAACCCTTTGAAGCGAATTGCCGGAATGTCTGTTATTTTTGTCATTTTGCACTACCTCCAAGCAATTTTTTGAGTTCAGCAAGACCGAGCATATCAAATTCACTACCTTCAAGGTCATCAATCATAGAAGAAAGTGATTTTTCTGTTTCTTCTATTTGATTTTCGACATCTGCGAAAGTAGTTTCATATTTCTTTGCAAGTGCTTCAAGCTTTGAAACCAAATCAGATATAATGCTATCCGGCAACTGCATAAGATTATCAATAAGCGGCTTTATCCACTTATCTTTAAGAAGTTCAAGAACTTGTTCATCGGACAAGTGTTCAATCGTATCTTTCGTTTTTTCTTCAAGCAAGGCATTATCACGCTTAATGGCAGTTTTCAATGCTTTTTCTTCTGTATTCAATTCCGAAACAGATTTAAGTTTTTCCTTTGTTTCGGGTTCAACACCGTCGGATTTCATAGCTTTTTTGATTTCTGCAAAGACCCAGCTATCTTCGTTTACAAAATCAGCCTCTTTTTCTTCCTCGGAAAGTGTGTCAAGTATTTCTTCGTATTCGGAAGCAATTTCTGAAAGTCGATTTTCTTTTTCACTTAATGCTTGCTTGTCATCGGCAAGTATAGTGCTTTGAATAAGGTCAAATGGTATAATGCGACCTTTCCATCCTTCTTGTACTTCCTGCTCAACATTTCCTTTTTTCTTGACCACCATATTAGCGTCAACAATTTTAGTTGCCCCAAAGCCCTCTGTTTGAATAATTTCCAAATCTACGGCAATCTTAGTCCAGTCATCATCAAGAAGCTGGTATGCTTCATATCTGTCAACTAACGGGATGTCAGCCATTCGTGCAAAGATGTTTTTTGATAAAAGCTCCTCTGTTTTAGAGATACTGAGACTTTCCATCTTTGTAATCAGCTCATCATACAAATATGTATCAAAATCAGCAAAAACGGACTTGAACTCGTTTTCAAAACTTGTTATATCACTGTGTTCTTTAATTGCCTTTTTTATATCTTTAACTACGAATTTGCAATATTCGGAAGATGTATTTTCAAACAAATCAGAGCGAAGTGCCGGGAAAGCTGTCCAATATTCTTTGAGTTCATCAATTTCAGATGCCGGTAGACCGCCGAACATAGACGCAAAAATATCCCAAGATTCTGCCGCCTCTGAGGAATCCACATATCTCGGAATATTAAGGTTATAATCGTTCTCTCTGATTTCGTCACGGCTGACAACTCGTGAATACTTGTCCACGCTTTCTCTCCGTGTAACAACATCTACAATCTTCTTAATATCTGAAGCTCTCAGCTTATTGTTTTTGCCCTCTTTGATATATCCTTTTGAAGCATCTACTATAAGAACATCTGTATTGGTTCTCTTTTGCTTCAACACCATAATTATTGTCGGAATACCTGTGCCGTAAAAGATATTTGCAGGCAATCCTATGATTGTATCAATCTTATTTTTTTCAATTAAGTTCTTGCGAATTTCGCCTTCTTCGCCGCCACGGAACAAAACACCGTGAGGAAGAACAATAGTCATAATGCCATCAGGCTTAATATGATAAAGGTCGTGAAGCAAAAAGGCATAGTCTGCCTTACCCTTTGGTGCAAGACCATAACCGGCATAACGAGGGTCAGTATCTTTATCTGCCGGATTCCAAGCCTGTGAATATGGAGGATTGGAAACTACGGCGTCAACATAGAGTGGATTGTATGTTCCTGTCGGGTCGTTTTCATCGAAATACGGCCAGTCGTCCTCCAAAGTATCGCCGTTTCTTGTTACTATGTTATCTGCTTCAATACCACGCATTACCAAGTTCATACGAGTAAGGTTATATGTATTCTGCTTTAATTCCTGAGCGTAGTATTTAACTTTGTTTTCGCCCTCAATGTACTTTGAAGCACTCTTACCGATGTTGATTAACAAGGAACCAGAACCGCTTGTAGGGTCGAATATTTCAATTTTCTCTCTGTTTTTCAAGTGATTTGCAACTATTTCAGACATAAGCAAGGATACTTCGTGCGGAGTGTAGAACTCGCCGGCTTTTTTACCTGCATTCGCCGCAAACTTTTCAATCAAATATTCATAAATAAATCCAAGAACATCATAGCCCTGCTTACCATCCATAGGAATATCTTTTATAAGCTGAATGAGTTCGCTAATAGACTTTGACTGCGAAGCAGCACTATCACCTAATTTTGAAAGACCAGTTTGCAGAGTATCAAAAACGCCCTCAAACACTTTCTTGTGGGTTGGGTTTATTAAACGGCTAAACGCTGAAAGAGCATCACGAACATCTTGAACACTGAAATCGCTGCCTTTTGCAAGCCAAGTTGAAAAGAGATTGTCGTAAGAAATAAAATATCCCAAGTTCTTCTGAATGCTTTCAACCGTATCAGTATCTTCTTCTGTTAATTCGGGAAGATACTCGTCAGTCCAATCATTAGCTTTCAGATATTTAACTTCTTTCTCCGAAAGGAATTTATAGAAAATAAATCCTAAGATATAGTCTTTGTATTCATTTGCTTCGATTTTGGAACGCATTTTGTTTGCAGACTCCCAAATCTTTGCAGCTAACTGCTGTTTATTCATAATAAACCTCCGTATTATTTGTTGTAGCTATTTATATTTTATCTGACAATGGCACTATTTTTAAGTATAAAATAATTAGTGTCCCATAAAACGGACTCAGTTTTCTTCATCAGGAAGAAAATCTATAATATCTTCTACATTGCAATCAAGTGCAGCACATACTTTTCCAAGCACTTCGGTCGTCACATTTTCATCTCTGCTCATTTTGCTCATTGTGTAATGACTTAAACCAGCAAGAGCTTCTAAATCTTTTTTCTTCATATCTCTGTCAACAAGAATGTGCCACAATTTTTTATAACTAACAGCCATTTCATTGCACCTCTTTCTTAGTTAAAGTGTAAGTATATATTGTATCATAGAAATTTGATTTTTTCAATAAAACCACAAATATTCGAACTAAAGTGCGTTTTTTCATACTTTCGGTTAAAAACGCATATAACTCTGTTATTACCGGTTTATGTTCATTCTTGGGAACAGCGTAAGCTGGGGGAAATCGGTTCAGTCTCTATGTGCCGAAGGATTTTCAAAGAGCAAACATCGGAAAATGGAGAAATACCATTTTATAAAATAGGTACATTCGGTGGAGAGGCAGATGCTTTTATATCGAGAGAGCTTTTTGAAGAATATAAAGCAAAATACCAGTATCCTAAAAAAGGAGATATATTGATTTCTGCATCAGGCAGCATTGGTAGAACTGTTGTGTTTACGGGAAAAAATGAGTATTTTCAAGACTCCAATATAGTTTGGTTAAATCACGATAAACATTTGGACAACTCGTTTTTGAAATGCTTTTATTCTATTGTGAAATGGGCAGGCATAGAAGGCAGCACAATAAAAAGACTATATAATGATAACATTTTGAATACAGCTATCACCTTGCCGTCAGTTGAAGAACAGCAGAAAATAGGTGCATATTTTGAAAACCTCGACAACCTTATCACCCTTCATCAGCGTAAATGTCAAATTGACGGCTGCCGTTTTCAATCACCATTAGCTATTACTTGGGAACAGCGTAAGTTCGATGATATTACTTATCCTGCAGGGGAAAAAAACAGGGACAATCTTCCTTATGAAAGCTATTCTGTAACAAATGAGAATGGATTTATACCTCAAAACGAGCAATTTGAAAATGGGGGAACAATGGCAACCGCAGATAAAAGTATGTATTACATTGTTTCAAAAAACTCATTTGCGTATAACCCTGCGAGAATAAATGTAGGTTCTATTGGTTACTATGATAAGCCTGAAAATGTTATTGTTTCCTCGCTTTATGAGGTTTTCAAGACCTCTGAAGATATTGACGATAGATTTCTTTGGCATTGGTTTAAGAGCGATGCTTTTCAAAGAATGATAGAGCAATATCAGGAAGGTGGAGTAAGATTATATTTTTATTATGATAAACTCTGTATGTGTTCACTTCCTGTTCCCGATATTCAAGAGCAACGAAAAATCGGGAAGCAACTTGACATCCTTGACAACCTTATCACCCTTCATCAGTGTGAGTAAAAACAAAAGTAGGTTCCGACATACACGTACTCAGATGAAGCCAAACTAGCTATTAGTAATGATTTCACAAAACTTTTATGTTATACTATATGCGTAGTAATTAACGATTGTTGATAATAGAAACCTGCAAGCCAAATCAACAATCTCTGCAAGATATACTTAAGGGGGCTAAAAGGGAATGGATAAACGAAAGGTAATATTCAGTAATCGATTTGAGAAAGATAAGCTTGATGATTACTCAACAAATTTAGAAACTGACAACGCAATCACTCCCACCTTTTCAGAAGCTAATGATTTTTTGAAATTTATACAGAAGAACCGCAGAAGTGTTCCAAGTAAAGAGCGAATTGCTGACAAAGACAAATTCATCAAGACCGTTTACGAGCTATCCAACAGTTTTGAAATTGACGCTGACCTGATAGAATTTGCCGAGGGATATACCGCCAAGATTTATGTAGATTATGCCTGCTACACTGGATATATCAAGAAGTTATTAGCAATTCTTTTTATCCTTGCCGATGATATTTCCTTTTTAGACGGCAGTAAAGAAAATGCCGATATGCTTTTCAGTTTTACTTATCACACACATCATATTTTCCTAAACAACAGAGAAACAACCGATTTCTCATAATGTACCCGATGGCTACTCAAGCGAGCAGCCATCTTTTCGATTTTCCAGACACCGTCTGGAATTTTTAATACGCCGGAATACCGTAACCGTAAATATTTCTGCTTCCGACTGTGTATTGTCTTTGTCTGCAAGCGTCGCCTGAGTTACCCTCTACGGTATAAACTGTGCCATTCTCGCATTTCTCTACGATACCAACGTGGTCTGTTGTACCATCGCCCTCCCAGTCAAAGAAGATAATATCTCCGGCTTTCGGTTCATAGTTTCGGTCGTTCCATCTGTTGTTTGACTTGAACCAATTTGCACCGTCAATACAACCCGCAAATTTCGGAATAAGTCCGCTATCAATATAACCGCACTGGTCGGCACACCAAGATACAAAGCAAGCACACCATTCTACTCGACTGTCAAAGCCATACCAATTCCAATAAGGTTGTCCGCCCTCATTGCCAATCTGAGTAAGAGCAACCTCAACAATCGCCTGATTGCTACCAGCAGTAAAGGCTCGTCCGTATGGATAGTATCTCAGAACATGAGCCGGATATTGGGTATCTCCATAACTGTCCCAACCAAGTCTTTGTGCCTGCTGAGTGGAAAACTCCACTGCATTGGCATAAGAATATCCACCATACTTCGATTTTGCCCACGAAATATATCCATTACCAAAGTTGTAGCCTTGCAAAGCAAGTTTGATACGCTCCATATCAATCGGACTTTCCACCTCTGCCGAGGTAAGAGCTGCTTTCAATTCCTGAACTCCACACTGGATAGAATATTCAGGGTCTTTAATTCCATTAGGTTCGTGTGGATACTTCGTATTGAAACTGCCCTCTGCTGCCTGCATGGGGTCAAGTCCCCGACCGCCGCTTTCCTGCATCATCACAGCCTTAATCAATTCCACATATTCGGGAATACCATATTGTTTTGCATACTGTCGTATCAATGGGTCGTATGCTTCCACCTCTGCACTTACTTGCGTATAAGTATTGCTTTCACTTCCGCCACCAAACATTGCAACAGCACTTCCAAGTAGGACAACAATCATAATAATTACAACTGCTATCCAACCACCTGCGGCAATGGCAGCAACCAATGCTTTCGTACCGGCTATGATTGCCTTTACTGTGGCAATAGTCGCTTTTGCTGCGGCTTTCACAGCATTTGCAGTTGCTTTCGCTGTCGCCTTTGCTGCCTGTGCCGCTTTCTGTGAAGCCTTAACGGTGGCTTGTGCTGTTTTCTGTGCGGCTTTTGCTGTCTGCTGACTGGTCTTAATGCTTGCCTTTGCGGTATGCTCGGCAGTCTTAACTGACCTCTGCGTTGTTTTCGCCGCTTCCTTACTAGCAAGTTTGATGTTCTTCTTGCCTGCGGAAGTAGCCGACTGTTTGACCATTTTCTCCGGCTTTTCAAGCGTTTTGATTGCCGATGATGTCTGCGTCTGCGCTGAAGAACTGCCAACCGTTGTAGTTCTTCCTTGCGTTCTCTGAACGTTTATTGATTTTTCGGCTCTCTGCTGTTTGAAGCGTTGAATGCCGTCTTTGGCAGATTGGATATTCTTCTTTGTTTCCTGAACACCTTTTCGCCCTGCTTTATTAAAAGCATACGCACCTTTATGTGCAATTTCATCAATTCCGGCTTCCGTCTTATCAGCAGCATATTCTTCCGCAGTATTCTCTTTTGCATTTACCGAATGTTCCGCTTTGTCCTTTGTGGCGATATATGCCTGTTTCATTTTTTGACCGGCAATGGCTGCTTTATCCAAGGTCTTTATTGTACCCTTAACCGTATCTCTTGTTTTAATATCAGCCACATCAAACCTCCTTCCTAAGCCGGTTGAATCACTCTTTTGAATTTTGTCGAGCTGTCCGCAATAAACTCGTTAATCAATCGGCTTTCTGCTTTTGTTTCGGGATAAGCGGTAATAGAGATTGTCTTTGCGTTCCAGTCAAGGGTGTAGCTGTCACTTGCAACATTCG
>ERZ827168.2283-NODE-2283-length-23040-cov-5.028714_pt1 | contig 23040 bp, 17 predicted proteins | sample MGYA00519868_ERZ827168 | MGnify/ENA primary metagenome ERZ827168 (study PRJEB31778, sample SAMEA3449271) | human gut metagenome | biome: human gut; feature: human-associated habitat; material: faeces | place: United Kingdom | collected 2010/2012 ...
TCAGTACCTCGGCAGCGTGAACGCCAAGATCATGCCCTCCCCCATGATGAACGTCATCAACGGCGGCGCGCATGCTCCCAACAACCTGGACATCCAGGAATTCATGATCATGCCCCTGCGCGCCCAGAGCTTCCGTGATGCCCTGCGCATGGGTTCCGAGATCTTCCACGTGCTGAAAAAGCTGCTGGAAAAGGACGGCCACGTGACCAGCGTGGGCGACGAAGGCGGCTTTGCCCCCAACCTGAAGAACCACGACGAAGCTTTCAGCTACATCGTCAAGGCCATCGAAGAAGCCGGTTACATCCCCGGCAGCGAAGTGGCCCTGGCCATCGACGCCGCCGCTTCCGAATTCTATCAGGACGGCAAGTACGTGCTGAAGGGTGAGAACAAGACCTTCAACAATGCCGAAATGGCCCAGTGGCTGGCCGAGTTCACCAGCAAGTACCCCCTGATCTCCATCGAAGACGGCATGGCCGAAAGCGACTGGGACGGTTGGGGCATGCTGACCGCCAGCCTGGGCGAACGCACCCAGCTGGTGGGCGACGACGTGTTCGTGACCAACCCCTCCATCCTGGCTGAAGGCATCGCCGAAGGCGTGGCCAACTCCATCCTCATCAAGCTGAACCAGATCGGCACCGTGACCGAGACCCTGGACACCATCGAGATGGCCAAGGAAGCCGCCTACACCACGGTGGTCTCCCACCGTTCCGGCGAGACCGAAGACAGCTTCATCGCCGACCTGGCCGTGGGCGTCAACGCCGGCCAGATCAAGACCGGCTCCCTGTGCCGCTCCGAGCGCATGGCCAAGTACAACCAGCTGCTGCGCATCGAAGAAGAACTGGGCGACGGCGCCGAATTCTTCGGTCCCATGCTGGCGGAATACTACGCCCTGGACGAGAGCGAAGACTAATCCGGCGGACGCAGGCACGGCCTGCCGTCATCCGTATTCCCGAGGGGGCCGCAAGGCCCCCTTTTTTATGCGGCAGGGAAAGCTTGCCGGACAAAAGCGCCGCCTTCATCAAGAGAAGGCGGCGCTTTGCATTTGAGGGAGGGGCGTCAGACGGAGCCCTTCTCCGTCGGAGGAGAGGCCTCCGGAGCATGTGGCTATTTCCGCTCCAGCTCGTGGGCATCCACGTAGGCGTCGAAGGTCTCCAGATCCATGGGCGGGGAGAAGAGATAGCCCTGTCCGTACTTGCAGTGCGAGGCAAGGAGCTTTTGCAGCTGGTCTTCGGTCTCCACGCCCTCGCAGAGGATCTCGATGCCGAGGCGGCGGGCCATGTCCACGAGCGAGGAAATGATGATCCAGACCGAGCGCTGCTTTTCCTGCCCGGGGGCCAGGAAGGCCCGGTCCAGCTTGATGGTGTCGAAGCCGAAGGAATGCAGCATGGCCATGGAGGAATAGCCCTTGCCGAAGTCGTCGAGGCTCAGGCCGATGCCCGCACGGCGCAAGGCATCGAGGGTGCGGATGAAGGCTTCTTCATCCAGCCAGGCCATGCTTTCCGTGACCTCCACATGCAGCAGGTGGGCGGGAACATCGTGGCGGGCCGCGATGCCGAGGACGGTCTCGACATAGTTGTCGTGGAAGAACAGGGCCTTGGACTGGTTGATGCTGATGGGGGGCACCTTTTTGCCTTCGTCCAGGCGGCGGCGTATCCAGGCGCAGACCGTATCCAGGACAAAGAGGTCCAGTTCGCGGATGAAGCCGTTCTGCTCGAACAGGGGGATGAATTCGTCGGGATAGACCATCTTCCCGTCCGGGCCCTGCCAACGGATGAGGGCCTCGGCCCCGAGCAGTTTCCTGTCCGCAAGGCAGACCTGGGGCTGCATGAAGACGGTGAACTCCCCGTGTTCCAGGGCGTTGACCATGCGGTTCTCGATGTCGTTGGCCTTGAGCTGCCGGGCCCCGATGAGCTCGTTGTAGATCAGGAACTGCGAGCGGTAGCCGCCGGAAGCGATACTGGCTTCCTCCGTTTCGGCATAGAGCAGATAACGGGAGACGAAGCGCTCGGATTCGTTGATGTTTTTTCCCGCCCCCGACGTGGGCTGCGGTTCGTGTTCTTCCATGTCGGCGTCGTTGCGGATGACGTACACGCCGCAGGAGAAGCTCACCGGGCGCTGGTACAGCTTGCGGGCCATGTCCGCGACGCTGAACAGCTCTTCCATGCGCTGGGTGAAGGTGGTCTCGTCAGGGCATCTCCAGAGCAGGAGATATTGTCCCGAGCCGCTGTAGGCGGCCAGTTCCCCCTGGCGGCTGCGCAGGGCGAACTCGCGGTTGCAGAAGCGGATCAGGCTGTCCCCGGTGCGCAGGCCGCAGGCCCGGTTGATGAGCTTGAGCTTGCGGATGTTGATGGTGGACAGATAGTAACGCCGCGGGTCCTTTTGCAGGATCTTGGCCGCATCTATAAGGAACCTGGCCCGGTTGGGGCCCTGCGTCACGGGATCGGTGAGCGCCGCCGCGCGGAGATCGGCCAGACGCCGCCTGTTGTGGCGCATGACGAGGAGCATGATCAGGCCCAGCAGCAGGCCCAGGCCGCAGAGCGTCTCCACCAGGTTCCGGCGCAGGAAACGGCGGATGACGTCCAGCAGGGAATCCGGCGCGGCGGAAAGGAGCAGGGCGTCGATGGTGGCCGTGGTGGTGGAGGTGATGACCTTGTCCAGCACGGAAGTCACGAAGGGCGAGGCATGGGGCGAGATGCCCAGCGCCATGGGATACATGGCCCGGGTGGGGAGCAGCAGCCCGTCCTTGGGCGGATCGTCCTGGAGGGAGGCCGCAGGGTAGGGCCAGAGGTAAACGTCCACTTCCCCCTTCTCAAAAGCTTTGCGGCAGGCGTCGATATTGGGGAAGATCTTGGGGATGTCCTCGGGGTAGGCGCTCTGGTAGGCCAGCATCACGCTGCGCATCTCGCGGGTGAAGCCCACCGTGCAGGACTGGCCGGGGATATTTTTGTCATGGAGCCGGCCCACCACCGTGATGGGCGCGTTATAGAAGGTCCTGCCCGAAAAGATGTTCTGGCTGCGCAGGAAGGAAAGCTGGGGATAGACGTCGGGCATGATGTCCGCCGTACCGTCGGCCAGCGCCTTGAGACAGGCGTCATAGGAGGGCAGGGGAAGGAATTCGAAACGGATGCCGCTCTGGCGTTCCAGCATCTTCAGGAAGGCATAGAGGAAATGGCCCCCGTGTTCGGGGTCCATCATGTCCTGTTCGCGGCTGTAGGCCACGCGGATGGCGGGCTTGGTGGCCAGCCACCGGCATTCGGACCGGGTGAAGACCACGGGCACGTCCGAGGAGATGTTGAGATAACTGTCGTACAGGCGGGCCAGATAGGTGGGGTGGTTCAGCAGGATCTGGCGCATGGCCTCGTTGAGCGGGTCCATGATCGCACTGTCATCCTTGCGGGTGACGAAGAAGAAGGGGTCCGTGGAGATGGTGGCCACCACCTTGGTGCCCTTGCCCTGGAGGACGCCGTCCACATAGCCGTCGATGCGGCCTTCGGCTAGGGCCTGGGACATCTCGTTGCTTTCCTCGAAGAAGAACGACTCGAAGGAAAAACCGTTCTGGGCGGCAAAGCGCTTCATCACGTCATACTGGAGGGAGTCGGTGAAAAAGCCGATGCGCATGCCGTTGAAGGCTTCCAGATCCATGTAATGCATGTCGCTCATGCTGGAGACATGCAGACAGGTGTTCTCGTATCCGGCACGCAGTTTGGAAAAGCTGTAGAGCCGGGAACGCTCGGGCGTGAAGCTGATGCCGCAGGAAAGGTCGATGGTGCCGTCGTCCAGGCGCTGGGCCAGCTCGTCGAAGCGGATCTTGACCCACTTGTATTCCCATCCCGTATAGCGCGAGATGGCCGTGAGCAGGGCCACGGCATAGCCGGAAAGGTGTTCCCCTTCACCTTCGAAAACGCCGTGCTGGTCGAAATAGCCCACACGGATGATCTTGGATGCTTTATAATTGGCGGCGATGTCTTCGGGAGAGAAAAAATGGAAAGTCGTCCTGTTCAGGGGCAGGCTCGTTTCCGCCTGGACCGGGGTTTTCCCGGAGGAGGCGGCGGCGAGAGCTCCCTGGGGAACGGGCAGGAGCAGGCAAAGCAGGAAAAGCAGCAAAGTTCGGAGCATGGTACGTTCTCACATCATGCCGCCGCATCGGAGACATGGCATCACGGCAGGGACTCCCCGGGGACGGGAAGGGCCGTTCAAAGTATGAATGTACAACGCATCATGCTCGGAGCGCAAGACGCTGCGGGGCCTATGGGTCAGGGATATCGCGGACTTGAGCTTGCCGCGCTCCCGGAGTATACTCCGCCCCTTCCACGCGCCGGCCCCGGCGCCAACGTCAGCCACGAGGTCGCCATGATCCTTATTGATGGAAAGCAGACTGCCCGCGACATCCGCGCGGAACTCAAGGCCCAGGTGGAGGCCGCTGTGTCGGCCGGCCGCCGCGCTCCCGGCCTGGCCGTGATCCTGGTGGGAGAAGATCCCGCATCGCAGGTCTATGTGCGCAACAAGGAACGTGCCTGCGCCGAGGCGGGCATCCTTTCCTTCCCCTACCGTCTGCCTGCCGATACCACGCAGGAGGCCCTGCTGGCCCTCATCGCCGAGCTCAACGGCCGTGACGACGTGGACGGCATCCTTCTGCAGCTGCCCCTGCCCAAACATCTTTCCGCCTCCGCCTGCCTGCTGGCCATCGACCCGGCCAAGGACGTGGACGGCTTCCATCCCGAGAACGTGGGGCGTCTTTCCCTCAACCTGCCCGGCATGGTCTCGTGCACGCCGGCGGGCGTCATCGAGCTGCTGCGCCGCTACAACCTGCCCACCCGCGGCAAGAAGGCCGTGGTGCTGGGCCGTTCGGACATCGTGGGCAAGCCCCTGGCCCTGCTGCTGGCCCGTCCCGGCGAATTCGGCGATGCCACGGTGACCCTGTGCCACTCCCGCACGCCCGATCTGGCGGCGGAATGCCGCAGCGCGGATTTCCTCTTCCTGGCCATCGGCCGCCCGCGCATGATTACGGGCGACATGGTCCGCGAAGGCGCGGTGATCATCGATGTGGGCATCAACCGCACGGACGACGGCCTGTGCGGCGACGCGGACTTCGAATCCGTGAGCAAGAAGGCCGCGGCCATCACGCCCGTGCCCGGCGGCGTGGGCCCCATGACCATCGCCATGCTGTTGAAGAACACCGTCCAGGCCTGGGAAGGCCGTGCGTAACGGCCCGCTCGCGGCATAAGCCTGACTTGTATTGGGGGAAGGAAGCATCCTGCGTCCTTCCCCTTTTTTCGTCCTGCCGGTCATCCCTGGCGGATGGGGTGCTGTGCTGCTGTTGCTTCGATACCCGTGATGTCCGGCCGTCTGCGGAGGGCCCGTCTTCCCTGCTGCCGGTTTGTCCGCAAGGCCGAAGAGGGCGCTGCGGCGGGCAGGCGGAGGAAGCTCTGTGTTGCAGGGCGGGACATGCCGGATGGCCTGCGTACAGTGCGGCACAAGACAAGGAACGTACTCTGGCCGTGGTAGACACGGCCGCGTCCCCGAAAGGCGGGACGCCGGCAAATAAGAAGGAAGGAGACGCATCATGCGCGTGATGATGGCCCTGCTGCTGGGTCTGTATCTGGTCGTGCCCGCGCGGGCGGCCGACGGCGGGCCGGTCCTGCTCCTGCCGGGGCTGTCCGGCCCGACGGCGGAAGCGGCGCCGGGCTACCGCTGTGCCGATTTTCTGGAAGAGGCGTGCCTCAGGCCGGAAGGGCTGGAATATCTTTTTTGCCGTCCTGCCACGGAACCGCGTACAGGACGCCGGACCCTCACGGCCCGCTATCGTGTGCCGGGGCCGCAGGCCGCCGCCGTGGAGACGGCCTTGCGGGAGCGCACCGGCATGGCCGCTCTGGAACGCCAGATGGGCATCTGGCAGCTGCCGGAAGGCGGGGAAGGTCGGTTCGTCCTGCGGCAAAGCGCAGGGGAAGGCAGGTCCGGCGGACAAATGGCGGGCACGTTTTTTTCGGTCCAGGGGCTGCGGGACGGTCTTTCCGGGGATGGCACCACCGGCAGCGAGGCCGGCACGCTCCCGTCTGTCGGGCGCTCTGTCCCTGCGGCACAGGATGACGGGATGGCCGGAGCTGCCGGAAGCGTCGCGGAGGGGAGCCCGGCCGCTGTACCGGGTGCCGCAGCTGAGGAGAGGGCGGCCCTTGCGGACAGCGCTCCAAAGAAGGGGCCGTCCTGCACGGTAAGCATGGGAGAGGTCCCGCAGCAGGGGACGTTCGCACCACAGCGGGAAGACTGGGGAAAAGTGTCCTGGTTCGCGGTGACGGTGCGTTTGGAGCTGCCCCGGTAACTGGTGGTTCTGGAAGGCCTGTCCCGTGCTGCCGGCGCCGGCAGACAGGGGCGGCAGACTTTCGGCAAGAGGCTTACTTTTGCCGGGGCGGCATCTCGGCCTTGATTTGACGCAGGAGCCGGCGCTGTTCCGGGGACCAGAGCAGGGGCTTCAGCTTGCGTGTCCAGGGCGAGGTCAGGCGGGCGAACATGCCCACCAGGACGGCCGAGAGCACGGTGCCTTCGCGCAGGCCCACGATGCTGCCCAGCACGGCAAGGCCGAGAAGGCACGAGGCCAAGACCAGCGAGCAGTCGAACAGGACCTTGATGTTGCCGAAGTTCTTGCGGGAACGTGCCGCGATGACGATGACCAGGCCTTCGCCGGGGATGACCGTGGCATTGCTCATGATCTCAAGACTGATGCCCGCGCCCAGCACGGCACTGCCCACGATGCACATGACGATCTGCCAGACATAGACGTCCGTGACCAGCGCGCCGGTGAGGTGCATCCAGAAGTCGATGAACACGCTGAAGATGAGCACGGCCGGGATCTGCAAGAGCTCCGCGATGCCCAGCCTGCGCCGGAGCAGGATGCGCTGGAGCAGCAGGAAGAGCAGGTTGCAGGCAAAGGTCGTGGTGCCCAGGGTCAGGCCAAAGATGGCGGCCAGGGTATAAGGCAGGGTCGTGATGGGGGTGGTGCCCAGGTGGGCCTGGGTGATCAGGGCAATGCCTAGGGCGTTGAAAAACAGCGAGACGGAAAGACAACCATACCGTTTGACGACATCCGAAGTTTTCACGATGGCCCCCTTGCACGCGGCATGTCCGGGAAACAGCGAACCGCCCCTTCCTTGGACGGCTGCCGGGAGCTGCCTGCTGGTCTGCAGCATATCCACAGAGTAATCATCATGCCCGCATTCGCAAGGGCATCACGAATATCCATGAAATCATGGCTGTTATGGAAAACACACCCCTGCTCCCACCGTTGGCGCGGTGGGAGCAGGGGATGTATCCGGGGCATGCCTCGTGCTTCTGGAAAGGCTGCCTGAAGAGGGGGACGACCTGTAGGGGTGGGAGATCAGGCCGCCCCCCCACCGGAAGGAGGACGCCAGGCCGGATGACGGATCAGGGACGAAAGGATGCCTCCGGCCTGGAGATGGATGCTACAGCAGGGCTGTATAGATGCCGCTCATGTCGGCTACCGTCATTTCCTTGGGGCTGTGGGCCAGCAGGCGTTGCTGGGTCCGCAGGACGGCCTCTGCGAAAGGCTGGGCCTGGGAAGGCTCCATGCCGTAGGCGGACAGTCTCTTGAGCGGGAGGATCTTTTGCAGCAGGGCATCGAGGCTGTCCATGGCGTCGGAGGCGGGGCAGCCCAGTTCCCGGCCCAGGAGCTCCTGCAGGTCTGCCAGGCCCGGGACCTGCTGCTGTTCGTAATGCCGCAGCACACCGGCAAAGACGGCGTAGTTGGACTCTCCGTGCGGGATATGGAACGTGGAGCCCAGCGGATAGCTCATGGCATGCACGGTGGCGCATCCTGCCGTACCAAAGGCAAGCCCGGCATAGGTGCTCGCCAGCAGGAAGTCGCCAAGGCGGGGACGCAGGCTGTCCCTGCCGTGCAGGGCCACGTCCGTGTAGCCGGCCAGGATGAGCCGGATGGCTTCCGCGGAGAACATGCGGGTAAAGGGGCTTGCCGCGGTGGACAGGTAGGACTCCACGGCATGGACCAGGGCATCGAGCGAACTGGTGGCAAAGACGGGATAGGGCAATTTCTCCAGCAGCTCGGGCACCAGGACGGCATGACGTGCGTACAGGCTGTCGTGGACGAGACCCACTTTGATTCCGAGGCAGGTGCGGTTGATGATGGAGATATTGGTGACCTCGCTGCCCGTGCCGCAGGTGGTGGGCAGGATGATGAGTTCCTTTTCCTGCTTCAGTTCCTTGCAGTCAAAAACGGCACTGGTATCACTGCCGGCCGGAGCCACCGCCAGGACTTTGGCCACGTCGATGACGGAACCGCCGCCGATGGCGATGATGCGGCGGAAATCATAGCGGGAGGCCGCTGCCAGCAACGCGTCCACCATGGTGTCGCTGGGCTCTCCCTGGCCGTAATCTTCCAGAAAAAGCGCCTTGGCACGGCAGTCGAGACCGTCAAAAAAAGGTTTGAAGATATACGCGTTGCTGAGGACGAGGTCTTCCTCGCCGATGTCGAAGCCTGCCAGGAAGTCCTTGCAGGTGGGGAACATGTGGATGGTCGGTTTGCAGACGAACTGTTTCATTACCGTTTCCGGCCCGGTGTTTCCCGGGCGATGGGTTAGATGGTTTCGGCTGTGGCCGTGGCCTGCCAGACCGCATCACAGATGCGCATCCCGCCGTGGCAGTCGCCGATGCTGTGGACAGGCACGGCCATGCCGCGCAGGGCTTCGGCAAGCGCCGTACGGGGGCGGTAGCCCGTAGCCAGCACGATGCGGGAGCAGGGCAGGTGCTCTTCGGCATGTCCCGTCCTGCACAGGACGGCTTCCCCTTCCCCGATGCGGTCGACCCGGCAGGAGGTCAGCGTCCTGATGCCGTATTCCTTCAGATGCAGGAGCATGACGGCCCGGGAACGGGGCTCGATGTCCATGCAAAGATCCTCGCGCATCTCTGCCACCAGAGGATGGCAGCCGTTTCGGGCAAGGAAGAGCGCCGTCTCGCAGCCGACCAGTCCGCCGCCGATGATGAGGACGTCCTGTTCGGGGGCGGGCCCCTGCTGCTGCAGGACCTGTTCCGCAAGAAGGAAACGCTCCGGTGCAAGCCCGGGGATGGACGGGATGACGGGCTCGGAGCCGACAGCCAGCAGCACGACGTCCGGTGCCAGCTCGGACACCAGTGAGGGCGTGGCCTTGGTGGAGCAGCGGATGTCGGCGCCCAGATCCCGGGCCTGCCGTTCCAGCCAGACGGCGTAGCCTGCCAGCTCTTCCTTGAACGGAGGCCGGGCCGCAAGAGGGATCTTGCCGCCGCAGGCGGCCTCTTTTTCCAGGACCGTGACCCGGTGGCCCCGCCGGAGTGCCGTACAGGCAGCCACGAGCCCGGCCGGACCGGCACCGACGATGAGGACATGCCGCGGGCTGGCGACCCGGCGCGGCAGGGGGCGGTATTCATTGCCCACACGGGGATTGACGGCACAGCAGATGTCGAGCCCGCGGGACAGGCGGCCGATGCAGCCTTCGTTGCAGCCTATGCAGGGACGGATGTCTTCCTCCCTGCCCTGCAATGTCTTGAGCGGCAGTTCGGGATCGGCCAGCAGGGCGCGCCCCATGACCACGAAATCGACCTTTCCGGCCGCGATGAAGCTGTCGGCCAGGGAAGCGGACGTGATCCTGCCGATGCCGATGACGGGCCTGGAGGCCTGGATGGCCTGGCGTACGGCTGCCGCCTTTTCGATATGCGTGCCCCGGGGCAGGGCCAGGGGCGGCGTCACCCACATGCCGCCTTCCCGCATGCCGGCCGTCACGTCGAAGGCGTCGATGTCCTCCCGGGCCAGGATGCGTGCTGCGGCCACGCCGTCTTCCAGAGTCAGGCCTCCGCTGACGGGTTCCGCCACACCGAGGCGCAGGATGATGGGGAAGTCCGGTCCGACAGCCGCCCTGACGGCCCGGATGGCCTCCACGGTGAAGCGGACGCGATTCTCCAGGCTGCCTCCGTAACCGTCCTGCCGGGCATTGGTGAAGGGCGAAAGGAACTGCTGGGGCAAATAGCCGTTGCCCGCATGCAGCTCCACGGCGTCGAAGCCCGCTTTCTGGGCCCGCAGGGCCGCGCCGGCATAGTCACGCAGGACCCTGTCGATATCTTCCTGCCGCATGGCGCTGGTCTCGTCATTGCCGAAACGGGTCACCGAGGGCGAAAGGAGCGGCAGGCCGGTCACGGCCCGGGAGGTCTGTCTGCCGGCATGGCACAGCTGGACGGCGATGCGGGCCCCCGCCGCGTGGACGGATTCCACCAGACGCCTAAGGCCGGGCAGCAGGCCATCGTCATCAATACCGAGCTGATGCGGGAAGCTCTTGCCGTCGGGGCTGATGTAGGTGGCTTCCGTGATCAGGAGACCGGCACCGCCTTTGGCCCTTTCCTGGTGGTAGGCCACCAGCCTGTCGGTCACTTCGCCCCGGGTGGAACAGTAGTTCGTCACCATGGCGGGGAAGACGATGCGGTTGCGCAGTTCCAGCCGTCCCATGCGGGCCGGGAGCAATGTCGTATATGTCATGTTCGTTCCTTGACTGTATGGCCGGTCATGCCCTGGATGTCAGATGATGCGGTAGACGCCGGGGGCCACCTGGGGATGGCGTTCCGTGATGGCCGGGTCGTGTCCGGGCAGGATGTCGTCCGCGGATCGGGTCATCCGGCTGACGGTCTCGAGGGCCTGGAGGGCTTCGGTGACATCATAGTGGATGCCGCAGGGGGTCATCTCGCTGATGTTCCGGTAACGCGGGACGACATCGCTGCAGATGATCTTCGTCCCGCCTTCGGTCTCCACCGCCACGGACATCAGGCCGGGCGTATGGCCGCCCGTCCTCAGGCAGGTGATGCCTTCGCAGATCTCCTCGCGTTCATCCTGGACCAGATGGACCCGTCCGGAAAAATGCAGGTGGAGCAGATGCTCGATGGCCTTGAAGTTGTAGTGCTGCGCATAAGTCGTAAAGCGCATCAGGGGGCCGGTCACATATTCCAGTTCCTTCTGGTGCACATGATAGCGGGCATTGGGATAGAACTCGTCGCCTGCGTAGTGGTCCCAGTGCAGGTGCGACAGGATGACATGGCGCACGTCCTCGGGACGGACATTGATACGGTCGAGCAGCTCAAGGGGGCCTTCCTTGACCTGATAGGGGATCTTCATCTCGTCAAGGCATCGCTGGGTGAACGACTGGTCGACCAGGATGGGGCCTTCCTTCTCGTCCAGGATGCACCAGAAGAAGAACTGGGTGCCCAGGGATTCCTTGATGTCGGGACGCATGTAGAAATGGTTGGTGATGACGACAGGCTTCTGGCCGGCGGTGAGGGCATAGATGGTACGGGATGACATGGCAAGGCTCCTTAGGCGTTGTGCAGGGGATGGCCGATGAGGTGCAGGGCGTTCTTGTGGAGCATGCTGTCCCGGGCTTCGTCCGAGAGCCCGAGGCGGCCGATCTGCTCCAGGGCCTTGTCCACATCCACGAAAGGATTGGCGCTGGAAAAGACGAAGCGGTCGGCAAGGCAGTCATTGGCGGCTTTGACATAAAGCTCGCCACCCGGTTTGTTGATGGACGAGGAAAAGTCCAGGTAGATGTTGCGGTGCCGCAGGCAGACGGCGATGGTCTCGCCGGCCCAGGGATAGCCGCCGTGGCTGACCAGGATGCGCAGGTCCGGGAAATCGGTGGCGACCTTGTCCAGGGCCGCAGGCGATGTGGGGCTCAGCAGGACGCCGGGCATGTGGGGCGACAGGCCCGCGGTGACGAGGAGCGGCAGGTCATGGTCGCAGCACAGGGCGTACAGCGGATAGTAGCGGGCATCATCCAGAGCGCAATGGGCCATGGCCGGCTCGATGGATGCCCCCAGGCTGCGCCCTTCGGCAAAAGCTTGCCGCATGGCCTTGTAGGCCCGCATCCCCTTGTGCGGATCATAGCCGTAGATGCCGATGAAAAGGTCGGGGAAGGCCGCTACGCAGGCATCCACAAGCCCATTGGAGGAAGGGCTGGCATAGGTGCTTTCGATATCCCTGCCCGAGACAAGGGCCTTGCTGATGCCAAGCGAGGCCAGCTGGGCCGCACAGGCCGCAAGGGACTGGGTGGGCTTCCGGTCGAAGTGCGTGAGTTCGACATACTCCGCGTAGACCGGGTTGCGGGTAAAGGTCGCCATCCATTCGGGCGTATTGGGTCTGTATCTGCAATCGATGATGTTCATGGCCATTTCTCTTTACTTGAGGAAACCGATCATCTTCCAGTAGGGCACGAGTATCAGGGGGATGAAGAACGCGAAGGCCACCATTCGGATGGCGAAAGCGCCCATGATGTGGCGCAGGGTGACGGCGCCGCTCATGAAGGTGTACAGCAGGTAGCCGATCTCATAGGGGAAGAGCAGCTGGTCCAGACCGTACAGCAGGGCGTAGACGAGGGTATAGGGGTCCATGCCCAGGCTGACGGCCAGCTGTGCCAGCGGGCTGCCCAGGGCTCCGACGGCCGCCATGGGGGTCATCAGGAAGTTCACGATCACGCCCAGCACATAGGAGAAGCTGATGGCCATGACCGCGCCGCGTCCTTCGAACAGGGAAGACATGTGGGCCGAGATCCACTTGGGGATGTTCAGGTCCTGCGCCACGGCACCGATGGACATGCAGGCCGCCAGGAAGATGAGGAACGAAAGGTTGACCTTGCGCAGATCCTGCTCGGTAGCCAGGTTCATGCCGGGCATGAAGCAGGCCATGCCCACCAGGGCAAAGACGAACGCGCCGGGGAGATGGTGCCACTGTTCGGTCACGAAGGCGATGAAGCCGATGGACAGCACCAGGAAGATCTTGATTTCATCAGCGGAGACGGGCCCCATCTCCTTCAGGCGTTCCTCAAGGACGGTCTTGAGGGATTCTTCGTTCTGGAGCCGCTCCTTGCCGCGGATGATGAAGACCATCATGATGGAACAGACCATGTAGAAGATGGAGAAGGGCGCCATCTGGATGATGAAGTCGACATACTCCACGGGAACACCGGTGGTGTTGGTGACGACCTGAAGGGCAAGAAGGTTCATCTCCGTACCGGTGATGCAGAACAGGCCGGGGGCGATGGCCGCCAGATAACCGCCCATGATCAGGGCCGAGGACATGCGGGAGCGGGTGTCCACGTTGAGGGCCTGGATCAGGCCCTGGGCGATGGCGACGAAGATGACCGTGCGGGCCAGGCCGGAGGGGACGAGCAGAGTCAGGATGATGCCGGCCCCCATGAGACCTATCATGGTCTTGGTGAAGGAGGAGCCCATCAGGATCATGCTGTGCAGGGCGATGCGCTTGCCGAGGCCCGTGCGGTTGAGCACCTGGGCGATGATGAGGGCGGAGAAGCACATCCACGGCAGGAAGGTGCACCAGCTGGAGAAGGCGACGGCAGGCTTGGTGACAAAAAGCGCATACAGGAACGTGAGGATGGCCGCGACGATCGCGGAGGGCAGGATCTCCACGGCCCAGGCGATGACGGCCCACAGGGTGATCGCCAGGAAAAGCGGCGTCTTCGGGCTGGCGATCTCCATTTCCGGGACGGTAAAGAATACGATCAGGGGCAAGCCCAGGCTGAGAGCCCACTTCCACCAGTTACCTTGGACCATGATGACCTCCATTATAATATACCGACAAGATTGGTTTTATTTTTTCTTTCGGTAGAACGCTCTTTTTTTCACTAACATCAATAAGCGTGCCATTTTAAAAAGATTATTAAAATCAACATGTTACCAAAACAGAAATAACAAAATAAACATAATGTTGCAGATAATCTTAGACAATCTATTGAAATTATTTTATATTATTTTTGAAACATTTGAAACGCAATGTCCATCCTACCGGATGGGCAGGCGGGATCCGCCGTCCTTTCACAAAAGGAGTCTCCATGCACCCCGGATTTTGTGAGTCCATCATCCATGTAGGTGAGCAGCCTGCGGATTTTTGTGTCGTCACTCCGTTCAAGACGCTGGCCAAGTATGCCGAGGAGACGGCCCATCAGCTCAACATGCGGACCTGCATCGCGGTATCGAAGTTCGACAATGACGTAGAGGTCGCCCTGCACATCCTCAATACGGAAAAGATCAAGCTGCTGGCCACACGCGGGCATGCGCTCCACATCCTCAGGAATTCCACCTCCATCCCCATCCTTTCCATCGAATACTCGGCCGAGAATTTTTTCGAGACCCTCCTGCCTTTTCAGAACAGCAACATGCGTGTGGGCCATCTCTGCTTTCCCGGCCAGGGGCTCAAATTCATGCGGATAGCACAGCTGCTCGGTCTGCGGGGCTACAGGCTGGAGGTCGAGGACAGGAACAATATCGAAGCGGCCCTGAAGAAGGTCCGGGAGGAAAACATATCTCTGCTTGTGGGGGGATTTGGCCTGATAAGCAAGGCAAGGGAGGAAGGCCTCCACGCCATTCCCCTGCTTTCTGAAAATCAGGAAGCTGTCTACAAGGTGTTTTTGGAGGCAAAACACATCATAGAAATGGATGCTCTGAATATACAGAGACGAGATTTCATAAATACTGTTTTGAATATCAATCCGAATATCATCATAGTCGTAGATAAAAACTATACTATACGCTACGCAAATGACAAAGCCCAGGGGGTCTTTGGCGTCATATCGGAGCAGATCATCGGCATGGATCTGGGCAGGATATTCCCCAGGACGGATTTCTCGCGCATCATGGGAGAAAGGAAAGGTGCATCGGACTCCTTTATCCTGAAAGACATGATAAAGCGTGAGTTCCTCTTCACCATCGTCGATATCAAGCTCAAGGGGAATTTTGACGGCTATGTCCTAAGCCTGAACAATACCGTCGATATCCAGAAGAATGAACGGCAGGTGCGGCAAAATATCTACCAGAAAGGGAAGCGCCGTTACTTCATGTTCAACGACATTATCGGCGACAGTGCCGCCATCAGTCAGGCGAAGTTCATAGGGCAGCGTTTCGCGGACAGCGACGGGCCCGTGCTGCTGATCGGAGACACGGGCACAGGCAAGGAGATGTTCGCCCAGGCCATCCATGCGCACAGCCGGCGGCAGGAGGCGGCCTTTGTTTCCGTCAACTGTGCGGCCGTGCCCGAAAGCCTGCTGGAAAGCGAACTTTTTGGCTATGAAGAAGGCGCTTTTACCGGGGCCAGACGCGGGGGCAAGACGGGGCTGGTGGAGCTGGCGCATGGGGGGACCCTGTTCCTTGACGAGATAGGGGAGATGCCCTTGCGCCTGCAGGCCCGCCTGTTGCGGGTCCTGCAGGACAAGGTCGTGACCCGTCTGGGGAGCACCCGCTTCGTGCAGGTGAACGTGCGCATCATCTGTGCGACGAACAGGAACCTTTTTGCCATGGCCAGGCAGGGGCAGTTCCGGCAGGACCTGTTCTACAGGATCAATACCCTGCTGCTCAAGATCCCGTCGCTCGAAGCCCGCAGGGAAGATATCGGTCCCATCGTCCTTGCCTATCTGCGCAGGCTGCGCGGGGAAGGCTACAAAAAGCTCTCGATCTCGGACGAGGCCATCGAAAAGCTGGAACAGCATGACTGGCCCGGCAATGTCCGGGAGCTGCTCCATGTGGTGGACAGGGCCATCGCCCTGGCACGGCAGCCTGTGATCCAGGCCTCGGACATCCTCTTCGATGCGGATATCCTGGATGAGGAAGAACCGGAAACGCCTTCCGCCGGCAGGGGAGAGACGGCGTCGTGCGCCCGCCTGGAAGCCGTGCTGCAAAAATACAGATACAACAAGACCCAGGCTGCCGAGGCTCTGGGCATCTCACGAACGACCTTGTGGCGCCGGATGAAGGAGTGCGGGCTGTAACGCCGCGGTCGGGATTTCGTATCCGCCTGTTTGGCAGGCCATGTACTGCGGGCAATTGCCGGGGGCATCCGCAGACCGGTTGCCCATGGACTGCAGTCGCGGGGCAGGAAGATCCTCTTTTGCGTCCTTCCTTCTTTTCAAAGGTGGCACCAGGGGATACTTGGAAAATGTGCTAATAGTGTCCGCAAAGACGCATGAATGGCCAAAGGCCGGGGAGACGATCTCCGGCCTTTTTTGTCGGCTTCGCGCACCGTGCTACCAGCCGAAGCGTTTCCCACGTTCAAAAAGGCCGCTACAGGCAAGGCTGGACAGCCTGTTTACGTGCCCCTTTGGAAACGGCCATTTCAGCACACCGGTATACTCCTTGATATACACCTTTGCCGGGGAGGCTATTTTTCAGGCACGAAAAAAGCCGGTACGTCATTACTGACATACCGGCTTTACTGCCTTAGTGGCGGAGAGGGAGGGATTTGAACCCTCGATACAGGTTTAAGCCCGTATACTCGCTTAGCAGGCGAGCTCCTTCGGCCGACTCGGACACCTCTCCGCTCAGGGAAGACATCGTCATTCCCGCGTGAGGCTGTACATTAGGCGGGAAGGGCCTACTTGTCAAGGGAAAATCCGGCAAAGGCACAAAAAAATCTTCGTCTTTGCCGGGAAGGCCCGGCGGGCGGCGTTGACCCCCGTACCGGCTTGGCGTATCCTGCTGCGTTCAATATCTTACGGAGGAACAACGCCATGAGCGAAAACAAGGCCGAGACCGTGGCCGCTGCCGCGGAAAGCAACGACAATCCCAAAGCCGGTGTGGACTTCATCCGCGCCCGCATCATGGACGACAACGCGTCGGGTCGTTTCGGGGGTCAGGTGCACACGCGCTTTCCTCCGGAACCCAACGGCTACCTGCATCTGGGCCATGCCAAGTCCATCTGCCTGAACTTCGGCGTGGCGCGCGAGTTCGGCGGCATGTGCAACCTGCGCTTCGACGACACCAACCCCGTCAAGGAAGACACCGAATACGTGGATTCCATCCGCGAGGACGTGAAGTGGCTGGGCGGTGAATGGGACGACCGCGAATTCTATGCGTCCAACTATTTCGACAAGCTCTACGAATACGCCGAGCAGCTCATCCTCAAGGGCAAGGCCTATGTGGACGACCTGAGCGCCGACGAGATCCGCGAGTACCGCGGCACCCTGACCCGTCCCGGCAAGGAGAGCCCCTGCCGCAACCGCAGCGTGGAAGAGAACCTGGACCTGTTCCGCCGCATGCGCGCCGGAGAATTCGCCGACGGCGAGCATGTGCTGCGCGCCAAGATCGACATGGCCTCGCCCAATCTGGTCATGCGCGACCCCACCCTGTACCGCATCCGCCATGCCGAACATCACCGCACGGGCAACAAGTGGTGCATCTATCCCATGTACGACTTCACCCACTGCCTGTCGGACTCGCTGGAAGGCATCACCCACTCCATCTGCACGCTGGAGTTCGAGAACAACCGCGAGCTCTATGACTGGGTGCTGGACGCCCTGGAAGTGTACCATCCCCAGCAGATCGAGTTCGCGCGCCTCAACCTCACCCACACGGTGCTGTCCAAGCGCAAGCTCATCCAGCTGGTGAAGGAAGGCTACGTCAAGGGCTGGGACGACCCGCGCATGCCCACCCTGAGCGGCCTGCGCCGCCGCGGCGTGCCGCCGGAGGCCCTGCGCGAGTTCTGCAGCCGCATCGGCATCGCCCGCTCCGACTCCATGGTGGATTACGCCGTGCTGGAATTCTGCATCCGCGAATACCTCAACGCCCACACCCCGCGCGCCATGGCCGTGCTGGATCCCGTGAAGGTGGTCATCGAGAACTACCCCGAAGACCAGGTGGAAGAGTTCGAGATGCCCTGGCATCCCGAAGATGCCGCCTACGGCAGCCGCACCGTGCCCTTCTCGCGTGAACTGTGGATCGAGCGCGACGACTTCCGTCAGGATCCGCCCAAGAAGTATCACCGCCTGGCGCCCGGCGCGGAAGTGCGTCTGCGTTACGCCTATTTCATCACCTGCCGCGAAGCCGTGTACGACGATGCCGGCAATCTGGTGGAACTGCGCTGCACTTACGATCCCGAGAGCCGCGGCGGCCAGAGCCCCGACGGCCGCAAGGTCAAGGGCACCATCCACTGGGTCTCCGCGCGCCATGCCGTGCCCGCCACCGTGCGCCTGTACGAGCATCTGTTCTCGGCCGAGAACCCCAATGCCATGCCCGAAGGCCAGACCTTCCTGGATGCCATCAATCCCGACTCCCTGCGCGAAGTGACCGCCATGCTGGAACCGGCCCTGGCTGCCAAGGAAGTGGGCGCCAAGGTGCAGTTCGAGCGCGTGGGCTACTTCTGCAAGGACAAGGACAGCACCGACGAGCGTCCGGTCTTCAACCGCACCGTGGGCCTGCGCGATTCCTGGGCCAAGCAGGAAAAGAAGAACGCCTAGTCCCGGCGAAAGACATTAGGGTGTCCGGCCGTGGCGGTGCCCCGCACGATGAGGGGGGGACAAAGCCATGCCGTTGTGGCATGGAACGGCCGGAAAAACGGATTTGTGGAAAATAATCCTTGACTTCATGTGGGGATTTGTATATCTGAAACGTCTCAACGGGTCGTTAACTCAGTAGGTAGAGTATCTGCCTTTTAAGCAGAGAGTCGCAGGTTCGACCCCCGCACGACCCACCAATATTTCAGGCACTTACGTTTGTGGCGTGAGTGCCTTCTTTTTTTGGCACATATCCTTGGGCACATATTGAAGATTTGGCAAGGCCTCAACTGCGGCCCGTTTTTGCTCGTCCATGACGTACTGGTAGTGATTCAGCAACATCGTCGGTGAGCTGTGTCCCATGAGTTTTGCCACTGTGCCGATGTCCACGCCTCCAGCTATCAGTTCGGTGGCGAAGGCATGGCGCAGGTCATACGGCCGGATGCGCCGGGTGATGCCTGCTCTATGCAGGGCAGCAAGCCATGCCGTCTTGATTTTTTGCACCTGTTTCCCTTTGTAGTGGATCAGGTGAGCGATCCCGCAGGCTGCGTCTTGCTGCCGCCATTGCCGGAACAATGGCAGCAGGCTTTCCCGTATCGGAACTTCCCGCCACGGGGAATTGGGATTTTTCTTTGCCCCGTGGACACGCAAGATGCCCTGTATGAGATCGACGTCATCCCACGTCAATCGGAACATCTCCGAGGGCCCGACGCGGACGCCACATTGCGCTCCCAGAATGATCAGACGCACGATGTGCGGCGCTGCGACGGCCATGATGGCAGTCAATTCTTCTGGCGTTGGCGGGATGAATTTTTCATACTGTGCCGGGGGAAGCTTTGGGAACTCCAGTGGATCCATGAATCCCTGCATGGCGCACCAACGCAATACTGTGCGCAGGACCGACAAGCGTCCACGCGTACTTGCCTGCTTTACAGGCATTGCAAGCATATCTTCCTTGATTTGCTCAAGGTGGCGCCGCGTTATTTCCCTGACTGGCAGTGTGCCCATTTGGGCCAACGGGTAGCGCATGGCATCCATTTGCCATTGCAGACCTTTCCGGCTAAACTGCTTCTGCTTCAGGTAGGCAAGGTAGCATATCTCCAGTGTGAGTTCCTGGGGAGCTTCTTCTTGCTCTTTGCTTTCTCCCTCCCCCCTTTCGAACGATTCCCTGTCAAACCTGATACGGTGTTTGATCAGGGAATCGTGCTTTTCAGCTTCTCGCTTCGTCAGAAAATTCGCGCACTCCCTCTTCCCAGTGATGGGATTGTTCCAGTAGCACTGCCACGGTGAGGCGCGGCCCTTCCGTTCACGTATGGCCATGATGTCCTCCATCATGCGCCAAATGTGCCCGGGGCTAGGCTACTGGACACATCGGCCTGTGGTCAATCGGTAGATGTCGTCCGTGCTCATGCCTGCCAGCCCGCAGACAGGCTTCGGACGTGGGCGACGGGTTGTCTTCGGTTTGGGCTGGGCTTCGTTGTACATGTCGCGCACAGCCTGCTGCACGGCTGATTCCAGCCAGCGCAGACCACGGCTGCGCCCGGCTCCGAGGTCGATAGGGTGGATTCCCTTGCCTGCCAAAATGGAAGCGGCCACACCGGGGGAAGTCCCCAGCATGGCCGCAATGTCCCGCTTGCCGATGAGGCGGTCAGTCATGGTCGTGGCTCCTGTATCGCCGCTCCGGGCAGCCCTGGCAGTCCACGGAGTTGGGCGTGATCTCGTGGCGGCGGGGGAGGGAGTTCCATTTCCGCACAGCGTCTTCGGCATTATTTCCGAACGGCCCACACACTGAGCAATCAAGATTTGCACAGCTCACATAATCTCTTCCTGGGACGTCCCCGGCATAGAGTTCCGCAGATGATCCGCAGGCTGGGCAGGGCTTGAGCTTGCTATCCATTTTTCTCCTCCACGGCCTTTCTGGAGGCCTCGCGCCACATTTTTATTCTGTCAGCCCGCACGTCAAAATCCTCTACAGGAGGCACTCCCCCTGTGCCCCAAAGCCTCAGCCCCAGCCAGTCGGCTTCCTTGTTCAGCCGCGCTACCTCCTTCCGCAGCCGCAGGATTTCCTCGATGTCTGCCCGCACCACGTCGGGGGAGCTGGCGGCAATGTGGGCTGCGTTTGCTTGCGGGTCTCCTGAGCAACCCCATTCAGTGAAGCAGATGCACGTCGCATCGTTGTCTTCAGGGCTTTCCTTCGTACCCACAATAGCCGCAAGGACGTGATACCACGGCCCCTGCGCTGCCTTCTCGGCAATCACCAGCCGCTCGCGCAGGGCGGCCTCGCTGCGGTTATTCGGCATTGCTCACCTCTCTGTTGGCTTCGTCGAGCCACGACTGGGCGGCTTCGTCTTTCGTGGCATATGCTCCATACTCGCCGCCGTAGTATGCTCTCCCCACAGGCCCAGGCAAGACCAGGCGCTCTGCAAGGTATCGAGACACCCTTTTCAGTCGCTCCACCTCGGCCAGCAAGCGGGCGATGTCATCCGGGGCGTGGGCGATGAACTCTGCGTCTGCCTCGCTCTTGATACCTCCTGCATCCTCTCCGATTTCGACAACATCCAAAACTTCGGGAGCATCGCTATCAGCAAACAGCCTCTTGTTCGTGACACCCATTCGATGGCGGACGCCAGTCCTGCAGAAGGCTATCCACGGCCACTCGGTTATGGCCGCAAGCCTGCCCTTGATCGCGTCCAGCTCTTCGTCGGTCATCGGCTTGTGTTTGTCGCTCATGCCACAAGCTCCTCGTAAATCTTGTCGCCTTCCTCGTCACATCCGGGGCACATTCCCATCATTCCCGTGACCCATTTGTCTGACAGCCTGCGCAGCTTCCACCAGTCCGGCGTGCTGGTGTAGTTCGGGCACATGCCTGCGGCGCCGCAGATCATGAGGTCGGCTGCGCAGAACAGGGCGGCCCAGCGGTCTACCTTCTCCGAGGGGTCGGAAGGGAAGCGGTAGCTCTGATACATGGCATCGCAGGCCGCATAAAGGTCTCGTTGTGCGCCTGCCGAAGTCCTGCGTTTGCGGATGGGGTTCACGCAGGCTTCGATGATTTCCCGCATTTCGTCGAGGTGGCGCAGGACCTTGGGCTGATCTTCTACCAGAGGCCGGAACTGGTAGAGCAGAGCATCCAGCATGGTCAGGGCCACGATGGCGCGCGTATGCTGAAAAGCATCTCGCGGCAGCGTCACCGGCCCGATGTCGTAGGGCAGGGCCTCCGCGAACTTGGCACGGGTCGTCCAGATGGCGCCGCAGGCCTTGCAGCGAATGACTGCGGTTCCGTCGCCGGGCTTGCTGCAAATTTCCCAGCTGCGGGAGGCTATGGGCGCCCTGCGCTCTGGGCATTGGCATGATCTAGCGGGCATGGTCTTCCTCCTTCTGGCCAGATTCCCAGGTGCTGCACTTTTGGCACAGGTGTCGCCGGTGGTCATCGTCGGGGTGCGTCCAGCCGCGGCGCTTGGCCTTGCTCCACGTCGTGGCATATCCGACGCCATAGATTCGGGAGCGGCAGCGATCACAGATGATGCAGGTCTGTTTCATGGCGCTACCTTCCTGTGCTGCCGTAGCCATTTGCCCCGCGCTCGGTTTGGGAAAGCTCGGGGACTTCCACGAATTCGACTTCCTGAACGGGCACGACGACAAGTTGCGCCACGCGGTCACCGACTTCATAGGATTTGGCGCTGGGTTCATGTTCGAGCCAGAACAGGGCGCTGATCTCACCGGTATATCCCGGGTCGATAACACCAACGCAGTTGGTCATCATCATGCCGGTGCGGAAGACGCTGCTGCGGGGGAAGATGAGTCCCGCGTACCCGGCGGGAATATCCACGGCCAACCCGAAGCCGTAGCGTATGCAGTTGCGCTGCTGGTGTTTGGTGACGGCCACGAGGTCGTGCCCAACGTCGGCAGCGTGGGCTTTGCGAGGGATGACGGCGTCGGGATGGGTCTTGGTGAATTTGATTTTCATTCTGTACTCCAAAGAAAAAGGCCGCGCTTGGCGGCCCTGGTTATTTGTCCATCTCAGCCTGGACGGCTGCGATTCTCTCTCCTATCCATCGCATGACTGGCACAGCCATGCTGTTTCCGAGGGATTTGTATCTCGCTGAATCAGAAGCAGGCTTCCCATTGTGGGGAACGTCCGTCCAGCCATCGGGGAATCCCTGAAGGCGTTCTGCCTCTAATGGAGTCAGCCTTCTAACGGCGTATTTGATTTGTGTTCTTTCATGTGACAACTTCGGCAAAGTCTTATTAAATTCTCTGGCGAGTTGTTGTGCCAATTCATGTCCTTGTGGTGTACGTCTGTCAGGCCCGTTTTCCCACAAATTGCACAAGGTCCTGGAGGACAAATTTTTCTTGCATGATAATGTGCTGTCATCCATGAAGAGTCCTGCTTCACTGGCCGCGCATCGAATTCTTCCGCCATGCACTTCCTGTCGCAGTACTTCCGGCGATTGAAGTGAATCAAGTATTCTAGATCCCCATTTGATAAACGCTTCCTCTCCAACTTCCTGCCGCAATGCTTGCAGAAGCGCAGAGGCGTTTCTTTTTTGTGTGCTGGCATTTTCTTCCTTCCTTCCTTCGCTCGTCAGCGCCCCTGCCTTGTCTCCATACTGAGAGATCACCAGCTTTGATTCCTGAGCTTCGTTGTCAGCATAGGGCTTTGTTGTCAGCGGGGCGCAAACGAGATTGTGATACTCGTCGCCCGCTGGCCCGCTTGTTCCTTTTGCCCATT
>ERZ827168.2287-NODE-2287-length-23014-cov-4.687312_pt1 | contig 23014 bp, 20 predicted proteins | sample MGYA00519868_ERZ827168 | MGnify/ENA primary metagenome ERZ827168 (study PRJEB31778, sample SAMEA3449271) | human gut metagenome | biome: human gut; feature: human-associated habitat; material: faeces | place: United Kingdom | collected 2010/2012 ...
TTAGCAACACTTCATTTTAGATATTTAACCTGTCTACTTGACAGGGGGCATATCAAACCGGCAGCCTGTTTTTATTTTTTTATTATTATCTTGCTTTCATTATTCTGTCAAGAAGTGCGTCAGCAACCTCTTCCTTACTCATCATAGGAAGCTCCTCGACTGCGTCTTTAGTAATAACAGTAACCACATTGGTATCTGTTCCAAATCCGGCTCCTGCCACTTTGACATTATTAGCCACTATCATATCAAGATTCTTCTTTGTAAGCTTCACCTTGGAATTGTCAAGCATATGCTCTGTTTCCATTGAGAATCCGCACAGAAACAATCCATCTCTTTTATTGCTTCCAAGTGTGCCTATTATGTCTTTAGTCCGCTCAAGAGGAATTGACATATCACCATCTTTTTTCTTAATCTTTTCTTCACTTACATCAGACGGTCTGTAATCTGCAACTGCTGCTGCCTTGATTATTATATCTGCGTCTTTAGCACTCTTAATTACTGCATTATACATATCCTCTGCTGAAACAATATCCACCATCTTAACAAATGGCACCGGCTCAAGGCTTACTTTTCCTGATATAAGTGTTACATCCGCTCCACGAAGCATTGCCATCTTAGCAATTGCATATCCCATTTTTCCAGTGGAATTATTAGATAAGAATCTTACAGGGTCTAACTTCTCTCTTGTAGGTCCTGCAGTAACTGTAAGCTTAATTCCGGCCATATCTTTATCTTTAGCTATTGTCCTTAAGATGTAATTAAGAAGAACCTGCTCCGATGGCATCTTTCCCGCACCTGTATCTCCACATGCAAGATAACCGCTGTCAGGCTGGATAATTTCATATCCATAATGCTCTAATTTCTTAAGATTATCCTGTACTATAGGATTAGTGAACATATTAGTGTTCATCGCAGGTGATATAAGCTTTGGACATTTGCATGCCATAATTGTTGTAGTCAGCATATCGTCTGCTATCCCATTTGCAATCTTTCCTATTACATCTGCCGAAGCAGGTGCTACAAGGAATATATCAGCCAGCTTTGCAAGGCTGACATGCTCAACATTAAACTGGAAGTTTCTGTCAAATGTATCAACTAAGCACTTGTTTCCTGTAAGTGTCTCAAATGTTATCGGATTAATAAAATTGCATGCATTCTCAGTCATTATAACATGCACATTGGCATGCTTCTTTACAAGCATACTTGCAAGATTAGCAATCTTATATGCTGCTATACTGCCTGTTACTCCAAGAACAACTGTCTTTCCCTTAAGCATATTATCTCCTCCCGCCTATTCAGCCACTTTCTAGACATTTTTATCATAAATGTATTTCAAACCTCTTATAAGAAGTGCAGGGTCTGTCTCAATTCTGTTTCTGCAGAATGGAATTATAACCTTACTAAGCCCCCCTGTTGCCACAAGCTTTGCAGCAGGCTTTCCGTTCTTTCCGAATCCACAGCAATCTATTATTCTATCTATAATTCCGTCTATACTTCCTGCATGTCCGTATATAAGACCGCTCTTCATACAGTCAACCGTATTCTTTCCAACCGGTCCTTTTGGTGCATCAAAGCTGATTCTTGGAAGCTGCGCAGTTCTTGATGAAAGTGAATTCATTGAAACACCTGCTCCCGGAAGAATTGCACCACCTATATAATTACCATTCTCATCAACTGCGCTTATAGTAGTTGCAGTACCTATATCAACTATAATAACAGGTGCGCCATAATCATGTGTCGCTGCAACTGCATCAACTATTAAATCACTTCCCACCTGCTTCGGCTGGTCCATAAGAATGTTAAGCCCCGTCTTTACTCCAGGTCCTACAACCAGAGGCTCTATATCTACAACCTTTTCAACAGCAGCTTTAATTACATTAACAAGCTGTGGAACAACTGACGATATAATTGCACCATTAATATCCTCTGATTTTATATTATAGATTTCAAGAACATTTTTAAAACTGATGGCATACTCCAGCTCTGTCTTTGAAAGGTCTGTACTCAGCCTTTCCTCAAATATTACTTTATCATCATCAACACAGCCAATAACTATATTAGTATTGCCCATATCTATAGCTAATATTGTTCCTTTAGTATTCTTTCTTGACATTAATTATACCTCGCTAATATAGTAACCCCGTCACAGATAAGCTTATCAGCCATACATTCATATATATCATTAACAGGATTATCCTTAAACTCATCAGCGGCTATTGCCACTCTTATATAGTTCTTTGTATATCCTGTATAATATGACCTGCCATCTATTTCTGTCAATTCTTCTATAAGAACTTCGAGCCTTTTTCCGATATACATCTTTCTGTATTCAAGTGACTGTGCCTTCTCTAACGCAAGCAGAACTGCACTTCTTTCTGACTTAACAGTGTCTGCTACCTGCTCCTTCATCTTGTCAGCAACAGTTCCCTTTCTTCTTGAATATTTGAATATATGCATTTCGTAAAAATGTACTTTCTCAAGGAACTTGCGTGTCTCAAGGAAATCTTCCTCTGTCTCGCCCGGAAATCCCACGATTACATCAGTAGTTATTGCCGGATTATCAAACACTTCTCTTAACTTTACGCAGCCCTCATAATACTCTTCTGTATTATATTTTCTGTTCATTGCCTTTAATGTCTTGTCGCATCCACTCTGTAATGATAAGTGAAAATGTGGACATATCTTTTCTAATCTGGCAATCCTTTTTGCAAATTCTTCTGTAATTATTCTTGGTTCAAGCGAACCTAAACGTATTCTTTTAATTCCTTCAATCTCATGGATTGCCTCTATAAGTTCTATAAGACTTATATTCTCAAGGTCTGTTCCATAAGATGATATATGAATTCCTGTAAGAACAACCTCCTTAACACCTGTAGCTGCAAGCGTCTTAACCTCATTTACTATATCTTCAGGCTTACGGCTTCTTACCCTGCCTCTTACGTATGGTATTATGCAGTAAGAACAGAACTGGTTGCATCCGTCCTGAATCTTAATATACGCTCTTGTGTGTTCCCCTGTCTGGTTAATCTTAAGCGATTCATACTCCTGATACTTGTCATTAATATCAACAAGATAGCTTGTTTTATCCGAACCGCCAAAATAATCATTTAATGCTTCAACAATACTTATCTTCATATTATTGCCAAGAATGATATCAACACATTCATCCTTTTTAACTCCGTCAGGGTCTGCCTGCACATAACAGCCAGCAGCAACAACAACCGCCTCCGGATTCATCTTCTTTGCCTTATGCAGCATCTGTCTTGATTTTCTGTCAGCAATATTAGTCACTGAACATGTATTAATTATATATATATCAGCCTGAACATCTTCACTGAAAGGCACTATCTCATACCCCTCATCCCTAAGCATTATCTCCATTGATTCTGCCTCATAGGAATTAACCTTACAGCCCAGACTGTGTATAGCAACTTTTTTCAATTTAATCCTCATTTCCTGTTAATTTTTGTTACATTTCTTTATTGACATAGGTTTAACAAATAGATATTATAGTTTATAGAAAAACATTTAAGGAGGTATTCTAATGAAAACTGTAAAGATTTCATTAAATTCAATCGACAAAGTAAAATCTTTTGTCAACGATATCACTAAATTCGATGTTGACTTTGATCTTGTTTCTGGCAGATATGTAATTGATGCCAAGTCTATAATGGGTATATTCAGTCTTGATCTTTCTAAGCCAATTGACCTGAACATTCATGCAGACAATGATATTGATACAATCCTTGCCGTATTAAAGCCATACATCGTTGAGTAATGATGTGTAAGAACATATAAACCGCTTTATCTGTTACAGATAAAGCGGTTTTATTTTATTCAATTACAATTTTTTCTGTTGTCTCAATTGCTGTCTTGTAAAGCTCCTCAATAACTCCGTCAAGGTTAGTCTCATGCTGCTTGATAACATTAAGATTAGGCTTGGTTACAGGGTGCTTTGCAACGAATATTGTACAGCAGTCCTCAAATGGCTGTATTGATGTCTCATATGAGCCAATCTTTTCTGATATATCAATAATCTCCTGCTTGTCAAAACCGATAACCGGTCTGAATACAGGCATTGTACACACTTCGTTAGTACAGTAAAGACTTGCCATTGTCTGGCTTGCAACCTGTCCGATACTCTCTCCTGTAACAAGTCCCTGACATCCGCTTGATTTTCCTAAATCTTCAGCAATCTTCATCATATATCTTCTCATAATGATTGTAAGCTCATCATGTGGACATTTCTCATATATAGCCATCTGGATATCTGTGAAATTAACAACATTAAGTGTAATAGGACCTGAATACTTAGATACAATCTTTGCAAGGTCAATTACCTTCTGCTTTGCTCTTTCACTTGTATATGGAGAAGCATGGAAGTATGTTGCTTCAATCTGTACACCTCTTTTGGCAACCATATATCCTGCAACAGGGCTGTCAATACCGCCTGATAATAAAAGCATAGCCTTTCCTGCTGTTCCGATTGGCATTCCGCCAGGACCCGGAACCTCGATAGAGTAAATATTGATTACATCTCCTCTGATTTCTACCTGTAAAAGAACCTCAGGCTTATGCACGTCAACCTTCATCTCTGGGAATGCATCAAGAATTCTTCCACCAAGTTCCATATTAATCTCCATTGAGTTCATTGGATAATTCTTTCTTGTTCTTCTTGCATTAACCTTGAATGTAAGATTCTTATTCTTATATGCCTTATCAAGATAATTGATAACCTGATTAGCAAGGTCATCAAAACCGTTATCTTCAATCTGAACTACAGGACAGATTCCAACTATACCAAATACTCTTGTAAGGCTCTCAATTACCTCATCATAATCATAGTCCGAAAGTGCATTAACATAGATTCTTCCATCTGCTCTTCTTACATCAAATTCTCCCTCAACATCTTTAAGTGAGAACTTAATCTGTCTTACAAGGGCATCCTCAAAGATGAATCTGTTCTTTCCTTTAACGCCTATTTCTCCATACTTTATCAAAAATGCTTTATACATCGTTTTCCGCCTTTCCTTTGCATATCAAGATTTGTGCAAAGCACAAATCTTGTGTGTGAAAATATATTTTCACACAATTATCGTCTTGTGTACTTCCTAAGCATTGGAAGCAGCTGTTTAAGTGTTTCTATTGTGTATTCAAGTTCTTCCTTTGTTGTCTCATAGCAGAAGCTGAACCGAAGTGTAGAATCAAGCAGTTCCTTATCAAGTCCGATTGCAACAAGTGTATTGCTCAGTCCCGGCTTGTTAGATGAGCATGCTGAACCTGATGATACATAGATTCCTTTATCTTCAAGTGAATGAAGAAGCACTTCTGCCCTTACTCCCTTAAAGCTTGCACTTACAATCTGTGGTGCCGAATCCGTACCCTTCTTGCTGTTTACCTGCACATCAGGAAGCTTTTCAAGCTCATCTATGAAGTAATCCTTTAACTCATACAAATGTGCTATCTTGCTTTCAAAGTCATTATTATATATAAGCTTTACGGCAGTTGCAAGCCCTGCTATAGCCGGAACATTTTCAGTTCCTGAACGCATGCCCTTCTGCTGTCCCCCACCATATATAATAGGCTTGATTCTTGTCTTATCATTAATGAATAAGAATCCGCTCCCCTTAGGTCCGTGAATCTTATGTCCACTGACTGATAACAGATCAATTCCAAGCTTCTTAGGATATATCTTATATTTGCCATAAGCCTGAATCGCATCAACATGATATACAATATCAGGATTATAATCTTTAATTATATGTCCGATTTCTTCAATCGGTTCAACTGCACCAATTTCATTATTAACATACATTACTGAAACAAGTATTGTCTCATCATCAAGTGCATCCTTTAGAGCCTCTATATCAACTATTCCATCTTTATCAACTGGAAGATATGTTATTCTGAAGCCTTCTTTTTCAAGGAAATTGAATGGCTCTTTAACTGATGAATGTTCTACAGATGATACTATGCAGTGCATTCCTTTTCTTTTATTAGCCATTGCTGTTCCGATTATTGCCATGTTATTAGATTCTGTTCCACCAGAAGTAAAGAGTATCTCCTTATCCTGACACTTAAGAGTCTTTGCTATTATCTCTTTAGCTTCACGGATATATTTCTCTGCATCAACGCCCTTCATATGCTTTGATGATGGATTACCATAATCTTCTGACATAACCTTTACTGCTGTTTCTACTACCTCTGCTGCACATTTCGTTGTAGCAGAATTATCAAGATATGCTTCCATATTGCCTCTTTTCCGCTTATTCTTCCATATTATACATAAGCACTGACAACAGCATCATTCCCGCTGTCTCAGTTCTTAATATTCTCTTACCTAGTGTAATTATCTCACAGCCTGCATTTACAGCTTCGTCAAGCTCTGACCTGTCGAATCCGCCCTCAGGGCCTATGAATATACCAACAGATTCTCCATGTCCGATTTCTTCAATCACTTTTCTGGTCTTTTCCATGCCTTCTGCGCACTCATATGGCAGTAAAAGCTTATCTAGCTTTCCTGCATACTCAAGTGCCTGCTTAAATGTCATAACTTCTGTCACTTCAGGCTGGATACTTCTCTTGCTTTGCTTGGCTGCACTTAATGCAATACCATTCCAGCGTTCAACCTTAGCTTTAGCTTTCTTCGCATCTAGTTTTACAACGCTTCTTTTCATTGCTACAGGAACAACACTGTATGCTCCGAGTTCTACAGCCTTCTGTATTATAAACTCCATTTTATCAGCCTTAGGCAGTCCCTGAAACAGGATTATTCTTGAAGGCAGTTCTTTCCCCTGCTCGTCCTTGCTTAGTATATCTGCCCTTATATATTCATCAGACATAGAAGCAATGCTGCATTCATAATCAACATTATCTCCGCTGCTTATAAGAAGCTTGTCGCCTTCTTTGAATCTTAATACATTCTTAATGTGATTAACATCACTTCCAACTATATCTATATATGAATCATGGATATTCTCATGCTCTGCAAAAAAATGATACATACACTACTTCCTTCTTGCTGTGATATTAACCCACTCGCCATCATGGTTAATCTCAACTATCTCTAACTCAGGATTCTTCTTAAATGCCTCTGCTACCTCATTTTCCTTAGTATCTATAATACCAGAAGTAATAAAGTAAGCGCCGTGCTTCATATGCTCATGTATGCATGTTGAAAGTGGCTCTAATACGTCTGCAAGGATATTGGCACACACAATGTCATAGCACTCATAGCCACAGGCATCTTTAACAGCCTTGTCATCAATGATATTACCCTCAATAACCTCAAGCTGCTTCTTATCTATATTGTTCTGCTCTGCATTTTCCTCTGACGCAATAATTGCATTAGGGTCAAGGTCTGTACCAAATGCATGCTTTGCACCATATTTTAATGCAACTACTGAAAGTATACCGCTTCCACAGCCGACATCTAAGACCTCATCACCATCTTTAACATACTTCTGAAGCTGCTTTATAACCATTCTTGTAGTCTCATGTGAGCCTGTTCCGAAAGCTGTTCCCGGGTCAATGCTAAGTACCGCATGTCCCTTCATCTCCTCTGTCTCCGGCTCCCATGTAGGCTTAATGAATAAGTCTCCTATTGTAAATGTATGCCAGTACTGCTTCCAGTTATTAATCCAGTCCTTATCCTCTGTCTCTGATTCTGTGATTGTACCCTCACCAATATCAATAAACATTCTTAAATCTTCAAGTTCTGCCTTAACCTTTTCAAGCATTGAGCCATCATCTTCTTCACTGTTAATGTAGAAATTAACCTTAGCTCTGCCATCATCAGGTGGAAGGTCAGGAATGAAATCTACAAACATTGACTTAGCCTCTTCCTTAGTAAGCTGTACATTATCCTCAATTTCGATACCTTCAATTCCTATATCATTAAGCGCGCTGCTTATCATATCAACTGCATCTGTAGTTGTCTGGATTGAATATTTATTCCACTTCATATTATTGTCCTTTCGTTAACACAAACATTTTACATCTGTAAAAATGCTTCATATCCCTTTAATGTCTCATATAGGTCAGCCTTGCTTATTACCTCGTATGGTGCATGCATATTCTGTACAGCAATTCCACTGTCGATTACATTCATATCAAGATTAGCTAAGATATATGCAATTGTTCCGCCACCGCCTGCATCTACCTTTCCAAGCTCTGCCATCTGGAAATATACATCTGCATCATCCATAACTTTTCTTAACTTTCCAATGAATTCAGCAGAAGCATCATTAGAACCACTCTTTCCTCTTGAACCAGTATACTTGTTAAACACCATACCTTTTCCAAAGAATGCTGAATTCTTCTTTTCAAATACTGATGCATAATTAGGGTCATATGCTGCACTTACATCTGATGATAACATATAAGAATTAGCAAGTGCTCTTCTTAACTTAAGCTCTGAATAATCACCGCATCTGTCCATAACCTCTGCGACCATATTTTCAAAGAATCTTGAATGCATACCTGTTGCACCGACACTTCCAATCTCCTCTTTATCTACAAGTATGCACACGCCAGTTCTTGTAACCTGTGGTGTATTAAGAAGTGCAATAAGCGACGGATAAGCACATACTCTGTCATCATGTCCATATCCCATAATCATGCTTCTGTCCAGACCATAATCTCTTGCAGGTCCTGCCGGAACAGCCTCAAGCTCTGCTGATAAGAAATCCTCCTCTTCAATCCCATATTTTTCTTTAAGAATTGCAAGAATATTCTTCTTAACTGCTTCCTTTTCTTCCTTATTCTCATCTGTATTATCACTGTCTGATGCTGCCGGCATGCTTCCTATAAGGATATCTAGGTCCTCACCCTCAACTACCGAGTTTCCTTTCTTTTCCATCTGTTTGGCAGCCAGATGTATAAGAAGGTCTGATACTCCGACAACCGCATCGCAAGCGTCTTCTCCAATTACAACTTCAACACATTCGCCATTCTTTAATGCAACAACACCATGAAGTGCAAGAGGAATTGCTACCCACTGGTATTTCTTGATTCCTCCATAATAATGTGTATCAAGAAGAACCAGGTCTGAATCTTCATACATAGGATTCTGCTTGATATCAAGTCTTGGTGAATCAATATGTGCCCCAAGTATATTCATACCGGTGCTTATTGATTCACTTCCAATATTAAAAAGCACTATTGCCTTCTTCATATTAACGGCATATACCTTATCGCCTGCTTTAAGTGTTTCATTGGCTGCTATTATCTCCTGTAAATCTCTGTATCCGGCTTTCTTTGCCAGCTCTACAGCCTTTTTTACACATTCTCTTTCTGTCTTACACTCAGATATAAAAGTCTTATATTCATCTGCAAATGTGAATACATTGTTCTTATCTTCGTCTGAATATTTCTTCCATGCATTCTTTCTTTCCATAATGTCAACTTCCTTTCTATATTCCTAATGTTATCTGACCATCAGAATCTTCCTGATTATCTGCATCAAAGCTTTCGCTTGCAAGCTCTAACTCTGCCTCTTCCTTATATTGTTCAACCATATCTTCACTGATTGTTGGAAGCTCATCTATCGACTGTACTCCAAATGACCTTAAGAAATCCTCTGTTGTTCCAAAAAGCATTGGTCTTCCCGGCGCATCAAGTCTTCCAACTTCCTTCACAAGACCGAGCTCAACAAGCTTGCTTACTGCTCTGTCTGAATTAACACCTCTGATATTCTCTATCTCTATCTTAGTTACAGGCTGCTTATATGCTATTATCGACAATGTCTCTAATGCCGCGTCTGTCAGTGTATATCTTCTTGGCTGGCTGCACACTCTTATTAGTGCATCATAATATTCCTGCTTGGTACACAGCTGGAAGCTGTTCTCAAGCTCAATGATTCTTATTCCCCTGTTATCTGATTCATATTTATCCATAAGATTGTGTACTATCTTAACAGTTGTATCCACATCCTGTTCTATGGCATCTGCAAGCTTACCTGCTTCCACAGAATCACCCATAGTAAAAAGCACAGCCTCAATTATGCCTTCCATCTGTTCTAAACTCATCATTCTACTCCTCTGTTATATCTTCAATAAGCTCAGGATCCCTGACCACCCTTATGAATATATCATCCTCCGGGCATTCCTGCTTAACCTCAACGAATCCAGTCTTAATAAGCTCTAACACAACTAAAAATGTTACTATAACAGCAACCTTTGATGGATTATTCCACAAAAGCTCCCTGAAACTAAACTCTTCATGCTCCATCATAAATGCTTTAATATCCACAAGCTTTTCACTCATGGTAACTTCTTCTTTCTCAATCTTTCCAAACTTGCTTCGTACAGGATCTATCTTATCTTCCTTACGTTTACAAACATCAGCAAATATTCTGTTAAGACGCATAAGTGTTGTATCACCAATAACCTCTGTAAGATCAACCGGCGGTGTATATGCTGCAACCGCCTCCGGAATACTCTGCTTCTTATAATAGGTTCTCTCTGCATCTGTATGCTTGTCCTTTAATTCCTGTGCCATAGCCTTATACAGCTTGTACTCTAACAGCTTTTCAACAAGCTCTGCTCTTGGATCTTCCTCATTGCCTTCCTCATCCACTTCCTTAGGAAGTAACATTCTTGACTTAATATCAAGAAGAGTTGCCGCCATTACAAGGAACTCACTTACCACATTAAGATCTTCCTTCTTTAGCTGCTCAACATATTCCATATACTGTTCTGTAATCATTGCAATCGGAATATCATATATATTAACTTTATTCTTATCTATCAAATGTAAAAGAAGATCTAAAGGTCCTTCAAACACCTGAAGCTTAACACTTATTCCCATATCTGCCTCGCTATATTTACTGTGCATAATTACACGTATCACATTTTACATAAAATAACTGCTGTTTGCAAGTAATTGCTAAATTCTATAAAATAACATATAATATCTTGAAAACATTCAATTAAGGATTAAGGTATAAGAATGCTCAATTTAATATTATTAATCAAAAGAATTGTCACTAAAATATCTGAAGACCGCATCGGCGACTACGCATCCTCAGCATGTTACTATCTCATGCTGAGCTTTTTCCCGTTTTTTATTGGTCTTTTAAGTCTTATAAAGTTTTTGCCAGTTTCCAAGGCAGACCTTTTAAAAATCGTATATGGCGTTCTTCCAACTCAGCTGCAACCTATTGTCAAGGCAATGTTCACTGATATATATGACAATTCAACAACTGCATTAACCCTCATTACTGCAATTGCTATCATATGGGCTGCCGGTAAAGGTTTCATGGCTATTGTCCGTGGATTAAAACAGATATACAGAAAAGATAACCAGAAGAACTGGCTTTTCCAGAGAATAAGAGCAAGTATCTATGCCCTTATATTTATGATTCTTATTATTGCCAGCCTTATACTTATGGTATTTGGTAACAATATTATGAACTTCACTATGAAATATATACCACAGCTTACTAATGTAGTCGTGATATTCAGAGGAATATTTAACAGTAAACATTTTCTCTTTCCAAGTATATTCACACTCTTCTTTACTATAGCATTCTCACTTGTATCAAGAAGAGGAAAAAAGTTCTATAAAGAGATTCCTGGAGCTTTCTTTTCTGCTTTGGGATGGTATCTTTTTACAGCACTGTATTCTCTTTATGTTGGCCACTCACCGAACTTTTCATACATGTACGGTAGTCTTGCTACTATTATCATAGCACTTATATGGATGTATGCCTGTATGATTATAATATTCATAGGTGCAGAGATTAACTACTTCATTAATGATGAAAAAATATTCAAACATTATCTTGGGAAGAAATCAAAGTAAGCGTAGTCCCTCTGTAGAAGAATTCCAGAATCTGCGCGTAAGTCATGGATTCTGCCATTTTATTGGCAGCATTCTGACTCATGCCGATTCCATGTCCGTAGCCACCTCCTGTTATCTTAAATCCTGTAAGCTTCTTTCCCTCCGTCACCTTCTCAAACACACAGAATGTACTTGGCAGATTAGCATATCTTGTCGTTCCTGACTTAGTGTTCATATCCACATTTGCATTGCCAAATGCTGCCCTAATCGCTGATTCACTGTCTATCACTGTCTCGCCTTTATCACCTGTAACCTTAACTTTTACTGCCGCTCCTCCATTAACACGCTCAAGTACTTCAATATCTTTTATGTTTCCTACATTCTTCCCTGTAGAACGTGCAAATCCTTCACTTATCTCTTTAACAGATTCCTCCATGCTCCATCTGTACAAGGTGCAGTCGTAATCATAATCAGCCTCATTTTCACCTTTTATAAATGTATTAAACTCCGATTCTACTGTCAGTGTAAGTCCTCTGTCCACTCCACCCACACACTCCGCAACAAAATACGGATAGTTTTCTGTTGTATTGCCCCAGAGTGTAACGTCTGTTGTGCTTCCACATGAGGTTGAATAGTAATATGTCTTAACAACTTCTCCGTTATATGATAGCACCTGTCCCGCTGTCTCATCTACTGCAGTATCTGTTGATTCTGCCCGCGGTGAGTTATTATATACCTGAAACTGTATTGAGTCATCAATATGCGCTCCATAAGCACTATAATAGTTATTAGAAAGTTCCGTATAAGCATAGCTTCTTGCACATACAGCCTGACATTTCAGTGCTTCAAGATTAAACCCTGACGGCATCTCGCTAGGAACAACTTTTTTAAGATAATCTTCTATCCCCACTTCATTTACAACAACAATTCCCTCATCATACAGTGAAACTTCAAGAGTTCCGCCATATGAAGGTGTTCCTATGCCTCTGTTTACTGACTGGAACTGTATCTCACCTGATTTAGGAATTAGTTTTATTCTGCCCTCATTAAAGTCTTCTGTATCCGTATTAAACACAACCGTCTCCCCGGGTGCCGTCTCATAAGATTCTTCACCAGTCTCAACTATCATTCCTGAATCAGCACAAAAAGCTGCTTCATTAAAAAATATATCTCTGAATCCGCTTGTCTTGATAATTACTCTTATATTGTCAGCCTGCAAAGGTTTATTCTTAATAGCACCACAGACTTCTCCATCTGCCACAATAAAATCCTGTAATGCATAACCGACAATTATACTGCTGTAATTACTTATCAATGAGTTTTCTTTTTCATACATAATAAAGTCCTCATCCAGCTTAACAGAACCATAACCTTCAATTTCAACACTGTCTTGTGAAACTGACAGCACCTTTCCACTTACAACATCCGTCTTGGTATTAACTCCAACAATCTTTCCATCCTCAACGGTAATATCACATAAACACCCGGTTACATCTTCTGCTATCTTTCCACTATTGAATTTCTTTATATTACCATACATATTGGCAGTTATCGTGTTGTCTTCTATATTAGTTACATATACATTTTTATAAATATTGATTTCTGACGATGTGTCCTGATATCTTGATTTAATCATATGTGACATATATATACATGCTGATGACATAAAAATCACCAGTGCAGAATAGGCTAAGAATATTATTTTTGTTCTCTGTTTCATATACTATTCTCCATACTAAATTAAGTGTCCTTGTTCAGACAAGCTCTTGATAGTATATGCTGAGAATTGAAGTTTTAGAACTAGGTATGCTCATCGCTTTTCGCGCAAAAAGCTTATATGCCAGAACTAAGTTCTGGCATTGTCGCGTTGCTCCTCGAATATAAAATCATAAAAAGCGACGCATGCAAGCATGGCCGCTTTTATAATTTTATATTCTCATCGCTTTTCGCGCAAAAAACAGGCTGTCACTTATGTGACAGCCTGTTAATAATATCCCAAAACGCCGCTCCCCACGCTTTCGACTCCTAGCGAAGCTAGGTGGGCAACCGCATCCAGACCGCTGCCTTCCACTGACTAAGGAGGCTTGACATTGGAATGGAGATATAGGAATCCCGTCGATGAAATGTAGGATCAAAATAATGTGGTTTTGCGAACGTCCCAGGAAATATTCAATTGATACGTAATCTGTACCGATGTATTGATTATACATCTTCTTTACTGATTACACAATATTATATGTCAAAAAAATTCAAATATACCTGCGAATGAATTCAATTCAGACGCAGGTATATAATCATAATTCAAACTCTGTAATGATTGAAAATTAAAGCTGTGGACCAGCAGCAACTAAAGCCTTACCAGCTTCGTTACCTGTGTACTTAACAAAGTTCTTATTGAATCTTGCAGCAAGATCCTTAGCCTTAGTCTCCCACTCAGAAGCATCAGCATATGTATCTCTTGGATCAAGGATTGCTGGATCTACTCCTGGAAGCTCTGTAGGAACTTCAAAGTTGAACATAGGAATCTTCTTTGTTGGAGCTGTATTAATAGCACCTGAAAGGATAGCATCAATGATACCACGAGTATCCTTAATAGAGATTCTCTTACCTGTTCCATTCCATCCTGTGTTAACTAAGTAAGCCTTAGCTCCACTCTTTTCCATCTTCTTAACAAGCTCTGCTGCATACTTTGTAGGATGAAGCTCAAGGAATGCCTGTCCGAAGCAAGCTGAGAATGTAGGTGTAGGCTCTGTGATTCCTCTCTCTGTACCAGCAAGCTTAGCAGTAAATCCTGAAAGGAAGTAGTACTGTGTCTGCTCTGGTGTAAGAATAGATACTGGAGGAAGTACTCCGAAAGCATCTGCTGAAAGGAAGATTACATTCTTAGCTGCTGGAGCTGAAGAAATTGGTCTTACTATATTCTCAATATGATTGATTGGGTAAGATACACGAGTATTCTCTGTTACGCTCTTATCTGCGAAATCAATCTTTCCATTCTCATCAAGTGTAACGTTCTCAAGAAGAGCGTTTCTCTTAATTGCATTGTAGATATCTGGCTCTGATTCCTTATCAAGGTTGATAACCTTAGCGTAGCATCCACCTTCGAAGTTGAATACTCCATTGTCATCCCAACCATGCTCATCATCACCGATAAGGAGTCTCTTAGGATCTGTTGAAAGTGTTGTCTTACCTGTTCCTGAAAGACCAAAGAAGATTGCTGTATTCTCTCCGTTCTTATCTGTGTTAGCTGAGCAGTGCATTGAAGCCATTCCCTTAAGTGGAAGGAAGTAGTTCATCATAGAGAACATACCTTTCTTCATCTCTCCGCCGTACCATGTATTTACGATAACCTGCTCTTTGCTTGTGATGTTGAACATTACGGCTGTCTCAGAGTTAAGTCCGAGTTCTTTGTAGTTCTCAACCTTTGCCTTGGAAGCATTGTAAACAACGAAATCTGGCTCGAAGTTCTCAAGCTCTTCTGCTGTAGGCTTGATGAACATATTTGTTACGAAGTGTGCCTGCCATGCAACTTCAACGATAAAACGGATTGCCATACGAGTATCTTTATTAGCTCCGCAGAATGCATCTACAACGAAAAGTCTCTTATTGGAGAGCTCTTTAATTGCAAGATCTTTTACAGCAGCCCATGCTTCCTGAGTAGCCGGGTGATTATCATTTTTATATTCGTCAGATGTCCACCAAACTGTATCTTTGGAGTTCTCATCCATAACGATAAATTTATCTTTAGGGGAACGACCAGTGTATACACCTGTCATTACGTTCACTGCACCAAGTTCACTTTCCTGACCTTTTTCGTAGCCTTCCAGCTCAGGTTTCGTCTCTTCTTCAAATAACATCTCATAAGAAGGATTGTATACAACCTCTGTAGTTCCGGTAATGCCATACTTACTTAAATCAATTTTTGCCATCTTACATGTACCTCTTTCTTTATAGTAATATAGAACCTTTCTGCAAATGCAGATGTTACAATATCCTTTTCTAATTATACATATTATAGGGATAAAATCAACAAGAATCCTGTAAAATTTTTAACAAAGAGAATGAAAAAAGTAGAAACAAATTCTAAAATTTTTCAAAAAAGTAAGGAGTCCTGTGAAAAAGAAACCTTGATTTTAAGTATATCGCAATTGTTTATTTTATGGTAGAATAGCGGAGGAATCCCAGGAAGGAGAGTTTTCCGGGAGAAAGTTACTTAAAATCAGAGATAGTATTTGCTGAAAAAAGAAAAATATGCTGGAAAAAATTTTAAATCAAAAATTAGAAGAAATAAAGCCACTGGATGTGGAAAGTATGAGGCAGGCGGAAGAACGCTGGAAGACGGTTGCAAAGCCACTGCACAGTCTGGGAAAGCTGGAAGAGGCAGTGATCCGAATGGCGGGTATCCGGGAAGATGCGGATTTTATAATGAAGAAAAAGGGTCTGGTGATCTTCTGTGCGGATAACGGAGTGGTGGCAGAAGGTGTGACGCAGACGGGGCAGGAAGTGACTGCGATTGTTGCGGATAACTTCACAAAAGGTGCAACGAGTGTGTGTATTATGGCAGAAAAAGCCGGTGTGGATGTCCTGCCGGTCGATATAGGAATGGCGGTCGATGTTGCTTCTCTGACCGATCCCTCCAAAAAGATCAGTTACGGGACAGAAAATATGGCTCACGGTCCGGCGATGACGCGGGAGCAGGCGATCAGAGCCATTCTGACCGGGATCGAGATCGCCGGCGAGAGAAAAGCAGAGGGGTATGATCTGCTGGCAACCGGTGAGATGGGAATCGGAAATACGACTACCAGCAGTGCAGTCGCTTCCGTATTGCTTGGAAAAAGGGCAGAGGAAGTAACAGGCAGAGGAGCAGGATTAAGTTCGGAAGGATTGCAAAGAAAAATCCGGGTGATCCGGCAGGCACTGGAAAAAAATCGCCCTGATCCCGGTGACGTGCTGGATGTAGTGGCAAAGGTCGGAGGATATGATATTGCCGGAATGTGCGGACTTTTTTTAGGTGGTGCGATCTATCGGATTCCGGTGCTGATTGATGGATTTATTTCCTCAGTTGCAGCACTCTGTGCAGTCAGGCTGGCACCACTTGCGGGGAAATATCTGTTTGCATCCCACTGTTCAAAAGAACCGGGAGGAAAGAGGGTGCTGGATGCCCTCGGAATGTCTGCCATGATCGTGTGTGACCTGTCACTGGGAGAGGGAAGCGGTGCGGTTGCAGCGGTTCCGCTTCTGGAAATGGGACTGGATGTCTACCGGAAAATGAGTACCTTTGAAGAGATTCAGGTAGAACAGTATCAGGAGTTAAAATAGGAGTTAAGAAAATGTGGATCTTCAATTCACTGATCATTGCGATTGCAATGTATTCAAAAATTCCCATGCCACAGGCAGAGTGGAATGAAAAAAATATGAGATATGCGATGTGTTTTTTCCCGGTTGTGGGAGTGGTGATCGGAGCTGCAGAATTTGCGGCAGGGTATGCACTTCTTCATTGGCTGCATTGTAAACCATTGCTTTTTTCGGTGGCTATGACGCTGATCCCGGTGCTGATCACGGGAGGGATCCATCTTGACGGTTTTGCAGATACAGTGGATGCCATGAGTTCTTATGCAGAACGGGAAAGACGGCTTGAAATATTAAAAGATCCGCATACGGGAGCATTTGCCATTATTGGACTTTGCTGCTATTTCCTGGCAAATGTCGGAATATGGAGTGAAATAGGCGAGAAGAAATTACTGGTCGCCTGTTGTATTTTCACATTTTCCAGAGCTATGAGCGGACTGGCAGTAGTCAGTTTCAAAGCTGCAAAGAACAGCGGATTGCTGCGGACATTTCAGGATGGAGCAGCAAAGCGGAGAGTCAGAGTGGTTATGATGCTGTGGGCAGTATTGACGGCTTTTATTCTGCTGAAAATTTCACCTGCAGCAGGGACTGCAGCGTTGGCGATGGGAATCGCAATCTATGTCTATTATTATTTATTCAGCAGAAAATATTTTGGTGGAACGACCGGAGATCTTGCAGGATATTTTCTGCAGCTTTGTGAGTTGGGGATGCTTGCAGGAATTATGCTTGCAGGATGAAAGATAAGGAGAAAAAATGGAACTTATATGGATCAGACATTTGCAGACACCGGGAAATGAAAAGCGACAATATATAGGAAGTACGGACGAACCGTTGTCAGAGAAGACAGTAGAAGGCTTTTTAAAAAATCCTGCAGAATATTCTGAAGTGGAGCGGGTGATCTGTAGTCCGATGCTTCGCTGTATTCAGACAGCAGAACTGATGTTTCCGGGAACGGAACGAAAGACCGAGCCGAGGTTAAGAGAGTGTGATTTCGGACAGTTTGAAGGAAAGACGTATGAAGAACTGAAGTCTGTACCGAAGTATATTGCATGGCTGAAATCGAATGGTACGATTACATTTCCGGGTGGGGAAGAACAGAGCGTTTTCCGCAGAAGGAGCGTGGAAGGTGCGATTGAGCAGATCGAATGGCTGATTGAAAAAAAGGTACAGCGGGCGGCTTTTGTAGTACATGGAGGCACGATTATGGCAGTATTTGAACAACTTGCAGAAGAAAAGAAGAATTTTTATGACTGGCAGGTGGGAAACGGTAGTGGATATCGGGTGATAATTGACGAAAAAGAGTGGAAAACCGGTAATAAAAAGCTGCGGAAGGTGGAAAAGTTATGGGATTAGTTTCGCTGGGAGCGTGTGTAGCGGGATTTGTACTGGATTTTATTTTTGGTGATCCTGTCTGGCTGTATCATCCGGTACGGCTGATCGGAAAGTGGATCTCGTTTCTGGAGAAGCTGCTCCGAAGAAAGACGGGAGAAAAAAGACAGATTGCTGCAGGAGGAATCTTATGGATTCTGACGGTTGCAGTGGTATATAGTGTGACGGCAGGGATCTTGTGGATCGTACGGAAATGGAGTCCGGCAGCAGGATTCATACTGGAGACATTCTGGTGCTATCAGATTTTTGCAGCCAGATGTCTTGTCAGCGAAAGCGGAAAGGTTTATGAGCGGTTAAAAGAAAAAGATCTGCCAGGATCGAGAAAGGCAGTTTCGATGATCGTCGGAAGAGATACGGAAAATCTGAGCTTTGAAGGAGTGACGAAGGCGGCTGTAGAGACCGTTGCGGAAAATACTTCCGATGGAGTGACCGCACCGCTTCTGTATCTGCTTCTGGGAGGTGCACCACTGGGATTTTTATATAAGGCAGTGAACACGATGGATTCGATGTTGGGGTATAAAAATGAAACGTATCTTTATTTTGGAAGAATCCCTGCGAAAATGGATGATCTTTTCAATTATATTCCGGCAAGACTGACGGCATGGTTTATGGTACTGGCGTCTTTTCTGACCGGGCTGAATGGAAAAAATGCGTGGAAGATCTACAGAAGAGACTGCCGAAAGCATGCGAGTCCTAATTCGGCACAGTCAGAAGCGGTCTGTGCCGGGGCATTGGATGTGCAACTGGCAGGAGATGCGGTATATTTTGGTAAGATCCACAAAAAGGAATTTATCGGAGATCCACTCCGCAAGATCGAGGCGGAAGACATTCCAAGGGCAGGAAAGCTGATGTATGTGACGACGGTTCTGATGCTGCTTGTATTTGGCGGAATCAAATTACTGATCTGTTTGCTGTAGTTGGATGAATACCTGACGAGGAACAGCGTAGAATTTCATGCCCATTCAGGCTACCGGCTTGTGGGAGAATTTTATGACTGTGGTTATAAGTTCGGAAGATGGTATAATATGGTGTGGATGGAAAAGAGGATCAATACGGATCAGAAAGTACCTCCGGTAAAATGGTTCGGGGAATACCGGGAAGAACTGGAACGGTTACTGGAGCAGCAGAGAGAAGAGCAGGAGTAAGAGATGCAGTACGCACATGGCGGAGATATTTATACATATAAAAATTTACTGGATTTTTCCATTAATGTAAATCCATTAGGACCTGCAGATGCAGTTGTTGAAGCGGCAGCCCGGTCGTTGCAGAGGATTGGAGAGTATCCCGACAGCCGGAGCAGGGAATTAAGAAATGCACTGGCAGAAAAAAAGGGACTGGCAGCAGAACGGTTTGTGATCGGAAATGGAGCAGCAGATCTTTTATTTTCACTGGTACTGGCAGAAAAACCTCAAAAAGCAATGATCGTGATACCGGCATTTTCAGAATATGAGCAGGCTTTAAAGACGGTAGGATGTGAAATCCTGTATCATGAAGTAAAAAAAGAAAATAATTTCCGTCTGGGAACGGATCTGACAGAAAAAATCACATCAGAACTGGATTTCTTATTTTTATGCTCTCCGTCGAATCCGGCGGGACAGGCAGTGGAAAAGAAGTTTCTTATTAAAATAGCTGAAAAGTGTGAAAAAGAGCGGGTCAGACTGGTACTGGATGAATGTTTTGTGCAGTTCCTGACTTCAGGGGAAGAGGCATCCATGCAGTTGGAGACCGGCAGGTTCAGGTATCTGTTCGTATTGCAGGCTTTTACAAAAATCTATGCAGTTCCGGGAATCCGTCTTGGGTACGGGATCAGTTCTGATAAAGCACTGCTGGAACGGATGGAGACGGTACGTCAGCCGTGGAGCGTATCAACTCCGGCACAGGCTGCGGGACTCTCAGCATTGAAGGAAGACCATAGAGAAGAGCAGACACGGCAACTGGTAAAGTCAGAGCGGGAAAGAATGGAAAAAGAACTGGAAAATCTGAGAATAGAGTACATTCCGTCGGAGGCGAACTTTCTTCTTTTTAACAGTGAGATCAACTGGTTTGAAGAGTTGAAGAAGCGGGGGATCCTGATCCGGGACTGTGCAAATTACCGGGGACTCGGGAATGGCTGGTACAGGATGGCTGTCCGGCTGCCAGAAGAAAATGACCGGTTACTGGAATGTATGAAGCAGGTGTTGAACGAGAGGAGCTGAAAAGATGGCGAAATGTATTATGATCCAGGGAACAATGTCAAATGTGGGAAAAAGTGCCATAGCAGCAGGACTTTGCAGAGTATTTAAGCAGGATGGATACAAAGTTGCACCCTTCAAATCGCAGAATATGGCATTAAATTCTTTTATTACCCAGAATGGTCTTGAGATGGGGCGGGCCCAGGTAATGCAGGCAGAAGCAGCAGGGATTGAACCGGAAGTGAGTATGAATCCGATCCTGTTAAAGCCGACCAACGATGTAGGATCACAGGTGATCGTAAATGGTGAAGTCTTGAAGAATATGAGTGCAAGAGAATATTTTGCTTATAAAAAGCAGCTCATACCGGACATTATGAAAGCATTTCACAAATTAGAAGAAGAGAATGACATCATTGTGATCGAAGGAGCGGGAAGTCCGGCAGAGATCAACCTGAAGAAAGATGATATTGTAAATATGGGGCTGGCGAAGATGGTAGATGCGCCGGTGCTTCTGGTCGGAGATATTGACCGCGGAGGAGTATTTGCCCAGCTTCTGGGGACGCTTATGCTCCTGGAAGATGATGAGAAAGAACGTGTAAAGGGACTGGTCATCAACAAATTCCGCGGGGATAAGACAATCCTGGATCCCGGTATTGTTATGTTGGAAGAAAGAGGCGGCATTCCGGTAGTCGGAGTTACACCGTATATGCAGGTCGAGATTGAAGATGAAGACAGTCTGACAGAGCGTTTTAACATGACAAAGGGTGGAAAAGGTGCAGAAGAAAGGATCGGTCTGGTGGATATCGCAGTCATCCGGACACCGAGAATTTCGAACTTTACGGATTTCATGCTGTTGGAAAATGCTCCGGGAGTGAATCTGCGTTATGTAAAGAATCCAAGAGAACTTAGAAATCCTGATATGATTATCCTTCCGGGAACAAAAAATACGATGGGAGATCTGAAATGGTTAAGACAGAGCGGAATGGAAGCGAAGATTCTAAAGGCGCATGCCGGCGGCTGTGTGGTCTGGGGAATCTGCGGCGGCTACCAGATGCTGGGGCAGTCGCTCAGTGATCCGGAAGGCGTGGAAGATGGCGGCAGTATGAAAGGACTCGGCCTTTTGCCGGTAACGACTACATTTACCACAGAAAAGACCAGAACAAGGGTGAATGGAACACTCCTTCATGTGGAGGGGAATCTGAAAGCACTTGAGAATCTGAAGTTTGAAGGATACGAGATCCATATGGGAAAGACCGAACTTCTGGAAGGATGTCCGATGAATCAGATTCACGATACGGTGAAGAAAAAGGACAGACAGATTCCGGATATGGAGCCGGAAAACAGAATAGAGAACAGTACAGACGGAATCTCGCATGGAAATGTATACGGAACATACATCCACGGCATTTTTGATAAGGAGAAAATTGTATCGGAGATCGTAAAATCCCTGGCAGAAAAGAAAGGACTTTCAATGGAAGAAGTGGAAGGTGTAGACCTGAAAGCATTCAAAGAAAGCCAGTATGATCTTCTGGCAGATACACTCAGAAAACATCTGGACATGAAGGCAATCTATCAGATCATGGGAATGCAGAAATAATTTTTCGGGATTACTATGTATTCGTAAGGAGCTGTAGATACCAAAGTATGCAAGAGAAGTTGCCGATGGCAAGTTTTGTAGTTAGAAAAGATGAGATGTGGGCTATGACGGACTATGAAGAGAAAGGAAGTGATGAGGCTTATCAGCAGGCATTGTTTAAGAATGATCCACCTGCAAAGACGAGTGTTTTGAAAGTTCATTTTCCGGGGAGAAGGGATTATCTCTTTGATTCGGTGAGCTTCATGATTCCGTCGTTGATATTTACGCTGGTATTGTTGGTGACATTTATCTTTACGATTTATATCGTATTCCGGCAGAAGAAGCTGACGGAGATGAAGAATGACTTTATCAATAATATGACACATGAATTTAAGACACCGATATCGACCATTTCCTTGGCGGCACAAATGTTGAAAGATCCGGCGGTAGGTAAATCTCCACAGATGTTCCAGCATATATCGGGAGTCATTAATGATGAAACCAAGAGGTTGCGTTTCCAAGTGGAAAAAGTGCTTCAGATGTCGATGTTCGACCGTCAGAAGGCGACTTTGAAGATGAAAGAGATTGATGCGAACGAATTGATTACGGGAGTTGTCAACACTTTTGCATTGAAGGTGGAACGGTATAATGGTAAGATAACATCGAACCTTGAGGCCACCGATCCTGTTATATTTGCAGACGAGATGCATATCACGAATGTAATCTTTAATCTGATGGATAACGC
>ERZ827168.2288-NODE-2288-length-23005-cov-11.104532_pt1 | contig 23005 bp, 20 predicted proteins | sample MGYA00519868_ERZ827168 | MGnify/ENA primary metagenome ERZ827168 (study PRJEB31778, sample SAMEA3449271) | human gut metagenome | biome: human gut; feature: human-associated habitat; material: faeces | place: United Kingdom | collected 2010/2012 ...
AAAAATATTAGAGATAGGAGATAGGTAAATGAGAAGAGAGAAAGGAATAACGCTAATAGCGTTGATAATCACAATAGTAGTAATGTTAATATTAGTTGCAGTAAGTGTGAATGTAATAATAAAAAGTAACTTAATAGGAACAGCCGAAAAGACAGTGGACAAATATAAAACAGCATCAGAAGAAGAAAGCAATATGAGTCAAATTGAGATTAATGGAAAGAAGTATGATTCAATTGAAGATTATTTAGCAGGAGTAGAATCAATACCAGAAATTCACAACTGGGTAAGGACAGGAGATAATATCAAATGCGAGCATTGTAATACAAGCTTAACAATAGGGCAAAAAGTAAATTACACAAAAACAGGAACAGGAAGTTCTAGCATAAGTGAAGAAAAAAGTGGAATAGCTCAAGCAAAGGCAGATGAACAAAGTTGGGCAACAAGCTATGGAGTTCAAACGGTAAATATAGCTAGTGATGATACAAAATGGGTAGTATTAGGAGTAGAGGATAGTAATAAAAATGGAACAAATGAAACATTATTATTAACAACTGAAACTCCAACAACAGAAACAATAAGAATGTATGGTTATCAACCATATAATTATGCAATAGATGAAATAAACAGAATGTGTAAAGAAATATATGGAGCAGAAGCAAGGGGAATGACAATAGAAGATGTAAACGCATGTGTACAATATACAGCGCCAGCAGGAATGTGTGCAAAAAATAACTCTGGAACAATAGTATATTATACAGTTCCAGAGGGCACAAAAATCTCAGATTTAGGTTCAAGTTATGGAAATATATGGACAGATATACAAAATAATGCAAGAGTAATAGATGGCACAAAAAAATATTTCACACCAAGTTGCCCAGAAGGAACAACAGATGCCAGTGTACTAGGTAATATAATAGTAGATGGATATTCTTATGTAGTTGATTCAACTGTTGGTGCACCAGAAGGAATACCAGTATTACCAGATAGTACGACAAGTGCTACAAAAAAATTAATCTTTGGAGATTCAAAAAATTATGGTTACTGGCTGGCTTCTCGTGGGGTCGGTGCGGGCTCTGCGTATGCTGACTTTGGCCCAGGGACTGTGTATGAAGGCATTGCGGACTCCTACGGCAACTTGTTCTATTCCATTGGCTTTTGGTCCTACTATGAGTTGCCTTTGCGCTGTGTAGTTTCTCTAAGGTCTGATATCCCAGCGGCTGTAGAGTAGGATAGGGCGAAAGTGGAAGATTGAGTGTAGGTGAGAGCTAGCTTCGTAACTGCCAGAGCTCCCAAGCCGGACCTTTGGTCGGCTTGGGATTGAGGCTAGGTTTGAACTTGGGCAATGTGTGTTAATGGCACTGGCGCGATTTTTTTGGGGAAGGAGAAGATGTGGTTTGGGAACTCTTAATATGATGGAAACTATAAAGGTTATTCATAAAGAAGATGTTGTTTTGGTGAAGGTTGGAACATTTTATACAGCTTATGGAAAAGATGCGTATATAATAAACTACCTGTTTAACTACAAATTAAATAAAACACAAGATGTATATACATCAGCTTTTCCAATACCAAGTTTACCTAAGGTTACAGCAATTTTGGAACAAAATAAAATTAACTATATTGTTCTGGATAGAAGAAATAATTATGATGTTGAACAACAGGTTGATAATAAAAATTTGAATAAATATGGAAAGTTTTTAGAATTAGCTAAAGTGAAAGTAAGGAAAAATAAAAGAATAGAAGAAATTCTAGAATGTTTAAAAGATGATGAAGAATTAATAGAAGAAGTGGAAAAGTTAATTTATGAAAGAAGAAAAATTTAAAGTAATAAATTTTATTAGAAAGCTCATAGTAAACTTAGATAATTTACTTGATAATTTCCCGAAAAAAGATGTAGAACTCAAAAACAGAATAAGACAGAACTCATATGATTTATTAGAACTGGTATATGAAGCAAATACCAGCTCTAATGTGGAAAATAAAAAACACTTGCTTGAAAAATCTATAGCCAAGATAAAGGTAATAGATTTTCTAGTAAACATATGCTATGATAAACAAATTATAAACAGCAAGAAATACATAAAGTTTGGAAATAGCATAGAAGATATAATTAAGTATTTAACAGGCTGGATTAAAAGCCTATTAAATTAGGGCACTGTTGTAATGGCTGGCTTCTCGTGGGGTCAATGCGAACTCTGATTATGCTAACTTTGGCCCAGGGACTGTGAATGAAGGCAATGCGAACTCCTACAACAACTTGTTCAATTCCAATGGCAATTCGAACAACAATGAGTTGCCTTTGCGCTGTGTAGCTTCTGTAAACTGTGGTTGCAACAGTCATGTGGCTGTGCAAGAGATAATATAGAAACAGACAGCTGTCCTTTAGTTATTTTATTTTTTTAAAAATACTATAAAGTAAAAGTAGATAAACCCATTTGTTAGTAGTAGTCCTTCTACGAAGGGGAGTGTGTTTTAGTACTGCTTTTAGAAGCACTTTTAAGCAAAGTGCTTCTTTTATTTAGCAAGTAATTATAAGATATGATACTGCTTGCAAAACTTGAAAGTGGAATTTGTTTAGAGGAATATAAAAAAGATTTTCTTTTCAATTTCCTATTAACAGTTCGGTATTTGGCATAATTACCTTTCCTATTCCTACCTAAAAATAAAAAATTATCTTTATTAGAGTAAATACGAGTTTTCTTATTTAAAACTAATTTTTCTTTTGCAAGAAAGCTTTTGATTTTCTCTAGGCAAAATTTTAAATATTTTTTACTTTGATGGAACAATAAAAAATCATCTTGATATCTAACATAATACTTGATTTTTAAAGTTTCTTTAATGTAATGGTCTAAATCGTTTAAATAAAAAACAGCAAGAAGCTGGCTACTCATTGCACCAATACTTAAGCCCATTTCATCACTCTCAATGATTTTTGATAAAATGTTTAAAGCTCTTTCATCTTTAAGCCTTTTCCTAAGTTTATTCATTAAAATATCATGGTCAATACTTTGAAAAAATTTACTAATGTCACATTTTAAAATATAGTAATTCGAAAACTTTATACTACAAGTCTTATGAAAACTATTTGCAAGCTCCAAACCTCTTTTAGAACCTAAACCAATTCTACTTGCCACATTAGCATCTATTAGGCATGGAGAAGTTACAGGCAGAACAATAAATGTACTAACTAGGTGATTAACAATTTTGTCTTGCAAACTCAAACTAACAATTCTTCTCTTTTTGGGTTCATAAATAGTAAAAATATTATAAGGGCTAACTAAATATTTTTCAGATTTTAACATGCTATAAATTTTAGAAATATAAAAACAGCGATACTCTTTCAAATGTTCAAGTTTGCTCTTATTATTAATCCTTTTACTAATTTCATGATAAATATAATTAATATTATCTATATCACATATTCTATCATACAAATTATCCAATCTCTTCAACATAATCACCTCAAAATATACTATAATATAAAATGAATATAAACTTATGTATAATTGTGTAATCAAAATGTATCAATAGATGTTATAAGGTGTTGATTTATGTTGATTTTGTTTTTAAAAACGCTTACTTTTTTTAATAATGTATGATATAATAAACACCATAAAATAGAAGTTTTAGGAGAAAAATATGGATTTTGTACATTTACATACACACACGGAATTTAGTTTATTAGATGGAGCAAATAAAATAAAAGAACTACCAGCACGAGCAAAAGAACTTGGAATGAAAGCTATGGCAATTACAGACCATGGTGTTATGTTTGGTGTAGTTGATTTCTATAAGGAATGTAAAAAGGTTGGAATTAAGCCAATTATAGGCTGTGAAGTATATGTTGCACCACGTACAAGATTTGATAAAGAATCTAACATAGATAATAAATATTCACATTTAATTTTGCTTGCCAAAAACGAAACAGGCTATAAAAACCTAAGTATTTTAGTTTCAATGGGATTTATTGAAGGCTTTTATTATAAACCAAGAATAGACTTAGAACTTTTAGAAAAATACCACGAAGGTTTAGTTTGTTTAAGTGCTTGTTTAGCAGGAAGTGTAAACAAGGCAATTTTAAAAGAAGACATGGAAGAGGCAAAACGAATTGCTTTGTGGCATAAAAATATTTTTGGAGAAGACTATTATTTAGAAGTACAACCAAACGGCTTACCAGAGCAAGTATTAGTAAATCAAAAACTAGTTGAACTTTCTAAAGAGCTTGATATTCCTCTAGTTGCAACAAATGACTCACATTATTTGAAAAAAGAAGATGCATATATTCACGAAATATTGTTATGTATTCAAACAGGCAAAAAAATGAGTGATCCAGATAGAATGAAAATGGGAGTAGATGAATTCTATGTAAAATCACCAGAAGAAATGGCAGACTATTTTAAAAATATACCAGAAGCCATAGAAAACACTGTTAAAATTGCAGAAAAATGCAACTTTGATTTTGAATTTGGAAATACAAAACTTCCAAATTACGAAGTACCAAAAGAATACCCAACACATGCAGACTACTTCAAAGAATTATGTAGAACAGGTTTGAAAAAAAGATATGGAGATAACCCAAGCAAAGAAGCACAAGATAGACTAGAATATGAAATATCTGTAATAGAAAAAATGGGGTATGTTGATTACTACCTTATAGTTTGGGACTTCATAAACTATGCTAAAACACAAGGTATTTCAGTAGGACCAGGCCGTGGCTCAGGAGCAGGTTCAATCGCAGCATTTGCAATGGGTATAACAGATATAGATCCAATAAAATACAACTTACTTTTTGAAAGATTCTTAAACCCAGAAAGAATAAGCATGCCCGATTTTGACATAGACTTCTGCTATGAAAGAAGACCAGAAGTTATAGAATATGTGGCTCAAAAATATGGAAGAGACCACGTATCTCAAATAATTACATTTGGTACAATGGCAGCAAAAATGGTAATAAGAGATGTTGCAAGGGTGCTAGATATTCCGTATGCAGAAGCAGATAAACTTGCAAAAATGATACCTAATGAAGTGCATATAACCATAAAAAAAGCACTAGAGCAAAATAGAGAACTACAAGAATTATATGAAAATGACGAAGAAACAAAGAAAATTTTAGATATAGCAATGAGGCTAGAAGGCTTGCCACGTCAGGCTTCAACACACGCATGCCGGAGTGCTGATTACTGATAAGCCAGTATTAGATTATGTACCATTATATGTAAATGAAGGAACAATAGAAGCACAATTTATAATGACAACACTAGAAGAATTGCGGACTTCTAAAAATGGACTTCCTTGGCTTAAGAACCCTAACAGTTATATCAGACACAATAAAATTTGTAAAACAAAATAGAGGAATAGACGTTTCTTTTGACCAAAACATGAATGATCCAAAGGTATTTAAAGAAATATGGCAATCTGGCAATACTGTAGGAGTATTCCAATTTGAAAGTCAAGGTATGACAAACTTTATGAAAGAATTAAAGCCAGATACCCTAGAAGATATAATCGCCGGAGTATCACTATATAGACCAGGCCCAATGGACCAAATACCAAGATACATCAAAAACAAATTAGATCCAACACATAGTGAATATACACACCCAGCCTTAGAGCCAATACTAAATGTAACTTATGGCTGTATGGTTTACCAAGAACAAGTAATGCAAATAGTAAGAGACTTAGCAGGATATTCACTAGGCAGAGCAGACCTTGTAAGACGTGCAATGGGAAAGAAAAAACTAGATGTAATGGCAAAAGAAAGAGAATATTTCATACATGGACAAACAGATGAACAAGGAAATATTTTAATTCCAGGCTGTGTAAGAAATGGAATAGATGAACAAAGTGCAAATAAAATATTTGATGAAATGGCAGAATTTGCAAAATATGCATTTAATAAATCACACGCAGCAGCCTATGCTGTAGTAGCATATAGAACAGCATACCTAAAAATATATTTCCCAGCAGAATTTATGGCAGCAACTTTAAATAGCTTCTTGGGTAACTTAGATAAAATACCAGAATACATTGCAGAATGTAAAAGACTAAACATAGAAATACTAAAACCTAGTATAAATAAAAGTTTTACCAAATTTACAGTAAATGAAAACAAAATTCGTTTTGGATTAGGCAGTGTTAAAAACGTTGGAACAGCAGCGGTTGAAACAATAGTACAGGAAAGAGAAAAAAATGGAGAATTTAAAAGCTTTACAGATTTTGCAGAAAGAATTCAAGGAGAAACAGTAAACAAAAAATGTATAGAAAGCTTAATAAGAGCAGGGGCATTTGATGAATTAGGTGAAACAAGACATACACTAATGAACTCATTTGAAAGCATACTAGATACAATAGCAAATCAAAACAAAAAATCAATAGAAGGCCAAATTTCAATGTTTGATATGCCAAGTGGAGAAGAAAGCTTAGAAAAGCATAAATACGTAATAAATAAAGTTCAAGAATATGAAGAAAGAGAACTTCTAGACATGGAAAAGGAAATGCTAGGAATTTACATATCAGGTCATCCACTAGAAAAACTACAGGAAAAAATAAAAGCAAATACAAACATAAATACTTTACAAATGATAAACATGAAAGAAGAAAACGACTTATCAAAAGATGGAAAAAACGTAAAATATGCAGGAATAATAACCTCAGTTAAAAAGAAATATACCAAAAACAATACTATAATGGCATTTGTAACAGTAGAAGATTTATATGGTAGCACAGAAATAATAGTATTTGAAAACTGCTATAACAGAGCTTCAGGTGTACTGTTAGAAGATAACATAGTGTTAATAGATGGAAGGCTTAGCATAAGAGAAGAAGATGATGTAAAAATTGTTGCAAATTCAATAGTAGATTTTGAAAATGTGATTAAAGCTACAGAAAAGAAAAACACACAAGAACAAAAACCAAAAATACTTACACTTAACATTCAAAATGCAACAGAAAAGCAAAAAACACGCTTAAGAGGAGCAATAAGATTTTTTTCAGGAGAAAGAAACAATATAGCAGTACAAATAATTGATAATGAAGGAATAAAACCTTGCGGAGCAATATACTTAAACAAGGATATTTTAACAGAATTTGAAGAAATACTAGGAAAAGAAAATGTTAAAATATAATAAAAATTTTTGAATTGTTACAATTATATTACAAATTGCAAAAAAAGTTGAAATTTGCATTATTTTATTATAGAATAAAATTTATAGTAAATAATAAATAAAAATGATAGGAGAGAAAAAATGAAAAAAAACAAAGGAATAACTTTAATAGCATTAATTTTAACAATAGTAATAATGCTTATATTACTAGCAGTTGGTGCAAGTTATATAATTAACGATAATTTAATAGGCCGTGCAGATAATACAGTAAAGGCTGCAAATAATAAAATAAATCAACAACAAACAATAGTGGATGACTTAATGGGAGAATTAAATAAGAGTACAGCAGCACATGACTGGCAATATACAGATGAAACAAGAGTAGCAATAAAATGTGTATGTGATGACTGCAAGGAAGCTGCAAATTCAACAGAAGGAAGAATACTTTATATAGGTCAACAAATAATGTATACATCAACAGGAACAGGAAGTTCTAGTATAAGTGAAGAAAAAAGTGGAATAGCTCAAGCAAAGACAGATGGACAAAGCTGGGCAACAAGCTATGGTGTTCAAACTGTAAATATAGCTAGTGATGATACAAAATGGGTAGTATTAGGAGCAGAAAGTTCAAATGGAAATGATGGAACAAATGAAACGTTATTACTAACAACCCAAACTCCAACAACAGAGAAAATAAAAATGTATGGCTATCAACCATATAATCATGCAGTAGATGAAATAAACAGAATGTGTAAAGAAATATATGGAACAGATGCAAGAGGAATGACAATAGAAGATGTAAATGAGTGTTTAAATTATAAAAATCCAAAGGGAATGTATTATATAAATAATAAATGGAATGAAACACAAAACTTAACAACCAAGCTAAAAGATGTGGGAGAATGTTGGACAGCTTATAACACAAATAATAAAAATGGAGTATTTTATGACCCATCAAATCCAGAAGGAATAAAAGATAATGGAGCAAAATTGGGGGAATATAATTTAGATGGATATTTCTACCACTTATCAAATGATGGAACATATTTGGTAAATAAGGCAAATGCAAGTGATACAAGTCATACAATAACAACAGTGACAAGAAACCTAATATTTGGTGAAACAAAACAATATGCTTATTGGCTGGCTTCCCGTGGGGTCTTAGGGGGCTCTGATTGTGCTGAATTTGGCCCAGGGTCTGTGAGTGGAGGCCGGTGCGCGCTCCTACTTCGCCTTGTTCATGTCCCGTGGCCGTGGCTATTCGTTCGACATTGACTTCTCTCTTCGTGCCGTAGTTTCTCTAAGGTCTGATATCCCAGCGGTTGTAGAATAGGATAGGGCGAAAGTGGAAGGCTAGAGTGCAGTGGGAGAACTAGCCTCGTAACTGCCCTCACTCCCAAACCGGACCTTAGGTCGGCTTGGGATTAAGGCAAGATTTGAACTAAGGCAAGACATGAAAATGGCACTGGCGCAATTTTAAAGCTAAAATGTTATTTTTCACTTTTTTTATTATAATTCAACAATACATTCAACTCCTTAATTAAATAATTTTCTTCTGGAAAAATCATTTACTTTTACCAAAATTTATGTTATAATATTTATGGTCGAGAAAGAAAAAAAGCTTATAAAGGAGTGACTATAAATGTTTAATGTAGGCGATAAAGTAGTATACCCAATGCATGGTGCAGGTGTTATACAGAACATAGAGGAAAAAAATATATTAGGTGAAAAAACATCTTATTATATAATAAAAATGCCAGGTGAAGTTAAAGTTATGGTTCCTACTGTAAAAGCAGAAGAAATAGGTGTACGAAATATTATAGACTGCGAAACAGCAAATAAAGTTTTTCAAGTTTTAGAAACAAATTCTACTGAAATGGCATTAAACTGGAATAAAAGATATAGAGATAATATGGATAAAATGAAAAGTGGAGACATATATGAAGTTGCTGATGTTGTTAGAAACTTAAGCTTTAAACAAAAAGAAAGAGGACTTTCAACAGGCGAAAAGAAAATGCTATTAAATGCAAAACAAATATTAATAAGTGAACTTACACTTGCAGAAAATTCTCAAAAAGAAGAAATAGAGCAAATAGTAGATAACAAAATAGATAAATCTTTTGCCGAATATAATGGAATGGAAAAACCAGTTGATGATAACGAAATAGGAAAAGTAATTAAATTTTAATTAAAAATAAAATCGCACGTCAAAAAAATAAAAATTTGACATGCGATTTTTGCAAAAACCCTTTATTTTTCCACTTAACTTGTGGTAGAATAGTAAAGGAAAAATTTGTAAAGGAGAAAAATAAAATGGAAATTGCTTATAAGAGAGTTTTATTAAAGCTTAGTGGAGAAGCACTAGCAGGCAAAGCACAAAACGGAATAGATGCAGAAACACTTGGAAAAATATGTGACAAAATAAAAAAAATAGTTAATATGGGTGTAGAAGTTTCTATTGTAGTTGGTGGAGGAAATTTTTGGAGAGGTAGATATGGACATCAAATGGAAAGAACAACATCAGATTACATGGGAATGTTAGCAACAACAATAAATGGATTAGCTCTTCAAGACGCTTTAGAGGCTAGAGGTATTAAAACAAGGCTTCAAACAGCAATAGAAATGAGACAAATCGCAGAACCATACATAAAAAGAAAAGCAGCAAAGCATTTAGAAAAGGGAAGAGTAGTAATCTTTTCATGTGGTACAGGTAACCCATATTTTACAACAGATACTGGAGCAGCTTTAAGAGCAGCAGAAACAAATTCAGAGGTTATATTACTTGCAAAAACAATAGATGGTGTATATTCAGCAGATCCAAAAGTAGACAAAAATGCAGTAAAATATGATGAAATATCATATTTAGATATCTTAAATCAAGATTTAAAAGTAATGGATTCAACAGCAACATCACTTTGCAGAGATAACAATATTCCACTTGTAGTATTTGGAATAGATGATCCAGAAAATATAGTAAGAATTATAAAAGGTGAAAAAATTGGTACATTAGTACGTTAATTTTTAAGTGATGGAAAAGAACAGTTTTCCAAAAAGAATATTTAGGAGGTTTTTATGGATTTAAAAAATATTGAAGAAAAAATGAACAAAACAATAAGTGTTTTACAAGAAGATTTAGCAGAAGTTAGAGCAGGAAGAGCAAACCCTGCAATATTAAATAAAATAATGGTAAACTATTATGGAGTAGCAACACCAATAAATCAAGTTGCAGGAATATCAGTTCCTGAAGCAAGATTAATAGTAATTCAACCATGGGATATAAGCTTATTAAAGGAAATAGAAAAAGAAATATTAAAAGCAGAAATAGGAATTAATCCAAATAATGATGGAAAGGTTATAAGACTAGCATTTCCAGAACTAACAGAAGAAAGAAGAAAAGAATTAGTAAAAGACATAAAGAAAATGGGAGAAGAATCAAAAGTAAGTGTTCGTTCAATTAGAAGAGAAGCAATGGATATTGCTAAAGCAGAACAAAAAGAGGGAACAATTACAGAAGACGAATTAAAATCAGCAGAAGATAAAATTCAAAAACTTACAGATAGTAAGGTTGCAGAAGTTGATAAAGTAATTGAAAATAAAGAAAAAGAAATAATGAGTGTATAAAAAAAGAGCAAAATAGGAACTAGAAAACGTCCTATTTTGCTTTAATTTATGCTTTGCATGTGTAAATGTCGAATTTTGTCGAACAAGGTCGATAACAGGCGAACGATTTTCCTTGCAATTCTTAGGAATTTATTGTATTATAAAAAGGTAAGCCATTTTACATAAATTGCTAAGAAAGGGGAAAATGTACTATGAAGAACTTAAGAAACTACTATGGAGCTACATTATTAGATGATGAAAATACTAATAATAAGATCATATTAGAATACTATAAAAATACAAAATATACCTTAAGCAAAGCAAAACTAAAGACTATTTATGGAATAACAATTATCAAAAAGAAATATGAAGATGGAGAAGTAAAACTAGAGAAAAATTGTATTAAAAATATATCATCAAATGAAAATAAAATTAGAAGAATAATAGAATTGTTAAAAACATACAAAGTAACACCAATAGGATTAAATGATGTTTTAACTGATTTATTAAAAACACGAGAATTTCAAAGAAATTAAAAAAATAACATTTGCTAAATTTTAATTAGCAGATGTGTTTTTTATATGAAAATAAAATTTTATATTGAATTTGCATAAGGAACAGGAATTCTTATACAAAATGCTAAAAAATTACTTTACTTTTTACATAACTTATTGTAAAATAATTACATATTTATAAGAAAAGGAGCAGGGATGTATTGATGACCAATAATTGGTTTAATTTAACTTCAAATGAAACACTTGAGATACTTAAAACAAATGAAAAAGAAGGTTTGCAGCAAGAGGAAGCAGAAAAGAGAAAATTAGAATATGGGCTAAATGAATTAGCCGCAAAAAAGAAGAAAAGTACGTTACGCAAGTTTTTAGAGCAATTTAAAGACTTTATGATAATTGTACTTATTATTTCTGCTATAATTTCAGGAATAATTGGATTTAAACAAGAAGGCTTTAAGGGAATGACTGATACTATTATTATTTTAATAGTAATTATAGTAAATGCAATAATTGGAGTTTTACAGGAAAATAAAGCAGAAAAATCATTAGAGGCTTTGCAAAAATTAAGTAGCCATGTTGCTAAAGTTATAAGAAATGGAAAATTAGAAGTTATTCCATCAAGAGAGCTTGTGCCAGGTGATGTAGTAATTTTAGAAACAGGTGATTATGTACCAGCAGATTTAAGAATAATTGAAGCTATAAACTTAAAAGCACAAGAATCAGCATTAACAGGTGAATCTGTACCAGTTGAAAAGATGGCAGCAAAAATTGATGATGAAAAAACAGGTATTGGCGATAGAAAAAATATGCTATTTTCATCAAGTTTAATAACTTACGGAAGAGGAAAAGCTATTGTAGTTGAAACTGGAATGAATACAGAAGTGGGGAAAATCGCAAATATAATAAACTCAGCAGAAGAGGGAGAAACACCATTACAAGAAAAATTAAATAAACTAGGAAAAACACTTGGAATAGTTGCTTTAGCCATATGTTTAGCAATTTTTGGAATAGGGTTATTATATGGAAAAAATGTAGTAGAAATGTTCCTAACAGCAGTAAGTTTAGCTGTAGCAGCAATACCAGAAGGATTACCTGCTGTATCAACAATAGTTCTAGCAATAGGAGTGCAAAGAATGGTAAAGAAAAATGCCATTGTAAAAAAACTTCCTGCTGTTGAAACTCTCGGAAGTGCAACAGTAATATGTTCTGATAAAACAGGAACTTTAACACAAAATAAAATGACAGTAGAAAAGATATACTACGATGATAAAGTACATGATGTAAAAAAATTCAAAAGAGATTTAGGCGATAATGATTTAAATAGATTAATATATGCAAGTATGTTATGTAATGATACAAAAATAACACAAAACGATAAGCTTACAGGAGATCCAACTGAAACAGCTCTTGTAGACTTAGGATTTAAGCTAGATTATGAAGGAAAACTGTATGGTCAATATCCAAGAATAAAAGAAATTCCATTTGACTCAGACAGAAAATTAATGACAACAGTACACTTAGATAACGATAGATATATAGTATATACAAAAGGTGGAGTTGATGAGCTTCTTGCAAGATGTACAAGATATTTATTAAATGGAGAAGTAAGGGAAGATTTATCTTTCTTTAAAGAGAAAATTAAAAATGTAAATAACGAAATGGCAAGTTCAGCTTTAAGAGTTTTGGCTATGGCATATAAAGTATTAGACCATGAACCAACAAATGAAGAAATGATGTTTATGGAAAATGATTTAATTTACATTGGTATGGTTGGAATGATAGATCCACCAAGACTAGAAGTAAAAGATGCAGTTGCAACATGTAAAAAAGCTGGAATAAAAACAGTGATGATTACTGGAGACCACAAAGTTACTGCTATTGCAATAGCAAAAACTTTAGGAATATTAAAAAATGAAAATGAAGCAATAACAGGTGCAGAATTAGAGGAGATGAGTCAAGAAGAATTAGAAAAAAATGTGCGTAAATATTCAGTTTATGCAAGAGTTTCTCCAGAGCATAAAGTAAGAATTGTAAAAGCATGGCAAGCAAATGGCGAAATAGTTGCAATGACAGGTGATGGAGTAAATGATGCACCATCTCTTAAGATTGCAGATATTGGCTGTGCTATGGGTGTAGTTGGAACAGATGTTGCAAAAGAAGCAGCAGATGTAATTTTAACAGATGATAATTTTGCAACAGTAGTATCAGCAGTAGGAGAAGGAAGACGTATTTATGATAATATATTAAAAGCAATACAATTTCTATTATCAAGCAACATTGGTGAAATAGTAACCTTATTTGTTGCAATACTAATAACACCATGGTTATCAAAAGTATTTGGAATAGATATAAACTTAATACAAACATTACTTCCAATCCATTTATTATGGATAAACCTAGTAACAGACTCACTTCCAGCACTAGCACTTGCGGTTGATCCAGCAGAAGCAGATGTAATGGAAAGAAAACCATTAAAGCATAAAGGTGGAGTATTTACAAAAGGTATGACATGGAGAGTTATTTATCAAGGAATAATGATAGGACTTATAACACTTGCAGCATTTATATTAGGATTAAGCACACCAGGTAAAACACCAGAGGAAAAGGTACTAATTGGTCAAACAATGGCATTCTATGTATTATCACTATCAGAGCTAGTGCATATTTTCAACATAAGAAATAACCATAAATCAATATTCAAAACAAACCCATTTAACAATGGAAAGTTAATATTAGCAGGGATTATATCAGCAACTTTGATGTTTGTAATACTATTTACATCACACTTAAGAGAAATTTTCAGTATAACACTTTTACCAAAAGATCACATATTTGAAATTATATTATTAGTATTCTCACCACTACTAATTGTAGAACTATTTAAACTATTAAAAATAAATGGGAAAGACTAAAACAAAATTCCTCCCAGAATTTGGGAGGAGTTTTTGCATTATTTTACTTGACTATGCGTAAAAATTAATGTATTATATATAAAGGAAAAAAGAAAGATTAGGTGAAATAATATATGTTATGTTCAGTATGTCATAAAAATATGGCAGTAATTTTTACAAAAAAAATAGATGGAAATAAAAGTGAAACAGAAGGTCTATGCTATGAATGTGCTAAAAAGAAAGGCATAAATCCATTAGATCTTTTAGTTAAGCAATCAGGTTTAACAGAAGAACAGTTAGAGGATATGTCTAATCAGTTTGAAACAATGCTAGGGGAAATTACAGATGGAATGAACTCAGATGAATTAGCAAATGCTGATGTGGAAAATGCAGGAAACTTAGGCTCAATTTTCTCAAATATGCTTGGAGCAAAAAGTGAAGAAGCTGAAGGCAAAAGCGAGCAAAAAGGAAATACAAAAGTAAAAACTAAAACTAAAGATAAAAAGAAAAGCTTTTTAGATGTTTATGGTACAAATTTAACTGCAAAAGCAAGAAGAAATGAGCTAGATGAAGTTGTTGGAAGAAATAGCGAGATAGAAAGAGTAATACAAATTTTAAATAGACGTATGAAAAATAATCCATGCTTAATAGGTGAACCAGGTGTTGGTAAAACAGCAATCGCAAATGGATTAGCTATTAAAATTGCAAGACAACAAGTTCCAGCAAAGCTTTTGAATAAAGAAGTGTATTTATTAGATATGACAGCCGTTATTGCAGGCACTCAGTTTAGAGGCCAATTTGAAGGCAGAATGAAGGCAATTATTGATGAATGTAAACAATCAAAGAATATCATATTAGTTATTGATGAAATTCATAATATAATTGGAGCAGGAGACGGAGAACACTCAATGAATGCAGCAAACATCTTAAAACCATCGCTTGCAAATGGTGAAGTTCAGTTAATAGGAACAACAACTCTAAAAGAATATAGAAAATATATTGAAAAAGATACAGCCTTGGAAAGACGTTTGCAACCAGTTTTAGTTGAAGAACCAACAGTTGGAGCAACAATAGAGATTTTAAAAGAAATTAAAAAATATTATGAAGATTTCCATAAGGTTTCAATATCAAATGATGTTATAGAACAAACTGTTAAAATGTCTGAAAAATATATACATGATAGATTTTTACCAGATAAAGCAATAGATATATTAGATGAAGCTTGTGCAAAAATTAATCTTAATAATAAAGAATTGTATGAACTTGAGGTATTAAAAAATAAGCTAGCTAAAATTGAAGAAGAAAAAGAAGAAGCTGTTCAATCAGATTCTATTGAAGATTACCAAAAAGCCGCAGACCTAAAAACTGAGGAATGTAATATACAAGATAGAATAAAAGAGCTAAATTCAAAAATGGTAATTCAAAAGCTTACAGTTCAAGATGTTGCGGAAGTTATAGAGCATGCAACAAAAATACCAGTAAAGAAAATAACAGAAGCAGAAACACAAAAACTTTTAAATTTGGAAAAAAATTTGCATAATAGAATAATTGGTCAAGAAGAAGCAGTAAAAGCAGTAGCAAAGGCTATTAGAAGAAATAGAGCAGGACTTCAAAGCTCAAAAAGACCTCCATCATTTATCTTTGTTGGACCAACAGGAGTTGGAAAAACTGAACTTGCTAAAACACTTGCTTATGAAATGTTTGGTTCAGAAGATGCAATAATTAGAATTGATATGTCAGAATATATGGAGAGTCATTCAACAGCTAAATTAATTGGTTCACCTCCAGGATATGTTGGCTATGATGATGCAGGTCAACTTACAGAAAAGGTTAAGAGAAAACCATATTCAATTATTTTATTAGATGAAATAGAAAAAGCACATCAAGATGTATTCAACTTATTATTACAAATATTAGATGATGGCAAACTTACAGATTCTCAAGGAAACACAGTAAGCTTCGAAAATACAATAATTATAATGACTTCAAATGCTGGTTCTAATTTGAATACAAATTCAATAGGATTTGGTAAAAGCTCTATTGATAAGGATAAGGTTGAGACAGCATTAAAGCAAATATTTAGACCTGAGTTTTTAAACAGAGTAGATGAAATAATTAGTTTTGATAGTTTAACTAAAGAACAATTATTACAAATAGTAGATTTACTACTTGCTCATACACAAGAAGCATTAGATAATAAGAATATTAAATTAGATGTAACAGAAGAAGCAAAGAAATACATATTAGAAAAAGGAACAGACTTAAAATATGGAGCAAGACCATTAAGAAGAGCAATTCAACGATACATAGAAGATGAAATATCAGAAATGATATTAAAAGGAGAGTTAAAACAATATCAAACAGTTAGAGTAGAATTAGAGGGAGAAAACTTAAAATTCATTGCTCAATAAGGAGGTAAAATGTTAAAACACGTACCTAATGCATTAACAGTATTAAGATTCTTATTAATACCAGTAATTATAGTTTCAGCTGTAAAGGGAGATTATATATTAGCTATTATATTTCTAACATTATCAGGGCTTACAGATATTTTAGATGGTGCAATAGCTAGAAAATATAATTTAATTTCCGATTTTGGAAAATTGATGGATCCATTAGCAGATAAAGCAACACAGATAAGCTTATTAACTACACTTTTTATTAAAGGTGCTATATCAATTTGGATATTAGTAGTTGTTGTATTAAAGGAATTCTGTATGGTATCAGGAGCATCATTTTTGTATGGAAAAGAACTTGTAGTATCAAGTAAATGGTATGGAAAGCTAGCAACAGTGCTGTTTTACGTGGCAATGGTAATATCATTACTATTACAACAGTTTGGAAATATACAAAATAATATAATTAAAGTGATAGGAATAGCAGATACAGTAATCTATTTCTTTGCTGTAATAACTACAATCGCATCCCTTATATTATACATGAAGGCATTTTACATCCAAGGTTATCTTAAAAAGAATAAGGAAGAATAAAAAATAAAAGATTTGCTTGATTTTAAAGCAAATCTTTTATTACTTCTCCAGCAATAATTAATCCTGCAACAGATGGTACAAATGATATACTTCCAGGAATAGCTTTTCCGTTTTCTCCAATAATACCACTTTTTAAAGGCTCTTCTTTTGAGTACAGAACTTTTAAATGTTTTACTCCTCGATTCTTTAATTCTTTCCTCATAACCTTTGCAAGAGGACAAACCTGAGTTTTATAAATATCAGTTATTTCAAATAAACATGGATTTAATTTGTTACCTGTTCCCATTGAAGAAATGATAGGAATACCAAGCTTTTTGGCCTGCATAACAAGTTCTATTTTAGCTGTTACGGTATCAATAGCATCTATTATGTATGTTATAGAATTATTAAGAATGTTAGTGTTTCCTGGCATAAAAAACTCTTCATAAGTTTCAACTTTAGCTTCTGGATTAATTGATAAAATTCGTTCTTTAGAAACTTGAACTTTAGGTTTGCCTATTGTATCATGAGTTGCAATAAGTTGCCTATTTAAATTAGAAATACTTACAATATCTTTATCAACTAAAACAAAGTTACTAATACCAGCACGTGATAAAGCTTCTACAACATAAGAACCAACACCACCAATGCCAAAAATAGCAACTTTTGCTTTTCCTAATTTTTCTAAACCATCTTTTCCAATTAAAATTTTAGTTCTACAAAAAGCACTTTCTTCCATAAAATTAACCTAACCTTTTTTGCAATTCATTATATGCTTGTCTTACTGCAATAGCAAGCTGTGCACTGCAAGATGTAGGCTTTGAACCACATTTTATGTCTTTAAAAAGTCCTTCAATTTCTTCAACGGTTTTTCCATCAACAACTCTTGAAATTGCAGCTAAATTACCTGGGCAACCTCCATAAAATGTTACATTGGTAATTACATTACCATTTATATCAAATTCAATTCTTCTGGTACAAGTACCAGTTGTATCAAAACTATATCTCATAAAAACCTCCATTAATTAGAATAAACATATTACATATAGATTATACAATCAAATAGCAAAAAAATCAAGAAAAACTTCAACTTGCATATTTCACCAAAATGTAATATAGTATTAACTAGAAAGGAGCAATTTATGAAAATAGGTATAGATATAGGCGGAAGCCATTTAGGAATAGGACTTATAAATTCAAACGGAAAAATAATAGCAAAGGAAGAAAAAGACATGCATAATAATGCAAAAAATAAAAATTATGGTGAGCAACTTGTTGAAGCAATTATAGAATTAATTACAAAAATTTTAGAAAAAAAGAAAATTAAAATTCAGGAAATAAGCTTAATAGGGATAGCAGTACCAGGAACAGTTTCAAATACACATATTATAAAAGCAGATAACTTACATATCCAAAATTTTAATATAGTCTCAGAAATAAATAAATACTTCAATATTCCAATTTACTTAAGAAATGATGCAAAGTGTGCGGCAATAGCTGAGAAGGAATATGGAGGGCTAAAAAAATATGATGATGCTTTATTCCTTACAATAGGAACTGGAATAGGCGGAGCAGTGTTCTTAGGAGGAAAATTATTAAGACCTAAAAAATATGAAGGATTTGAAATTGGTCATATTGTAATAGAAAAAAATGGAATACAATGCAACTGTGGAAGACAAGGATGCTTTGAAAAATATGCATCTATGAAAGCTCTAAAAGATACAGTTCAAAAGGAATTTAATAGAGAAAACTTAACAGGTAGAGAATTAAAAGAAATATTAATAGATGAAAACAATAAACCAAAAACAGATGTAATAATCAATGAATATATTGAAAACTTAAGCTTAGGATTAGCAAATTTAATAAATATATTCGAACCTGAAACTATATCAATAGGAGGAAGTTTTGTACATTATAAAGATTTAATGTTAGATAAACTAATAAAGAAGTTAAATGAAAAAAATATGTTATTTAATAATAATGGAGCTCCTAAAATAGTTATGGCAAAACTAAAGAATGATGCAGGAATAATTGGTAGCGTTATAGAATATAAAGATTAAGACTTGGTAATAATTACTACAAGGAGGAATTAAATGACATATAAATTTACAAAAAAAGCCGAAAAGACTATACAGATTGCAGAAAATATTGCAATAGAATTAGGACATAATTATGTTGGAACAGAACATATTTTGTATGGGTTAGCAAAAGAAAATACAGGTATTGCAAATAAAGTGCTAGAGAATCAAAGCATTGCCGCAGATGCAATTTTAGAGAAAATAGAGGAATTTGTAGGAGTAGGAGAAACCAAAAATACAGGAACAATGGGCTTAACTCCAAGAGCAAAAAGAGTAATTGAAAATGCATTTAGGGAAGCTAAAAGACTAAATTCAGAGTATATAGGAACAGAACATTTACTTATAGGAATAATGAGAGAAGCCGATAGTGTTGCAGTAAGAATCATGCTTGAACTAAACTTAGATTCACAGAAGTTATATAATCAAATAATAAAAGTTATAAATGAATATGATACAGTAGATTCAAACAATGGAGATAAGGAAAAACAAAATAAAAGTAGTTATAACAATACTCCAACATTAAATCAATTTGGAAATGACTTGAGCAAATTGGCTTTAGAAGGAAAATTAGATCCAGTTGTAGGCAGAACAAACGAAATTGAAAGAATAATACAAATTCTATCAAGAAGACAGAAGAATAATCCATGCTTAATTGGAGAACCAGGTGTTGGAAAAACAGCAGTAATTGAAGGCTTGGCAGAAAAGATAGTTGCTGAAAATGTTCCAGAAAACTTAAAAGAAAAAAGAGTAGTATCATTAGATATTTCAGGAATGGTTGCAGGAGCAAAGTATAGAGGAGATTTCGAGGAGAGAATAAAAAAAGCTTTAAAAGAGGTAAAAAAAGCAGGAGATGTTATAATCTTTATTGATGAAATTCATACAATCGTTGGTGCTGGAGCAGCAGAAGGAGCAATAGATGCGGCAAATATTTTAAAACCACTTCTAGCAAGAGGAGAAATTCAAGTAATAGGTGCAACAACTCTAAATGAATATAGAAAATATATTGAAAAAGATAGTGCACTTGAAAGAAGATTTCAACCAATAACAGTAAATGAGCCGAATGAAAATGATACAATTAATATTTTAAAAGGCTTAAGAGATAAATATGAGGCACATCATGATGTAAAAATAACAGATGAGGCAATAATTGCAGCAACAAAGATGTCTACGCGATATATAACAGATAGATTTTTACCAGACAAGGCAATAGATTTAATTGATGAAGCGGCATCCAGAGCAAAACTAAAAACATATACTGAGCCAAAAACATTAAAAGCATTAGAAGAAAAAATACAAAAATTAACAATAGAAAAGGATGAGGCAATAGCAACACAAAATTTTGAAAAAGCAGCAGAATTAAGAGACCTAGAGCAAATTGCAAAAGAAAAATTTGAAGCAGAAAAACAAAAATGGAAAGATAAAAACTGTAAAAGTGTAAAACAAATTTCCACAGAAGAAATAGCAGAAGTAATAAGTAACTGGACGGGAATACCAACAAAGAAAATTACTCAAGACGAAAATGAAAAACTAAAAAATCTAGAGCAAATTTTACACCAAAGGGTTATTGGGCAAAATGAAGCTGTAAGTGCGGTAGCAAAAGCAATAAAAAGAAATAGAGTTGGGTTGCAAGATCCAAATAGACCAATAGGTTCATTTCTTTTTCTAGGACCAACTGGAGTTGGAAAAACTGAATTGTCAAAGGCATTAGCCGAGTGCTTATTTGGTGATGAGAACTCAATGATAAGAATAGATATGTCAGAATATATGGAGGCACATTCAACCTCAAAAATGATAGGTTCGCCTCCAGGATATGTGGGCTTTGATGAAGTAGGAGGATTAGCTGAAAAAGTTAGAAGAAAACCATATTCAGTAATACTGTTTGACGAAATAGAAAAGGCACATCCAGACGTTCTTAATATGCTCCTACAGATATTAGATGATGGAAGACTTACAGACTCACATGGAAGAGTTGTAAATTTTAAAAACACAGTAATAATTATGACATCAAATATAGGAGCAAAATTAATTACAGATAAAAAAACATTAGGATTTACAAGTATTGAAGATAACCAAGAAGCAAAAGAATATGAAGCAACCAAGAAAAGTGTGTTAGGTGAATTAAAAAAAGAATTTAAGCCAGAATTTATTAACCGTATTGATGAAATAATAGTATTCCATAAGCTAGTACCAGAGGAAATAGAGCAAATAACCGAATTAATGCTAAAACAGATACAAACAAGACTACAAGAGCAAAACATTAAAATAATAATTGATGATAAGGCAAAGAAAATCATTGCTCAAAAAGGAACAGATAATAATTACGGAGCAAGACCATTAAGAAGAGCAATACAAACCATGATTGAGGATAAAATTGCAGAAGAAATAATAGAAGGAAGAATAAAAAAAGGTGAGAAAGCAACAATAACTGAAAATGAAGGAAACTTAATTGTGGAAAAATATGTGTAAAATGTGGATGAAAATCCACATTTTTACAAAAAATGGAAGGGAAAAATAATGAAAAACAGACAAACAAAGCTACTTGTTAATATACAAGCTATGATTAATAATTATAATACAATAAATAGATTACAACCAGGTAAAAAAATATTACCAGTTTTAAAAGCAGGAGGATATGGAATAGGGCTAGAAGCAATAAATAAATTAATTAAAAAACTAAACTTAGACATTGTTGCTACAGCTATTGTTGACGAAGGCATTACATTAAGAGAAAAGCTACAATACAGTAACGATATTGTAGTTATAAACCAACCAGCTGTTGAGGAAATCGAAAACATTGTAGAGTATAACATAACAACAAGCTGTTGCTACATAGAATTTTTGAAAAAACTAGATGAAAAAGCTAAACAAAGAAATAAAAAAGCAAAAGTTCATATAGAGATAGAAACAGGAATGGGAAGAACAGGCATACAGCAAAAGGATTTGGAGAGCTTTGTTAATCAAGCAATAAAACTTAAAAATATTGAAATAGAGGGAATATTTACCCATTTCGCAACAAGTGATACCGACTTAGAATTTACTAAAAAGCAAATTAAAATATTTGAAGAGGCAGTAAAATATATTCAATCAAAAATAAATACAATAAAATATATACATTGTGGAAATAGTGCAGCAATTATTCAAATAAAAGACTTGCCAGGAAACATGATAAGACCTGGAATAATGCTATATGGTTATTTACCAGATGAAAGCCTAAAAAACATGGTACAACTAGAACCAAGCTGTATGCTATCAAGCAGAATTTCATTTATAAAAGAAGTACCTGAGAACACAAGTATCAGTTATGGGAGAACATTTATAACAAATAAAAAATCAATTATTGCAAATATCCCTATAGGATATGCAGATGGAATAAGAAGAAGCCTAAGCAACAAAGGACATGTAGTAATAAAAAATCAAAAAGCACCAATAGTTGGAAAAGTATGCATGGATAGCTTTATGATAGATGTAACAAATATTAAAAATGTAAAAATTGGTGATGAAGTATTCATTTGGGATAATAAAATAATAACACTTGAAGAAATAGCAAAACAATGCGACACAATAAATTATGAAATACTATCAACAATATCAAACAGAGTAGTAAGAAAATGCTAGAATAACTAAATTTGGAGCGAATCACATACAAGTTACGAACTAAGTTCTCTTTCTAAAAACATTATATACAAAATTTTCACGAATTTCAATGAAAGTATATAAAGTTTTCAAATTAAATGATATAATTTGTTTAAAATTACAAATAATTTATTTTAAGGGTGTGATTACATATGTTAGATATAAATTTTAATCAAATCATTGAAATGATTGAAAAGCGAAAAAATAATGCTTACAGAA
>ERZ827168.2291-NODE-2291-length-22935-cov-10.198558_pt1 | contig 22935 bp, 25 predicted proteins | sample MGYA00519868_ERZ827168 | MGnify/ENA primary metagenome ERZ827168 (study PRJEB31778, sample SAMEA3449271) | human gut metagenome | biome: human gut; feature: human-associated habitat; material: faeces | place: United Kingdom | collected 2010/2012 ...
ACAATGTTGCTATGAACATTTTGCAGCAAATCTTCTCAGATCATTACGAAGAAATTAAGGAACCTCTGACTTAATCTAGATTAGGAATGAACGGCTGGAATATGATATAATGATGACAGCCTGTGGTGATTGTTCCCTCTTGATCAATATGCGCAGCAACTTTTTCACGCGGGTAGACCACTACGGATTCTCCTTTCTCCTTTTATGTGTCCAACTTCATTTTGCAGTCAACGACAATGGAAAGTTAAACTAAAAGCACGGATGAAAGGTGGCAGTGATATGGGCGATTGGTTCAAGCGTGCGGTCGTTTATCAGGTTTATCCCAAGAGCTTTATGGACGCCAACGGCGACGGTATCGGCGATCTGCGCGGCGTGACGGAAAAGCTCGATTACATTCATGAGCTGGGCGCGAATGTCATCTGGCTCAACCCCATTTACAAGAATTCCGGCGTGGACGGCGGATACGACATCAGCGATTATCGCGCCATCGCTCCGGAATTCGGCACGATGGAGGACTTTGACGAGCTGCTCCGTCAGGCGCATGCGCGGGGCATCCGCATCATCATGGATCTGGTAGTCAACCACACGTCTACGGAACATGCGTGGTTCAAGGAATCCAGAGCCGACAAGGATAATCCAAAGCGTGATTTCTATGTCTGGCGTCCGCCGTTTGAGGGCGGCGTGCCGAACGGCGAGCGAAGCATCTTCTCCGGAAGCGCATGGGAGAAGGACGAAGCGACCGGTGAGTATTATCTGCACATGTTTGCCAAAGAGCAGGCAGACCTCAACTGGCACAATGAGCAGGTGCGCCAAAGCGTATACGACATGATGCGCTGGTGGCTGGATAAGGGCATTGACGGTTTCCGCATGGACGTCATCGACATGATTGCCAAGCCGGAGAAAGCCCTCGCCAGCGACGGCGGACCGCACCGTAATGTTTCGAGCGGACCGAAGGAGCATCTGTATCTGCGGGAGATGAACCGCGAGGTGCTGAGCCGTTACGACACGATGACCGTCGGCGAAACGAGCAGCGCAACGGTTGAATCCGCAGCGGATTATGCGAATCTGGACGGAAGCGAACTGAGCATGATCTTCCAGTTCCAGCATGTGAGCGTGGACGAAGCACCGAAGTACAAGTGGTGCACCGATCCGCTGCATCTGCCCAAGCTCAAGTGCGTTTTTGACAAATGGGAAACCGGACTGTATGGCAAGGCATGGAATAGCCTGTATTGGAATAACCACGACCAGCCACGCATCGTGTCCCGTTTTGGATGCGACAGCGATGAAGCCAGCCGTGTGCGCAGCGCCAAAATGCTCGGCGCATGCCTGCACATGATGCAGGGTACGCCGTACATCTATCAGGGTGAAGAGCTGGGCATGACCAATTACCCGATGAAGAGCATCGACGAGAGCCTGGACGTGGAATCCATCAACGCTTATCACGAGCTGGTCGAGGAAAAGCACGAGATGACATCCGAGCAGATGATGGCGTGCATCCGCCGCAAGGGGCGTGACAACGCACGCACGCCGATGCAGTGGACAGCGGAGAAGAACGCGGGCTTCACGCATGGCAAGCCGTGGATGCCGGTCAATCCGAATCACACGGTCATCAACGCGCAGGCACAGGTCGGCGACCCGGATTCCGTTTTCAGCTTTTATCAGAAGCTGATTCGGATTCGTCAGGAATACGACGTGGTGATCGACGGCAGGTTTGAATTGCTGATGCCCGAGGATGAGCAGGTCTTTGCTTACATTCGAGACGATGGCAAACAACGGATGCTCGTTATTTGTAATTTCTCGGATCGAGATGCTGTGTTGACAGCAGATGCCCAAATGGAAGGGCAGATATTGCTTGGAAATTATGACGAAGAGGGAGAAAAACAGAAGCTCAGACCGTGGGAAACGAGAATTGTGATTTTAAAAGAATAAATTAAATATCGATGAGTATAAAAGACATTCCGTGAAGAAACGCAAGATCTATTCTGAATGTGTAAACGCAAAAATCGCGCGGAATCAAAGCGGTAAGAGGTGGCAAGCGGTGTTTGTGTAAGGCGGAAGGGTCTACTCGGATTTCTGCGTGTTTTCAACGAAAATTGGATAAACGAAACGCTCAAATGAGCAAACGACGACTCCCGCTGCAACGCCCCCGCGTACAGCGGGAATTCTTTTAATTCAAACATATTTTTTGAGGATGAAAGAAAAAATGTTGCAATAACACAAAAAACGCGGTACAATAAGAAAAGAAGAGATGAAAAAAATTCTGATTGGCGTTAAGAAAAATATACATAAAAACAAAGAAACCGCCGCTGGAGCAGGGGCTTTGTTGGTTTTGTATAAACTGAAAGGTGTAATGAAGCATGGAAAGAGAGAGCCAGCGACTGTTGGAAAGCGTGATGAAGCTGATTGCCGCTCAATTCGGGCCGGATTGCGAAGTTGTGCTGCATGACTGGTCCAAGGATTACGAATCGACGATTGTTGCCATTGAAAACGGGCATGTTTCCGGCCGGAAAGTTGGCGACGGTGGCAGCAATTTGGGGTTGGAAGTCATGCGCGGCACAACGGATGGATCCAACCAGCTCAATTACATCACACAGACGCAGGACGGCCGGATGCTTCGCTCATCCTCGCTGTATTTGACCGATGAAAAGGGAAACAAGGTTGGCGCGCTGTGCATCAATCTGGATGTTACCGAATATATTATGATGCAGCACCGACTTTCGGGGGTGACGTTGTTTCCGTGCGTGAGGCCGGGCGAACAGGAGGTCAGCAAGGAGTTCTTCACCAACGACGTTAGCGAGCTGCTGGACTATCTGATGAAGGAAGGCACGGAGCAGATCGGCAAGGCGCCGGAAGAGATGACCAAGGAAGAGAAAAAGCAGGTCATCAGCTATCTGGACCAAAAGGGCGCGCTGTTGATTACGAAATCGGGGCCGAAAATCTGCCGCTATTTGGGAATTTCCAAATTTACGCTGTACAATTATCTGGACGAAATCCACAGCGAGCAGGAGCAGAAAACAAAGCAGTATCCGTGACCGAGCGAGATTCGTGGGTAAAAAAAGAAAGTCAAATCCAATATAAAGACCGCTTTTGCTGAGCAAAAGCGGTCTTTATATTGGAAGAAGGTGTTATGAATCAGCCGGCTTTCTTCTCTTTGATGATCGAGCGAAGGGATGCGGTTAACCACGGATACAGCGTGCGGCACGGCTTTCCGGTTCTGAGAGAAAGAAATGCCTGAAACGCATCCGGCGATTGTCCCTTGATGCAATGATCCGGAAAGATGAAAGCAGCTTGTTCATTTAAGAAAAAATAGGTCGCATGACGATAACGGAGCAGCCGATGGCATTGGGCATAGGCGATGTTTTCGCCCTTTCCGCTGTCGCCCTTGGGGCGAACGTTGAAGCCCTTTTCGCCAAAGACAAACACCGAACAGGGAAAGGCTTTTCCGCTGGCCTGAATCTGCTTCACGGTGCGGTCGGCTGTGCTCTTGGCGGGAACGTTGATAAAAACGATGGCCAGACAGCCGTAGAGCGAGAAGAAATAATTGAAGGGCTCCGCGACGTGGCCGATGACGCGAATGCCGATCAGCAGGCAAACCACGGCGGTGATGACCTGAATCAGACGCGCCGTTTGATGCGAAGCCGCGTACTGGGCGCGCGTCAAATCCGAAACCGTTTCGGCGCTGTGCTGCACTTCGATTTCAAAAGGCTTCATGCGGAAAGCTCCTCTCTTCAAGCACCGAAAACGGCGCAGGACTGGGGGAAGAAAAAACGCACGGCTGGATTATTCGTATTCCGCCAGCAGCTCGATTTCAACGGAGATGTTGCCCGGTGTGGCATTGACGCCCATCGCGGTACGCGCCGGAAGGCCGCGCTCCTCGCCATACAGGTCAAGCAGCAACTGAGAGCCGCCGTTGACGACCTGCGGCTGCTGGGTGAAATCATCCGCGCTGTTGACGAAGGCGAGCACCTTCACGAAGCGCTTGATGCGGTTGAGGTCGCCGAGCTTGGCGTCCAGATTGGCCAGCAGGTTGAGCATGCAGCGCTTGGCGGCTTCCTGACCCTGTTCCACGGTCAGATCCTGGCCGAGCTTGCCGTCGATGCTGGTGCCGTTGAGCTGCGGGCCGCAGCCGGAGCAATACAGCAGGTGATCGCCGAACTCCATCACGGGCGTGTACAGACCGCCTTTTGCAGGCGGGGTCGGAAGGGTGAGATTCATTTCCTTGAGCTTGTCGTAAACGTTTGCCATGGGATACTCCTCCTTTTTATGATAAAGAAACGATTTGTCGCTGCGGTCATGGGCGTCCATGACCGCATGGGGAAGATACAAAGAAGAGATGAAAGAAATCATAAAAAAAGTTAGATTTCTTATGTCCATCAGTATAAACGCATTCGGGGAATCGGTCAAGACAAAATTGACTATTTTTCTGAGAAAAACAGAAAATCAGAAAAAAATTTAGAATATTTTGCGGAATGTATTGACACAAGGAGGAAAAGGTGATATCTTTAAGCCAACAATTTTGACGAATCCCGTCAAACCAATCGAAGGAGGATTTTCCCATGAAGAAGTTCCTTGCTATGGCTGCGGCTCTGACAATGAGTCTGAGCGTTGCGGCTGTCGCCAGCGCCGCGAAGTACGAAATGACGTTCAGCACGGCCGTTTCTCAGGAGCAGAGCTCGACCATCTATATGGATAAGGCGCTGGACCTGATCACCGAGCGCACCAATGGCGACGTTACGTTCTCCCGTACTTATGCCGGTACGCTGGGCAGCGAGCATGATCTCGGCGTGATGTGCACCAACGGCGATCTGGACATTGTCTGCATCGGCCCGGGCCAGTGGTCCGAGTGGGACGAGGCGTTCAAGGTTTTTGACTGCCCGTTCCTCTTCACCAGCTTTGATCATTTCGACCGTGTCCTCGCTTCCGAGGATTATCAGGCTTGGCTCAAGGAGCACGGCGACGCTCAGGGCGTGACCTTCGTGATGACCTTCAATCAGGCGTTCAAGGGCATTCTGAACAAGACGCGCGACGTGTACTCCACCGCCGATCTCGCAGGCCTGAAGCTGCGCGTGCCGGATTCCGCTTCTCTGATCGAGATCGGCACTGCGATGGGCTACGTTCCCACGCCGACCGCTGCGGCTGACCAGTATATGAGCCTCTCTCAGGGCATCGTGGACGGCGCTGACCATGCGCTCTGGGCTCACCAGACCTGGAAGCTGACGGAAATCGCCAAGCACTTCTCCGATACCCGTCATGCGCTCCAGTGCGTGTTCTTCGTGATGAACAACGATTCCCTGGCTTCTCTGCCGGAAGAGTATCAGAAGATTGTTCTGGATACCTTCGCTGAGGTTGAGAAGGAGCTGGCCGATCAGACCCGTAAGGATTCCGACGAATCTTACGTCAAGGCTGAGGCGGATGGCGTGAAGGTGATCCCGTACGAGGAGATCGACGTGGAGTCCTTCAAGCAGGCGCTCTCCGGCATCGTGGACGAGTATTCCAACCTTGCGCCGGATCTATACGACATCATCACCAAGCTGGCTGACTAATTTCAATCCTTCCATTGCCTCCCTCCTGATTAGGGAGGCAATGCTGGGTTAAAACGCTCTTTGCATGAAGCGTGAGAGGAGAGTTTTCCTTGAAAGTCATTTCTAAAATCAACAAGGCGATGGCGAAGGCGGAAGGCGCGATCATGGTCTTCTGGTTTGCCATTGTGCTGATCGTGATGACCTGTCAGGTGATCAGCCGCTACATCTTTAATGCGCCGATTGCCTGGAGTGAGGAATTCGCGCGTTATTCCTTCGTCTGGATCAGCTATTTCGGCTGCGCGTATTGCGTGGCTGTGGACGCGCATACCGGTATCACCGCGTTCCGTGACGTGCTGCCGTCCAAGGCCAAAAAGCTGACGACCGTGCTGGGCAACGTCGTTATGATAATCGTGTTCATTCGACTGCTGCCGATCGCCATGAAGTTCATCGGCAAGAATGGCAAGTTCCTGACTTCGATGATGCGCATTCCGTTCAAGTATCTGTATTACTCTTTGCCGGTGGGCTGCGTGCTGACCGTCATCCACTTGATTCTCAAGAGTATTCTGGTTTTTGAGCCGGATACGATTGAAAAAGCGTAAGGAGGAAGAACGATGATTTGGTTTATGATCATTATGATCGTTGCGCTGGCGTTGATCGGCGTGCCGATGTCGTTCTCCATGCTGACCGGTTCGGTCTGGTTCATGCTCTCCAGCGGCATGCCGCAGACGCTGATGATTCAGCGGCTGATTATGGCGGTCGGCGATTCGTTCAGCATGCTGGCGATTCCGTTTTTCATGCTGGCCGGCACGATTATGAACGCCGGCGGCGTGGCAACGCGCATCTTTGATTTCTGCAACACGCTGGTCGGGCATATCCCCGGCGGTCTGGGTCATGTCAACGTCTTCTGCAGCGTGATTTTCGCCGGCATGTCCGGCAGCGCGCTGGCCGATACCGGCGGAATCGGCGCCATCGAGCTGAAGGCCATGAAGGATCAAGGCTTTGACGACGATTTCTCCGCGGCGATCACGGGCGCGTCTTCCTGCTTGGGGCCGATTATTCCGCCCAGCACCGGCATGGTGCTTTACGCGATGATGGCCGAGGAATCCGTCGGTACGTTGTTCATCGCGGGCGTGGTTCCGGGCATCATCATGGCGGCTGCCATGTGCCTGATCGTGTTCTTCACCGCAAAGAAGCGCAATTACCCCGTCAGCCCGCGCGTGGAATGGAAGGAGCGCCTCCGCGCGCTCTGGCGTGCGGTGCCTGCGCTGCTCTCCCCGGTGATCCTGCTGAGCGGTATTCTCTTGGGCATCTTCTCGGCAACGGAAGCGTCGGTTGTCTGCTGCCTGTATTCGCTGTTCTTGGGCATCTTCATCTATAAGGAGCTTTCGCCCAAGGGACTGTACAATGTATTCCTCGAGACGCTCAAATCCAGCGGCATGGTGATGGCGCTGGTCACGTTCTCGATGCTGCTGGCAACCATCCTCAACTTCAACCAGATTCCGCAGGCGGTTGCCGCGTGGGCGGTTGCGACCATCGGCTCCAAGGTGGGCATCATTCTGGCCTGCATGGTGCTGATCATCATTTCCGGCATGGTCATCGACGTGACCCCGGCTATGCTGATTCTCATTCCGATCATGATGCCTGTGATTCGTCAGTACGGCATCAACCCGATTGCGTTCGGCGTTGCCTCGACACTGCTGTTCTCGCAGGGTCTGCTCACGCCGCCGGTCGGCAGTATTCTGTATGTGCTGGCAGACTATACCAAGATGCCCGTTATGCGCATCGCCAAGAACATGGTTCCGTATATCATCACGTTCATGGTGCTGGCTTTCTGCTTTATGATGTTCCCGCAGATCTGCACGTTCCTGCCGGGGCTGATTCAATAATGCCCGGGTTGCTGCCTGTCTTTGCGCAAAGGACAGGCGGCAACTCCTTTTTGCCGGAGGGCTTGTGATGAAAGCTTATCTCATAAAAGCTCGAGCCGTTTACGAGCCGAACGGATACGGCGGCGCGACCGGATTGCTCGTTCGGGAAGGCAAAATTGCGCGCGTCGGCGACTACGCGACGCTGAAACAAACGTATCCGGATTTGCCGACACGAGAATACGGCTATGTGCTGCCTGCGCTGGTCAACACCCATGTCCATTTGGAGTTTGACGCCACGGCGCGGGCGAGGCTGAATTATCTGGCGGATACGCCCGAATTGCGCGTGCTCGGCGCGGCCCAAAGAGCGCGCGAGGCGCTGCAAAGCGGCGTCGCCACGCTGCGCGACGCCGGAAGCGACTGGGCGCTTTTGAACCTGAAGGATCCGCGCGCGCAGATGCTTTGCAGCCTGCCGAGGCTGCAAATGGCCGGGCCGCCACTGACGGTTACGGGCGGCCATCTGCATTTTCTCGGCGAGGAAACGGATACGGCGGCGGACATGGTTCGGCAGACGCGGCTGCGCCAAAAGCGCGGATGTGACGCGGTGAAGCTGATCGTCACGGGCGGGCAGATGACGCCGGGCTCCGTGGCCGAACGGGTGAGCCTGACGACGGAGGAAATCCGCGCCGTTGTGGAGGAGGCGCATCTGCTCAATGTGCCGACCTTTGCGCACTGCCTGACGACCGAAGGATTTGTTCGCTGCATGGACGGCGGTGTGGATTGCATTGAGCATATTGCCTGCTTCATCCGCAACCGGGAAAATGGCCTGCTCGAACGCATGTATTGCCCCGAAACCATGAGCCGCTATACCGGTCGGAAGCGCTGGTTTATGATGGGGCTTTCCGCCGGATATCACAATTTGGATGATTTTAGAAGCGGAAAACGTCCCTGCGGCGCGAACGAAACCTTCTGGCTGGAACAGGAAGAGCGGATGTTCGCCATCTTCCGCCGCGTGACGGAGCTGGGGCTTCTGCCCGTCTGCGGAACAGATGCGGGAACGGGTGGAACAAGATTTGATGAAACATGGCTGGAACTGGCGCTGATGGTTCGGCGCGGCGGCCTGAGCGAAAAAGAAGCCGTTCATATCGGCACGCTGCAATCCGCCGCCTGTCTGGGGCTTGAAAACCAGACTGGCGCAATCCGGGAAGGGCTTTCGGCCGATCTGATGACGCTGGAAGAAGATCCTTTCACCCATATCGAGGCGCTCGCGCATCCTGCACAGGTCATCTGCCGCGGCGAACTCGTTTGAACACACAGCAATGACGGAGGAATGAGAACGATGATGAGATGTACCGTTTGCCATAAGCCGTATGTCGGCCCGAAGAACCACTATGTCTGCACCTACTGCGGCGCGTCGATTGAAAGTCCGGTCGATCTTGAAAAGAATCCCGAGCATCTGCGCGATGTGCTGCGCAGGGGAAGCGAAGATGGAATCTGGGGCTACCGTGATTTCTTCACGGTTCCGGAGGACGCTCAGCCTGTGACGATGGGCGAGGGCAACACCCCGCTGATCCATACGGATCGTTTGGGCGCGTTTTACGGCATGAAGAATCTGTATTTGAAAAACGAAACGCTGAACCCGTCCGGCACCTATAAGGATCGCTTTGCCACAGTGGCCACGACGCTGGCCAAGAAGGACGGCATCAAGCAGGTGGCGATCGGTTCTGCGGGCAATGCGGCGGCTGCCGTGGCGGCATATGCGGCGAAGGCCGGGATGGAATGCTTCATCATGCTGCCGCCGGGAGCTGTGAAGGAACGCGCGTGGCAGAACATGTCCTACGGCGGACATTTCATCTACGGCGTGGGCGGCGTGAACGACTGCGTGAAGATGGCGGAAGACGGCGAGGCTATCTTTGGCTGGAAAAACATGTGCACCACGATGATGAACAACCCGCTGGCTTGCGACGGCTATAAGACCATCGCCTATGAAACGGCGCGGAGCATGAAGTTTGAGGCGCCGGATTACGTGGTCTGCCCGGTTGGCGGCGGCATTGTGGTCAGCAAGGTTTACAAGGGCTATGAGGAGATGTACGCGCTGGGCATGATCGACCATCTGCCCAAGATGATCGCGGTGCAGGCTGCGGGCTGTGCGCCGCTGGTCAAAGCGTTTGACGAAGGGAAGACGGCGACTGAAAAGTGGGAAAACGGCGATACCATCGCGTTTGCCATCTTTGATCCGGTGACGTTCGAAGGTGTGACCGCGCTCGACACGGTTCGCCGCAGCGGCGGACGCGCCATCGCCATTCCGGATGACAAGATTCTCGATGCGATGCGCGCCTGCGCGAAGATGGAAGCCGTCATCCCCGAACCGGCAAGCGCAGCGACGATTGCCGCCGCGGTCAAGCTGCACGAGGACGGCGTGATCGGCGAAAACGACCGCGTGGTTTGCGTACTTACGGGCAGCGGCCTGCGCGATTTGAAGCTGTTCAACGACGAGAACGCCGATATTCCCAGCGTGCAGCCGGGCGATATGGATTCCCTCAAGAAAGCCGTCAACCACTACCAGAAATGAGGCGGATAAAATGATCAACGACGCTTTGACGCTGGAAATTTTTGAAGCCCTGATGGCGCAGGATACCATCAACCCGCCGGGAAACGAAATGCGCGGCGCGCTCTGCCTCAAGGAGATTTTTGATCGCGAGGGGATCCCCTGCGAGGTGCAGGATTTGGGCCATAACCGCGCGAACTTCATCGCTTGCTTCGGCGAAGGCGAGAAGACGCTGGAATACAGCGGACATCTGGATATCGTGCCCTGCGTCGGAGACTGGAAGCATACGGCGATCGGGACGACCGAAGAGGGCGATCTCATTTACGGGCGCGGCGCGTGCGATATGAAAGGCGGCGTTGCGGCCATGTGTTCGGCTGCGATTGCGCTTTATCGCGACAAAACGCCTCTGAACGGAAAGATCCGTTTGACGTTTGTTGCGGACGAAGAGGACGCCAATTTGGGTATGCATGCCTTCCTGAACACGCATGAGGCGGCGACATACACCATTCTTGGCGAGCCGACCAACCTGCATGTGGCCGTTGCACATCGCGGCGTTGCGCGCTATTATATTGATCTGTTGGGGCACGCCTGCCACGCCGCGCTGCGTTCGACGGAGGAAACCGCCGTCGCGAAGGCGGCGCGCGCCGTCATGGCGATTGAGGACTTAAACGCGCAGTTGGAAGCGATGAAGCATGACGTTCTGCCCTCACCGTCCATCGTTGTGACAATGATGCAGGGCTATGAGAAGGATAACGTGGTTCCCGGAAAGGTACGGCTGCTGGTTGATTTCCGCGTGCTGCCGGGGATGAACGAACCGCAGACGCGCAAGCTGGTTCAGGATGCGCTGGATGCGCACGGCATCAAGGGCTACGAGCTCAAGAAGCACTTCTTCATGCCGGGCGGCGAGGTGGATAAAGCGCATCCGTTTGTTTCCGCCTGCGTAAAGAAGGCCGGCGAGTTGCTGGATCGAGCGGAAGAACCCATGCCTTTCGGCGCTTCCTGCGAGCAATGCTTCCTGGTGGAGGCGGGCGCGGCGACGGTGATCATCGGGCCGGGCAGTCTGGATCAGGCACATACGGTGGATGAATACGTCGAAAAAACGCAATTGCTCCGTGCGGCAGAGCTGTATCGTCAGATTGCGATGGATATTCTGAAATGAGCTTGATACGCCCTAAAGCGAGTCCGAAATAAACGGAATTCGTTCGCTCGGGGGGCGAAAAAACAAAGAGGGACACGACGAATGACATGCCCCCATAATGCGGACTCTCGAACACGGAAAGAATTCGGGGCTGCATTATGGGGGATTTTGTTTCATAGAAGAAGTAGAAAGTGGATTGCAGGCAAGCATGGACTGTCCATGCTTGCCTTGGCCGCCGTGCGGCAGATTGGGAGCAGACAGTCAAGGGTGGCGAAGTCACTTGCGAAGCTCTTGACCGGATGGCTCGTTTTTTTGTCCCGAGCCTGCTAATACTAATTCTTGTTAAAATGGCTTAATCCGCGCACCATCTTTTTCGCTCTGACTTTGCCTCGTTCCGTTCAACGTACCTCCAGTACGCCTCACTTCACTTGGCTTCGTCAGAACAAAAAATCTGATGCGCTCTGTTAAGCATTTTAACTGCGAATTAGTATAACTTTTTCGCGCCCTTTTGCATCACTTACATTTTAGCGAATACAAAGAGCTGCCAGGTTTTTAGCCTGACAGCTCCCTTTGAGATGAATCTTCTCTTTTTACGCTTCCGCCGCAACAGCCGCGCCCTCGACGGTCACGCTCTGCTCCTGAAGCTCCTTCTCAGCGATGAGATCCTCAATGGTCTCCTTGGTGCGCATCAGATCCTCGACGGACATGGTCTCAAAGCCTGCGGTCGGGGTTTTCACCTTCACGCCGTGGCGGTTCAGAAACGCATCCACCTTTTCCTCGTTGTGCTTGTAGACCGCAAAGCCCACCAGGCTCGCGCCTACGCCGATCAAAACACCCTTGACCATCGGATTATTCCAGCTAAACATCATTTTTTCCTCCTGTCTGTCTGATAGAACATTTGGGACGCTGTCCCAAACCCTGCCAAGAACCTGAGGTTCTTGGATTTTCCACTACATTTATCGCTTTGCGATAAATGGGAAAATTCGCTGTTTTGATGTCGGGAAGTCCGGGTTTCCGGTTTGGGGCAACGCCCCAACATTTTCCTTTACCCCTTCTTCGCCATCATTTCCATGCCGCGCTGGAGCATGCTGCCCGCATATGCGACGCCATCCCCGTCGCCATTCCCCTTCACAGGGGTCAGACTGATGGAGTTGCCCGCGCGCCGTACCATGTAGACCTGCTCACGCGGCTCCTGCGGAATCAAATGGCGGCCAAACGTCAGTGCCCAGGCCAGCGCGCTGGCCTGCATACCGTTCGTCTTGCCGATGGAATTGATTAAGTATACCACAGACATGACTTCCGGGTCAAAACTGCCGCGTGCGTGCAGTTCCTGATAGCCATGCTCGGCCACCGCCGCCAGCGTCGCGCCGACTGAAAGCCAGCGCGTAAACCGCGTTAGCGTCGAGCCCATCAGCGTCAGCGATCCGTCCAGCGCAATGCAGCACAGCGCCAGATAGCCGCTCGGCGCCATCGAAAAGCCTTCCTCTTCGGAATGCTTGATGTGCAGCAGCGCCGTGCCGACCAGCCCCGCGTAAACCGCGCCGATTTTCACCAGCAGCTGTTCTTCCGTCGCCGTGAGCTGGTCGTATTCGCACAGCAGCGTCCCGATGCGCGGGTTATAACGGCAGCGCGTCACGCCCTTGATGCCCAGAAACGGCACGTCGCTCTTAATCGGCTTTTCCAACTGAAAGCGGATGCGCCCCGGCATCGCGCTGAGCACTTCGAGGTGAAGCGCTCCTTTTTCGTTTCTCATCGGTCAGCGGCCCTCCATCGGCGGGAAAAACATCAGCCGCAGCGAGTTCGCAACGACCAGAATCGTAGACGCGTTGTGCATCAGTGCGCTCATCATCACGGAAATACCGCTGGCCGCGCCTAAAATCAGACCGACCGTGTTGATGCCGATGACGATGGCGAAGTTCTGCTGCACGATGTGCATCGTCGCGCGGGAGAGCCTGCGCAGTTCGGGGATCATCATCGGGTCATCGCGGCTGATAACCACGTCGCTGGTCTCCATCGCGATATCCGTGGACTTGCTGCCCAGCGAAATGCCCACGTCCGCATATGCCAGCGCAGGCGCGTCGTTGATGCCGTCGCCGACCATCACCACGCCGTTGCCCTGCGTCTGCAAGCGAAGCACTGCTTCCGCCTTCTGCTCCGGCAAGAGCTGCGCCTTGAAGCCGTCCACGCCGATCTGCTCGGCCACGGCGCGCGCCTGCGGCTCCATATCGCCCGTCAGGATTTCGATGTCGCCTACGCCGTCATAACGCAGAGCATTGACCGCGCGGCGCACATTGTCGCGCGGGCTGTCCATCGCGAACAGCACCGCCACGAGCTTGTCATCTATGCCGACGTAATTCGGAATCGCGCCCTGACCGTCCGGAACGGCTTTCGCTGTGGTCACGCCGTTTTCCTTCATGTATTTCATATTGCCGACGCGGACGATATGTCCGTCCACATCGGTTCGGCTGCCGCGCGAAACCTCGGTGATAATCTCGCCGTGGTCGAGTGCCTGCGCGCCGATCTGACGACCGTAGCCCAGAATCGCGCTGGCCAGCGGATGCGTGCTCGTCTCTTCTGCCGCCATGGCGTAGGCCAGCACCTCGCGCTCGTCCATCTCGTCATCCAGAACGACCATGGAAACGACCTTCGGCTTGCCCTCGGTCACGGTGCCGGTCTTATCCAGCAGCACGGTGTTCGCGCTGCTCATCTGCTCGATGTATGCGCCGCCCTTAATGAGCACGCCCTGCTTGACCGCCGTGTTGATCGCCGCGGAGAACGCCGTCGCCGTGGAGAGCTTGATGCCGCACGAATAATCGATGACCAGCATCTTCAGCGCCTTCTGTGCGTTATGCGTCACCAGCCAGACAGACAGGCAGAGCAGGAAATTCAACGGCACGAGATAATTCGAGAATCTATCCGCATAGCGCTGAATCGGCGCTTTTTTCAGCTCGCTGGCTTCCACCATGCCCACGATGCGGGAAACCACCGTCTGATCGCCGACCTTGTTCGCCTTGACCTGAATGTTGCCGCTCTTGACCACCGTACCCGCGAAGACCTCGTCGCCCGCGCGCTTTTCAACCGGCACAAACTCGCCGGTGATCGCGCTCTGGTCAATGACGGCCACGCCGGAAGCAATCACGCCGTCCACCGCAATCTTTTCGCCCGTGTGAACGGCCACGGTGTCGCCCGCGTGCAGCTGCGCAATCGGGGTGCGCGCCACACGGCCGTCCTCCAGCACCTTCCACACGTCGCCGTCGTCCGCGGAGAGCATCTTCTTGATGGAAGAACGTGTCCGCTCGATGGTGTAGGAAGTCATCAGCTCGGCCAAATCCGACAGCGCCAAAATCATCAGCGCGGAATGCGGCGTGCCGAGCATCAGGCTCGCGACGATGGAAGTCACGGTCAGGAAATCGGCGTTCGGCCGCATGTCCTTTCGGAGTCCTTCCAGCGCGCTCCTTGTCATCGGCGCGGAAAGGCCGAGGCTCGCCAACGCTTCCAGCGAGGTGAAATTCGCCAGCGCGCCGCCCAGCAGCGGGGCGGTAAAGAGCGTGTTGCCCAGCACCATTGCGCCCGCGTTCACCGCCAGCCGCTTGGCCAGACGGGCGGTCGTCATCGGCTGCTCAGCCGTTTCTTCCTTGCCGCTCGCGTGGCGCGCGCGCAGGGCGGGCATCGCATAGCGTGCCAGCACCATATCCGCGCATTCCACCAGTGCTGCGGAATCCAGCTTGTTTTGATCGTATTCCAGCAAAACGCTGCCCGTGCAGGGCGTCACCTGCACGCGGCGCACGCCGGCAATCGTGGCCAGCGCCCCGGCCACGTCCATGCGCGCGTCAAACAGAAAGGCAAGCCCGTCAACCCGCAGGCGAAGCCGCCCCGGCAGGCTGCTGGCGATCTGCCCCTTCATCCAATCCTTGTTTGATTCTCTGCGAAGCATTTTTCAACCCTCTTTGGCTTGCGGAAGCCGCAGGATCAGCCGCTGGCGCACAATCTGCTCCAGCTTCTGTTCGTCGATCTCCTCCGGCTTGATCTCTTTGGCGATTTCAAGTCCTGTGTCCACAACGATATCCACCCAGCGCAGAATCCGGCGGCTGCTGGTCGTCTGCGCGTCATAGAGCACGAGCGCCGTGCCGATGCGCGCGTTGACGGTGACATCCGTTACGCCGGGGAGCATCGTCAAAACATCCTGAACATAATGCAGATAGGGCAGTGCCTCCTTGGACAACTGCTCGCTGTGGCGGAAGCGCATGCGCAGCCGCCCAGGCAGGTCGCATTCTACGCGCGGCTTGAGGCAGTGGCGCAGAAACGTTTCTCCAACGATATTCACAGGCGATCCCCCCCGAACAGGCGGGCAGCCCACCAGAGCAGCGTCATTGCGCCCGGCACAGCCAGACCCGCGAGCCGCCACTCCCTAATTGCCAGTACGGAAAGCGCCGTCCCGGCGAGCATTTTGCCATCCATCAGGCCGTTGGTCGCGCCCATCACGCCGCGATCCACCGCATCCAGAATGGTGTGCAGGCCGCTTTCCATGCGGCTTTTCTGCTTACCGCTGATGACCGCGTCCAGACCCAGCAGCTTGATGACCGCGCCCTCGATGACAGCGGCCTCAACCTTGCGCTCGTCATAGCACACGAGCATGCTGCCCGTGCGCGGCTCAAGCTCCACGCGATGCACCACGCCCGTGCCGAGCAGCTGCTCCCGCGCCTGCTCGGCCTGATCCATGCTGCCCGAAAGGGACGGCACGTGCAGCCGCATGCGGCCGGGGATGCTGGCTCGCACCTCGAGAATCCCTTTGAAAGAGGGCAGCTTCATCAAATTGTGTTGCGGCTCTTTCGGCGCGGACAGAGCCAGCACGCCAAGCACCGCCGCCGCAGTTAAACCGTAATTCATGCTTTTTCAACTCCCTTTGGAAGTCGTTTGAAGGACGCATTTTCCGCCCGTCAGCAGCTCCTTTTTTTGCGTGTATACTGTATCACGTGCCAAAACGTTTGTCAAGGCTAACGGAATATCTTCACCGGAAAACTTGTCGTAGATTGTTTTTCACCGCAGCTCTTGCAAACCGGAAAGAAGCACAGTATAATATGACCGAAAGAACTAAAACGGTCATATTTTAGTAGGCAAAACCTTGGCTTTTACCGATTATGAGACTGAGCAGCTCCGCAGGGCGTTGCTGAAAGAAACGAGGCATTGTGCCGTCACCCTGGGAATGAAGAAAACCTCCGTAGATCAGCTGACAAAGGCGGTCGGCATTGCAAAAGGCTCGTTCTATAAATTCTACGAATCCAAAGAGATGCTATTTTTCGCTGTTTTGGAGGATATTCACGCAGAACTCTATGGGGTGGCGGATCAGGTGCTGGAAACGCTGGTGTACGGCGCTTGTAGGAAGTTATTTGAATAAGCGGAAGGCCGCAGGAATGCGGCTTTTCCAAGACTCGATGGTTAGCATAAACTAACTATATAACGGCGCGGAAATGAGGAGAGATTATGTCGAAAAAAGCAACGGAATTCCAAAGAAAAGCAATGAGCCGGATGTACCGGGGCAAGGAAATCTTCAAGCCTTTGAATACCGGCTGGATCGATGAAAATGTCGCCTGTGTGCGGGAGTGGGTGGCAAATATCTTCTTTTACCGCAAGGGCGATACCACCATGATGATCGATGCCGGATACAACTATGACCGGCTGGCAGAGAAAATGAACTGGCTGGGAATCGATCCGCATTCCATCCGGCACATCCTCATCACCCATCAGGATACCGACCATGTGGGCGCGGTAGAAGCGGACAGTCCGGGATTGTTTCGGAATGCAAAGCTGTACATCGGCGAGATCGAAAACCGGTATCTGACCGGAGAAGCACACCGCAAGGTTCTCTATCATCTCTATAAGCTGCCGCAGGTGACCATCTGCAACGAAAAACGGCTGCTTCACGATGGAGAGGTCTTTGACATTGACGGCATCAAGATCGAGTGTTTTCTGGTTCCCGGTCATACATGGGGGCATATGGTATACCTTGTGGACGGGAAATATCTCTTTACCGGCGATACCCTCTGGTTTGGCGCGGACGGCGGCTACAGCTTTATTTCTGCGTTGGCAGAGGATAACAAGCTGGCGGTGAAGTCTTTGACGCTGCTGGAGAAAAAGCTGAAAAAACGTGGGCTTCATCCGCTGTTCATTACCGGCCACACTGGCTGGACGGACAACATGGATTTTGCCTTTGCACATAAAAATGAGCTGTGTTCGCCCTTCAAAAAAAGAGTCCACGATCCCGATGCGCCTTATGATGCCTATGATGAATCCGATGATACTGAGGAAAAAGCAAAGAGCGGGTACCTGAAAGGCGTGGGAAGATAAGAGGCTGCAAATTTCAGAATCACTCCGGTGCTGTTGCTGCTGCCGGATACGGACTGCTGTGGAGGGTGTGCAGATGAAATACTTTGAATTTGGACAAGGAAATCCAGAGCTGATGGTAATGCTGCCCGGAGGCGGTGTATGCTATCGCGGGGCGATCCCCATAGCAGAGGAGATGGCAAAGGTCTATCATGTGGTGCTTGTGGCTTACGACGGCTTTAATCCGGACGAGCCGGGAACGGAATACAAATCCACACAGGACGAGGCAAAGCGGACAACGACCTTGTTTACACAAACGGAAAGCGGGGAGGAGGCAAATAGATGAAGGACAATGATTTGCATTTCGACCGCAGCTGCCATGTGTTGTATTCCAAACCCTGCAAGAAAGAAATACGGGCAAAAATCGCTCTGCACTATCCAGAAGCCGAGCGAGAGGCTGTTTGGGAAAAGGTGCAGCGGAAGTATGTGGATTTTCTTTCAGACTGGCGAACCGATTTGGGCGGCAGACAGAACTTCCACAACGGCGTAGGCGGCACCTATGACTGTATCGCCATTATGAGCTATTATGTGGTCTGCAAAGCCGTCACATCCTTCCGCGAAATCGAGGAAATCGAGGAAAACCTGATCCTGCCGTCCTTCCGCAAACTGAAATTTGTGGACTGCAACAAGCCGTTCTGGAGGAAGCTGATGTACAAGGCATTTCTATGGGCAAAAGCGGGCTGTGACAAGTGGCACGATTATGAGATGACGGTGGCGCCTTACGATAAAGATAAGCCCATCTATTATGAATTTACCGCCTGTCCCGCAGCGGAGTTTGCTATCCGCCACGGTCTTACGGAGATCATGCCCGCCCTGTGCAATGTGGATTATGCATCCATGGAGCTGCTCCACGCAAGGCTGGTGCGGACAACCACCTGCGCGAATGGCTGTAAGTGCGACTACGCCATCTGCGGCGACAGGGATCCGTACTTAAAGGAGCATCCCGAATACCGGGACGAAAACGGATACAGGAGGAACAGGTAATGCTTTTACAGGTAATTCTGGAAGGTCTTGGGCTGGGGGCCCTGCTGGTTCTCATCTGCGCTGTTGGCATCCGAAATGGAGCGGTGGGCATGGTGCATCTTTACAGCCCGGCGGTGCAGCAGCGGTGCGTAAAACTGGGGTTGACAAGCCCGGAACGTATCCGGCGCAACAGCCTGCTGTTCAAAGCTGTCTGTATTCCCGGCTATATCGTCTATGTGCTGGTCTGTGTCTATGGGATAAACGGCGCAAGGGGCTTCGTTCGGGGTTTCTGGCAACTGCTGGTCATCTTGTCCGTTATGAATCTCATTGACCGCTTTGGGGTTGACGGCTATTGGGTGGGACATACCAACGCATGGACAATCCCCGGTACGGAAGATTTGAAGCCTTACATCACCGCAAAAGACAAACAGAAAAAGTGGCTTTTCGGCACGGTGGGCATGGCAGTCATAGCGGCGGTGCTGGCGGCAATTATGGCGGTATTTGTTCACTAAGTGAAATACAATGAAAGTTACAACATTGGACGAAAAATCCATCCATGATATCGGTCACGCTTTCGGCTATTACGACTACGGAGAGGAAACGGGAATGTCCGCTGCCTTTTCCGGGAAAGAAGCCACGGCAAACTATATCTGCGCCTATGTGCACGGGGTGCTGCGGGGCGGCTTTCTGCATACCACCAGCGAGCGGGGTGAGGGCTATATCGCCTATAAGCTTCCAAAGGAGAAGATGAGCCTCAAGACCATGTGGCCCATTGCCTGCGGAATGCTGCACAACTCTACCGTGAAGCGCCTTCTGCAATTTGGCATTGCTATCAAGCGGGGCGGGTCTTCCCTGCAAGACCGCATGGACAAGGAAAAGAAGCCCTACATTTTCGTTGGACTTGTCTGTGTGCGGGAACAGTATCAGGGGCAGGGCTATATGCGAAAGATGCTGGACCTTGCCTTTGCCGAGGGCGACCGGCTGGGCGTGCCGGTGATCCTGGAGACGGATGCCAAGTCCAAATGCGACAAATATGTACACCTTGGCATGAAGCTTGCCGGAGTGCGCAACATCGGCGAATTCGGAAAGCTGTATGACATGATCAAATACCCCCGTACAGAAAATTCGTGATCCGCATCCCCGCCTCCGCCTTTATGAACCGGCGAAGAACGTATACAAAGCAAACAGAGAGGATCTACATATGAAAAGAGTTTATGGAAAGTCCCAATATGCAAAGCCGTGCGAGCAGTACTGCCGGGAGACTTATCCCCATGAGGCCGATGCCATCTTCCAGAAAGCGGAGGAATACTATCTTGCCTTTTTGAAGGATATGCCCGATCTGGGCGAAAACATGATGGCGAAAAATATGCTGGACTGGTTCACGATCCTTGCTTTCTATGAGGCCAGTGACCATCGGCTGGACGGCGAGACACTGCTTGCCATCAAGCGCAGAGCCGTGGACAGAATGAGGTTCCTTGGAAAGCTCATTGACGGCAACAAGCAGCAGTGGCCGTATAAACTGTTTGAACGTGCCTACCGGAATTTCATCCGGATGCAGCAGGCACATCAGGCCAAGGGTGAGTGGCTGGACAGCTGGAGAATCGAGCTGAATCCCGACCACCGCACCGAGGGCTTCTGTTTTCACCTGATCGGCTGTCCCATCGCCAAGCATGCCAAGACTCATGGCTACGAGAAGCTGCTGCCGTACCTCTGCAAAACGGATCATTACCTTGCCGAGGTCATGCACACGAAGCTGATCCGCACGCAGACCGAGGCTCTGGGCGGCGGCTGCTGCGATTACTGGTATGTGGGCGACAAGAGTCCGGCGCTGGAAGCGTACCGGGATCTGGAGCGGATATGAAAAACGTTCCTCAGGAGCCGAGATGGTCAACGAATGAAATGGGAGTGTAGACATATATGAAGATCATAGTTGCTGCTGCGTTTTATATTCTGTATGGGGGCGTATGCTTTCTCGGGACAGGCACGGACAGGAAAAATCTCCTCGGGCTGCGCTCCTATCCAGAGGAGGTTCAGAACCGTGTGCGAAGCGACCCGCAGCTCGGGCAAGCTGTTCCAAAGGCAAAATCAACCGCTGCTGTTCTGCTCGGTAATTTTCTCCTGTTCACGGTCGTGTTTTCCGTTTTGGGACTTGCGCTGAAGAATTTGCTGAACCTGAACAATTACCTGTCGGTGTTTTGGTACTTCCTTGCGTTCGGCGAGGGATTGGGACTATTCGATCTCCTGGTAATCGATTTGCTCTGGTGGCGCAGCACCAAGCGCATTCGCTTCTCGTTCCTGCCGGAAAAGAAATATTATCAGGATCCGAAGAAGCATATTGAATCATTTTTGCGCGGAATACCGCTTTTTGCCGCGACCGCCGCGCTGACAGCCCTGATCGTTACCGCTTGAAACAATAATACATGGGAGATGAGCCTCGATGCGTACACCAAACGAGATCCTGCACGAAAAAAAGAAAACGGTAGAAGAACATGAACGGTTTGTTCGATGGTGCGTGCTCGGTGCAATTGGAGCTGTTCTGATGGCAGCCGGAGATTGGCTGCTGGGGTGTGTTCCGCTTCAGCAAACCGACACCGGCCTTTTCAACAGAGCCTGTTATCTGTCCGGCTCCTATGAGCTGTGGAGGCCCGTACTTACCGTTGGGCTGGACGCAATTGGAGGCTTTCTTTATTACTTTGTGGTAAAAGCATTGAATGCGGACATTGACGAAAAATACAGAAAAACCAAAACAATTCAGTTTCTGTGCGGGATCTTCACCGTTGCAATCGCTCTGACCATCCATACATGGGTAGCCACCATGGCATGGTTTGCCACCTATCTGGGACCGCTAATCGGAACGGAGACCGCACTTGCGGCGGTCACGGCCTATCAGGACGAGATGCTTCCCGCAATTCTGCCGATGTATGTTCCGATGATACTGGCTTTCGGCATCCATTTCGTGATGCTGCTTGTCGGTAAAACCCGTTATCCCAGGTGGATGCTCGTTTTCCATCCGGTCACATGGAATCTTCTGCTGGTTGCTGTTCCTGATATTGCGCAGGCCATGCAGGTGCCGACAGCCACATGGATGTCCGTGATGAGCCAGAGCAGCACCAATACCGCAATCGTGATCTGGTGCATCGCGGCGGCGGTTTACGAGAGAAATATTTTCAAGAGAAAGGAATTGCTTACATGAAAAACAATATTTCTGATGTCCAGAAGCAAATTCGCGTTGGCACCCACGGAGAGGACTACGGCAGTTGGATGTCGAATCCCGTGTTCTATGTCTTTGGCGGAATTGCACTGGTGACACTGGTGCTGGCCGCGCTGTCCTTTACTGTGTTCCGCATCACGGCTTTGGGAATTGTGTTCACTGCGGCGACCGTGATTCTGTTGGCGTTGCTGTGCTGGATGGCGTGGATCCGCCGTCAGTATGCCTTCGGCAAGGGCGGCATGATGGAGCGGGTACACCAGACGATTCTGAGCAGTCTCGAATTCGACGGCAACGGAAGCCTGCTGGAGGTCGGCTGCGGCTCTGGTGCGCTGTCGATCCGTGCGGCGCTGACATGGCCGGAGGCGAAAATCACCGGCCTTGACTACTGGGGTGCGATGTATAACTACAGCAAGGTGCTTTGTGAGAAAAACGCAGCATCCGAGGGTGTCGGCAAGGAATGCACCTTTGTCCACGGCGATGCCAACAAGCTGGACTTCCCGGACGAGAGCTTTGACGCCGTCATCAGCAACTATGTCTACCACAACATTATGGGCGCGGACAAGCACGCTTTGCTGCTGGAAAGCCTGCGGGTGCTGAAAAAGGGCGGTGTCTTTGCCCTGCATGACAACATGAAGCCCCAGATGTACGGCGACATGAACGCCTTTGTGGAGAAGCTGAAGGATACGGGCTTTGCCGAGGTACGGTATGTGGAGACCGCAGAGGCCATTTTCGCCTCTAAGCAGCGCGCCGCTATGATGATGCTGGGCAACTCTGCCATGATCGTCGGGAGAAAATAGGCCCCCGGAACACATGAATAAGCAAAACGTATCCCGCTGTGGAAAATCACAGAAAAGGCCGGCGTGACCGTCGGCGCAATACAGACCCGGTACCAGTCGAAGGACGATCTGCTTGTCTCCATACTTGGGCCGTTTTGGGATGCGCTGATGACTTTATGAGCACCCTCCGGCACGGCGTGCTGCACAGGAGCCAAACGCTTGCCGCCGGCGGCGAATACTGTGATTATTATATTACAGGGGACAAAGAACAGATATGACGGGGTATTCTGATGCGGGCTTTACCCGCTGTGCCTCACCCGCCAGAAGCAGGACGAGGCAGCCCAGACCATGGGCAACCTCATGGCGCAGGTACGGTAAAACTCACCTCCAGAAAGCGGCACAGCGCACCGGTTGGGAAGCCGAACTTCCCTGCCGGTGCGCTGCGTTTTTTTGCGCGGTGTGGGTCACGGTGTGGGTCTAGGCCTAACCGCCTTCTCAAAACAAGAACTTTTTACATAGCAAAACTCCCAGAAA
>ERZ827168.2302-NODE-2302-length-22852-cov-3.131377_pt1 | contig 22852 bp, 22 predicted proteins | sample MGYA00519868_ERZ827168 | MGnify/ENA primary metagenome ERZ827168 (study PRJEB31778, sample SAMEA3449271) | human gut metagenome | biome: human gut; feature: human-associated habitat; material: faeces | place: United Kingdom | collected 2010/2012 ...
AGATATTCCTCCTCTGGATGAGAAAGAGCATCAGTTAAATGATGAGATGCTGAATGTATTCCGCGGTTTTTCTGTAACAGAAAAAGAAAAGATCATCAAGATGTTACGCATCTGGCAGGAGAAATAATCTCCTGCCCTTTTTATACCCAAGTATGCAAGAGGACCTGCCAGCGGCCAAAGCATCCGTAATGAGCTGCCAGTGGCAGGTCCTGTAGATTTCTATATTTTGTTAAAAATCCTTAAGCACAACCGTTCCCTGATTCCGGCTTTCCTGTACATCAATGATTCTCTGATTCTGGCTTCCTCTGAACACCAGTGTTACATCTTTTAATTCTTCCTTGAATTCTCCGTCTACCAGTACATCAATATACGACAGCATCTCCTCTGTCACATCTGTATGGACACATCCTCCCGGAACCATATCACGGTCAAAAAGATACCCACTGTAACACCAGATATCTTTCTGCGGATAAGTTTCTCTTATCTTCTTAAGGAGCTTTACCAGTTCCACCTGGTTCTCCGGTTCGAACGGTTCACCACCCAGAAGCGTAAATCCCTGGACAAAACCAGCCCCCAGCAATCTTAATATTTCTGCTTCTGTCTCTTCTGTATAGTGCTGGCCGAATCCGAAATCCCATGTCTCTTCATTAAAGCAGCCTTTGCAGTGATGTCTGCAGCCTGATACGAACAAACTGACTCTTACGCCGGGTCCGTCTGCAATATCACACTCTTTGATATTTCCGTAATTCATAATCTGTATACTCTCCCTAGTCACTGATCATCATTTTAATGATCTCTTCATTAGTCTCTTTCATACCATCTTTTCCGAGACGACCAATATTCTGGATCGTTGCCTCTACTCCTTTTGTAACGATTCCGTCACCGGCATAGAACTGCTGCCCTCTTAAATACATATTATATCCAAGAATCCCGGCATCTACAGATGAAGCGATTTTTGCAGCACAGGATGCTTTTGCACCATCACATACCATACCGGATACAATTGCCAGAGCATTTACCACTGTATGGATCACTTCTTCATAACCACCGCCACAAAGATATGCTATTCCGGCTCCGGCTGCCGCACCCGCACTTACTGCACCACAATATGCCGACAGTCGCCCGATTCCCGTCTTCTGGTGGATTGCGACCAGATTCGAAAGGACCAGTGCGCGGTATGTCTTTTCCTCTCCGGATTGTAATTCATCTGCATATTCCAGAACCGGAAGAGAACAGGTCATTCCCTGATTACCGCTTCCCGCATTGATCACAACCGGAAGCTCACATCCGTTCATACGCGCATCGGAACCTGCCGCCGCACGTGCTTTTGCTCTGGTACGTACATCGTTTCCATAAGTATCCAGAAGAACACTTCCGATGTTTGCTCCGTAATTTCCTTTCAATCCTTCATCCGCAATTGCAGAATTATATTCTATCTGACGTCCGATCACTTCCCGGATATCTTCTATGTCCACTGTATTTGCAAAATCCCAGATAGATTTCATATCCAGAAGACTTCTGTCTGTCAGTCCTTCTTCGCTTTCTCCTGCGACCGGTACATTAAGCAGGATCTCTCCATTCTTTTCTATTCTTACAATATTCGTATGATAGTTGGCAATTCTTACTTTTGCCTTATCTTCCCCGTGAAATACCTCCACAATAATATCAAATACACATCCGTTATTGATATGTTCTACCGTAATCTCTGTATGTTCAAGAAATTCTGCGATTTCTTTTGTCTCTTCTTCTGTTACCTCGGAGATAACTTCCAGTTCTTTTTCTGCGTTTCCTGCAACAATCCCCGCTGCTGCTGCCGCCGGTATTCCTTTTAAATGATTTGTATTCGGCACAATTACACTCTTTACATTCTTAATGATACTTCCGCTTGCTCCGATACAGACTCTGTCCGGCAGACATCCCAGTACTTCTCTTGCCTTTGCAGCCGCATAAGCCAGCGCGATCGGTTCCGTACACCCCATTGCAGGAATCAGCTCTTCATTTAAAATCTGAACATATGCCTGATACTTTTCATTATCTTTTGTCATTTTTTAATCCTCCTGTCGACATTTTCTTTTCCCCATATTTTTTTATTATAACGCATGCCCTTTTGAAAAGCTATCTTTATACAATATAAAAAGGCCTTTCAAAAAGCTTTCTCACTTCTTAAAAGGCCTTTTTACTGTCTTTATATCTTGCAGTTTTACAAATGCAATACCCTGTCCTTAATCTCCTGCGTACGTCCTTGATTCCAGAACTGTGTTCCGATATATCCACAGGTTCTTCTTGCCACAAATAACTTATCCTGATCCTGATTACCACAGTTCGGGCATTCCCAGATCAGCTTTCCATTCTCATCTTCTTTAATCTGGATCTCTCCGTCATATCCACAGCATTCACAGTAATCACTCTTTGTATTCAGCTCTGCATACATAATGTTATTGTAAATATACTGCATAACAGAAAGTACTGCCGGAATATTGTTCTGCATATTCGGTACTTCGATGTAACTGATTGCTCCACCCGGTGAAAGCTTCTGGAAATCGGCTTCGAATTTCAGTTTCTTGAATGCATCAATCTTCTCTGATACATGTACATGATAGCTGTTCGTAATATAATTCTTATCTGTTACACCCTTGATGATTCCAAAACGCTTCTGCAGACATTTTGCAAATTTGTATGTGGTAGATTCCATCGGTGTTCCGTATACAGAATAGCTGATATTCTCTGCTTTTTTCCACTCTTCACATTTATCATTTAACTTCTGCATTACCTGCATTGCAAATGGTCTTGCTGCGGGATCGGTATGTGATTTGCCAAGCATACGTACACACATCTCATAAAGTCCTGCATATCCAAGCGAAATAGTGGAGTAACCATTAAATAATAATTTATCGATCGTCTCACCCTTCTTCAGTCTTGCAAGTGCACCGTTCTGCCACAGAATCGGAGCAACATCGGAAACCGTTCCCAGGAGACGTTCATGTCTGCATCTCAGTGCTCTGTGACATAATTCCAGACGCTCATCCAGGATCTTCCAGAATTTCTCCATATCTCCTTCTGATGAACATGCAACATCAACTAAGTTGATCGTTACAACTCCCTGGTTAAAACGTCCATAGAACTTATGGCTTCCGTCCGGATTTCTCTGGCTGTCTTCTACCGTCAGGAACGAACGGCATCCCATACAAGGATATACTTCTCCATTCTTCATCTCTTTCATAATCTTGGCAGAGATGTAGTCCGGTACCATACGTTTTGCGGTACATTTTGCTGCCAGTTCTGTCAGATGCCAATATTTGGAATCTTCTGTAATATTATCCTCATCCAGTACATAGATCAGTTTCGGGAATGCCGGTGTGATCCATACACCTTTTTCATTCTTTACTCCCTGCATTCTCTGAATCATCACTTCTTCAATGATCATAGCCAGGTCATCACGGGTTCTGCCTTCTTCTACCTCATCCAGATACATGAACATCGTCACAAATGGTGCCTGACCGTTACATGTCATTAATGTGATAAGCTGATACTGAATTGTCTGGATACCACTCTTTACTTCTTCTCTTAAACGGCGCTCTGTCACCTTATTGATAATTGTCTCATCTAAAGCTTCTCCGCATTCTTCACGCTCTGCGATTACATTTCTGCGGATCTTCTTACGGCTGATATCGACAAACGGTGCCAGATGTGCCAGTGTAAATGACTGTCCACCGTACTGGTTACTTGCTACCTGGGCAACAATCTGTGTCGTTACATTACATGCTGTAAAGAAGCTGTGCGGCTTTTCAATCATGGTCTCACTGATAACCGTTCCGTTCTGAAGCATATCCTGAAGATTGATCAGGTCACAGTTATGCTCTTTCTGTGCGAAATAGTCGGAATCATGGAAATGAATGATTCCCGCTTCATGCGCACGTACAACCTCTTCCGGAAGAAGGACACGTCTTGACAAGTCCTTACTTACTTCTCCGGCCATATAATCACGCTGTGTAGAGTTGATCACAGGATTCTTGTTAGAGTTCTCCTGATTCACCTCTTCATTCATATGATCCAGAAGTGCAAGAATTCCGTTATCTGTTGTATTCGTCTTTCTCATCAGTTCTCTTTTATAACGATAGCGCACATATTTCTGTGCAACTTCATAGCCGCGCAGTTCCATAATTCCGGTCTCTACCATATCCTGTATATCTTCTACATTGACAGCATGAGTGGATTCCTCAATTTTCTTTGCAACGTTGTCCGCCACTGCCATAATCTGATATTCATTCATCCGATGCAGTTGATCGACGTCCTTGTTTGCACCTTTGATCGCATTAATGATCTTCTCCAGGTCGAAGGCTACCTCTTCGCCGTTTCTCTTAATTACGTTCGTCTTTATTTCTGCGTTCATGTTTATCCCTCTCTTGTTTTTATTGCCGATGTAGTATGTGCTCACCCTCAAATACTACTAAATATTGTTTTTTCAACATCATTTCCGCACAAGATATTGTGCAAGTAATATGATACTCTATAACAGGCGAAAATGAAAGAGGTAATTTTGTTAAAATAAATGTTTGAAATGTGGTCTAAATTTTGGTGATATTTTTTTACGAAATCTGTTGCATTTTTAATTTTGTGACGGGTAAAGTGTGGCGCATAGTTAAGAATACTTAAGACGCATTCCCTGTATTGATTTTTGCATTCAAATATACTGATAATATGAAGTTGTTGTGCCGATATTTCTTCATTTATAAAATTAATCTCTGTCAATCTTAATCCATATAACAAATTATCATTTTTTGTTGTTTCGTAACATTTGTTACAAACCATTTTCTATAAAAGCTATATACTCTAATCACAACATAAGTTGTACAACACCAGTTAACACCAACTAAGTTTTAATAAAAAGGAGATTTTAATTATGAAAAAATATGTATGTGAACCATGTGGCTACGAATATGACCCAGCTGTAGGAGACCCGGATAACGGAATCGCACCGGGCACAGCCTTTGAAGATCTTCCGGATGACTGGGTATGTCCAATCTGCGGATTAGGAAAAGAAGTATTTGTTGCAGAAGATTAATTACTATTGATTACTCTTCTTCTTGCAGCCTTTCATAATCCGTGATCTCGATTACCTTACGGCCTACAAGACGGATGATACCTTTATCCTGTAAAGTAAGCAGCATACGCGACAGAGATGGTCTTGTAGTATTCAGATATACTGCCAGATCTTCCCTGTTCATATGCAGACGAACCCGGTAGTCCGGATCACAGTTTTCCAACAGGTACGCCGCTACACGCTGACGTAAGTTTCCACTGGTAAGAACCTCTATCTGACGGTTACATTTCTCTGCTTTTTCCGCAAAAAGCTGAAGCATATTGAACACAACCTTACTGTGATGTACACAGTTTCTTTCGCATCTTCCGCCAAAGAAATTCTGTGAAACCTCCAGAACCGACACTTCACTTTTTGCTTTTGCATAACCGGAGTAAGCAGACTGGCGCAGAAACATTTCTACTTCGCCAAACTCCTCACCCACCGTAACGTAACTGCTCCGGGTAATCTTACCATTCAGGTTGATACTGCCAAGTTCAACCATTCCTTCCAATATGAAATATAATTTTAACGGCACATCACCCTGACGGAAAATATAGGTATCTTTCGGATATTTCTTTACTACAGCCTGTGAACAGACAAGACTTTTTTCCAGTTCTTCTTCTGTCAGGTTCTGAAATATCTGTAACTGTTGTAACTTCATAATCCAATCCTTTTCTCTGCTGATAAACATTTTCTACGATTCATTATAGACTATGCGGGACGAGGATTCAATGTGTACCAAAGACAGGAGGTTTCTCTATGAATATTACATTTGACGATAACTTAATTACAGGCAACAAAACCATCGATTCCCAGCATCAGGAACTGATCGACCGTATCCGGCAGTTCGTTGCAGCATGCGAATCCGGTGACAGTAAGATCAAAGCGATCAAAATGTTAGATTACCTTGATGAATATACGAATTTTCATTTTCAGGAAGAAGAGGAACTTCAGAAAAAGGTATCTTACCCGGAACTTGCCGCACATTATGCCAAACATGAAGAATTCAAGAAATCCATTCAGGAATTATATGATTATCTTAATGAAAACGAAGGGCCTGATGATCAGTTTATCGAACAGGTAAAGCGCAATGTTGTAGACTGGCTGTTCCAGCATATCAAGACTTTTGACCGGTCTGTAGCGGAGTATATTCATTTGAAAGATAATTCCAATCGATTATAGTGATTCATAAAAATGCACAAAACGGACATGTTCTCATAACAATGTCCGTTTTTGTGATATACTTAATTTATTATATTTACAAAGGATTGGGTACTTATGAATCAGAAACTTACCAAATACGCCTGGCTGCTGTCTTCTTTCATGAACCAGTAACTAGACACAAACTGATCTGTGTAACGCTCGCCCTCATTGGCTGTGTGCTGGTCAGCGGAGTACTGGAAAGCAATGGACTTTCCTGAAGCATAACAGGAATTCTCTGCGGAATTCTGGCAAGCTTTTTCTATGCTGTATATGGAATCATAAGCAAAAAAGTCACACAAAAAGGATATCATTTCCTGACGATTACTTTTTACGGCACACTCTTTTCCGGCATGACGATGCTGCCTTTCAGTAATATACACTCTTTAAGCAGTATGATTGTCTCAGGGCAAAGGACCACCTTTTTTATCCTGATCATTCATGCGCTGGTATCATCCGTCCTGCCTTATGCACTATATTCCTTATCCATGCGTTACATGGAGGCCGGCAAAGCATCGATTCTTGCTTCCAGCGAACCTGCTGCCGCTATGTTATTCGGAGCAGTACTCTATGCCGAAACGCCAGGCATTCTTTCCATCTGTGGACTTTGTTTTACAATTGGTGCTGTAATATTATTAAATTATGAAAGGAATTGAACATATGGTACACCTGAACGACAATGCTATTGCCTATATGAATAAGCGCGGATTCCAACATCATACTTTCCATCGAAACAATCACCAGTTGATGTGCCCCTCCGCGTCTGGAGATATCGGTAGGATTTACCGATAAAGAAAAAGAGGACATGCTCGCACAGGGGTATGTCTGCGAGACCAGTCCTCTTGGGAATGTCTATTATCTGCCTGATGGGGTTACTGTAAACGGGAATATCAGCATCAATTATATGGAATATCCCTGGATTACATGCTTTGAGGTAAGCGGTCTGGCTGTTTCACATTCCTGAGACAGCCAGGTTATGTATTACGCTTCCTCCATTTTTTGTATTTCCTGTTCTGATACTTTTATCTGTTCATCTAGCTGCCTTAGCTGCTCATCTTTCTGTTTTATCTGCTCATCTAGTTGTTTTATCTGCTCATCTAGTTGTTTTATCTGCTCATCTTTCTCTTCTATCTGCCTCCGCATATCTTCAATCATGAATTCTACTGTATTTCGATCTAATTCTAACAATTCTTCTGAAAACATCTGTATCACCTCTTTCAACTGACTAGTTATTTTTTATAAGTGGCCGAAACAATTATTTGACATTCTTCATAGTATTTTTGTCCAATAGTTGTTGTAATCGTTGTATCTCTTTCCTCATTTCTATCATCTGTTCACTTTGTTGGTTTATTTGCTCATCTTTTTGATTTAATTCCTCATCTTTCTGACTTAACTCCTCATCTTTCTGACTTAACTCCTCATCTTTCTGATTTAACTTCTCATCCTTCTGATTCAACTGCTCATCCTTCTGACTCAACTGCTCTCTCTGGCAGCCTATCTGCTCATCCTTCTCCTCTATCTGCTTCTGCATATCATCAATCATCAGCTTTACTGTATTCCGATCTAATTCCAGCAATTCTTTCGAAAACATCTGCATCACCTCTTCGATATTCCGGCAGACATCATAAGCCTGTTCATACATTTCTTTAAAATCCGGATATTTCTCTATAATATCTATAATCGTCTCCGGATCATCCATGCAGAAAAATGCAAGCCATGCTTCCAGCCGGTTTTCTATTTTTACACTTCTATTTTCATTTTGCTGATTCTTTTTGAATATGTCAAGAGGTATGAACAGATATTCCTGTAATAAATTTATATTTACCCCTGTATCAGATTTTTGCATAAACCGATGGATATAATTATTGGAAAATTTCTGGAATTCGGTTGGACTTTTTTCGAATAACACGATCGTGTACACCTGTTTGATATCTCTGTAAGAGAATCGTTTTCCTTTGATTCCTCTCACTCTCTTATACTGCCGAAGCAACAGATCCGCCGAGTAACAGGCACTTCTTTCTCCCGGAAAATAATATCCGATTTTCTGAATTTCCAGATTCGCAATACTTCCATCTTCCAGTTGCACCACCATATCTGTAATAAGAAGCGTAGATTCATCTGCTAATCTTGTTCCATCATTTGGTAATACGTCTACAATTGTCCAAGAAGCAGTGTGAGTAATTCATTTACCCTCTCCGGTGTATTCTCCGGATTCAGAATTTCTTTTATCATGAAATCATACATGATTTTTATACCTTTCACTCCGGTACAAAAATCCAGAAATTCATTTTGATTTTCCTCTGTCCACTCATAAAATAAATTTTTTAATCTGCTTTTACTTTCAATCTCATTCAACACCTCCTCCCTTGTCCGAATCATCGGGAAATACTGTTGAAGTTTGTTTGTCATAGGCACGTCCTCCTGAATAGATTATAAAATTTTCGTGTTCTCTCAAGTCGGAAATATGTTTCAGACATTTTTAGGTGTGAAACGGTCGAAACTTGATGCCTTTTGGCTTAGAAATACTTAAGAGTTTGTAGAAGTCACTCTTTGAAGTGCATTCAGAATAGCATATTGTTCATATGATTACAAGATTAATTTTCGTAAAAAAAGCGGCAGAATTATCTTCCGCCGCATAGCCCATATCACCATCTATATATTATCTCATCTTAAAACTTCTCCATCTCCCCAATGATCGTTCTGTAAAATTCTTCTTCCGTGCCCTCTTTTCTCACATCATTCATCACATATCCGTCTTTCAGAAATATCACTCTCTTACACCGGCTTGCCATCTGTGGATCATGCGTTACCATCAGAAGGGTCTTCCCTAACTCCTCATTGATTTTCCGGAATTCCTCCGCAACAACTTTTCCGGATTTTGAGTCGAGGTTTCCCGTCGGCTCATCTGCAAATATGATACTCGGATCATTGATCAGCGCCCTGCAGATTGCCACTCTCTGCCGCTCACCGCCAGACAGTTCATAAGGATTCTTTTCCTGAAGATGTTCAATCCCAAACTGCTTTTCCAATGCTTCCGCTTTCTCTTCACATTCTTTCTGTTCCTTTTTATCCAGCAATACCGGAAGCATGATATTTTCTTTTACCGAAAGACTGTCCATCAGATTAAAATCCTGGAATACAAATCCGATCTTTCTACGTCTGATATCCGTAAGTTCTTCTTTCCACAGCTCATTCGTATTCGCACCGTCAAAGATCACATCTCCGTCCGTCTGCTGATCCATAAATCCCAGGATCTTCAGAAGTGTTGTCTTTCCACAGCCGGATTTACCCATAATTCCGACGTACTCTCCCTGTTCTACATCAAAGTTAATGCCTTTCAGTACCGAAATCGCATCCGCATCATCAATCTTCCCACCGGCTTTTGGAAATTTCTTGATCAGGTTATTTACCTTTAATATTTCTTTCATGCTTTCCTTCTACCTTTCTTATTGTATACTGCTCAATCACCTTTACACCGATGCCCTGCACTACAAGATATATAACTGCAAAGATCAACAGATATCGCAGATAATGTACACAGTCAGCCTTCGTATATTCCCGCATGTTCCATATCTCCCCGGTTAACACCGGCACCATAACAACCGCAACTGCTGCAGGGATCCAGAAAAAGATTCCCGTCTCTGTCCGGATCAGCTTTTCTCTTTCTTTCGAGCTCATTCCAATACAGGTTAAGAAATGATTCCGCTTCTTCTTGTCCGTCATCTCAGATTCATATTTCAAGTAAATGACCAGAACGCTTCCCAGCAGAAATGCTCCCATGATAAATATATCTACTACCGTTGTCATAAAGCGTTCGCTTTCAATCTGTTCCATCGTTGTACGTTTGGAATAGCAGGATAATACATCCTTGTCAAATCTTTCATCCTCTTTATGTACCTTCCGAAAAGCCTGGAGCTCTTTTTCTATCTTCTGATAATCTGCATTTTTCACATTTAAAAGGACAAGCTTTGTCGGCCAGTGATGGATCGTCACTCCTTCTTCTGCTTCACCCTCCTCAACCAGATCTCCGGTGATCCAATTATATTTCTTCCAGTCGTCCTGAACCTTTTCAAAATATTCATCCGAAAATACAACCAGATTCTCCTCTCTTCCCTGCCGGAATGCACCTGTCAGGATATCCGTCTTTTCACCCTTTACGGTTCGTGTCGGATAGATCTTTTCCCGATCAAGAAATCCATAAGATTCTATCGGCTGTCCGATGTGCAGGTACGGCTCTTTTCTCGAATTCAGGTAATCCAGTGGATGTGCCTTCGTACTCTTATCCTGTTGGTAAATAATATAGATTTCCTTTCCGTCAGCAGATAGATTCATTTTTTCACTTTTCTTTCCAAGTGCCTTATTCAGTTCTTTATACGTCGTCTCCGAGATGCCTATATGCTGTCCCTGCGGCATGATCACTGCTCTGGCATCATCCAACTTTTCCGAATTATCCACATTCGTCACGCGTACCATCGGATACTCCTGGAATTTCACGTCATATTTTTCCTGCAGCTGTTTCCAGAATGTCTCATCCGCTTCCGTTGCCATACATACAAAATCATACGGGAACAGTCCTTCCGGCTTTTGCACGATCTTCGCTGAGATCATATCTTTTCCAAATAAGAACAATATCAATACCGGTATAAGACTGATCACGTACACATAACGGAATGTACTCTTGAAACGGTAATAAAATGAATTATATGGGATCAACTTTGCATAATAACTCTTTTTATGCTTCCGCACTTTCAGGAACAATCCAAATCCAAACTTTTCCGCCAGATAAATGCCCAGGAAGATAAATAAAAGTATCCGTAACCCTTCGGCATTCTTCCGCATTCCGAAATTCACGATTCCAAATACCACAATGACCAGGCCAATTGTAAGCCACAGACCGATCCGTTTTTCCGGCATCTTCTCCTTTTCCACATCGCCCAGCTGCATTTTTTTTAGTTCCCTGTACAGGAAGAAATCCCGCAGGATCATCAGTCCAATCCCGGATATTCCGATCAGGATAAGACTTGCGATCAAATATGTGAATCCTGTAATCTTCGCCGGCTGTGCTTCCACTCCGGATCTTGCCATGAAGATTCTGCGGATGATACACAGGATCACACTTCCGATGCAGGCTCCCCCGATCAGCATTCCCAGAATTCCAGCCACAATCTCTGCCCCAAGCACTTCATAAAGTGTAGACTTCCGCATTCCCAGAGTAGAAAATATACTGTAATTTCTCATCCGTTTTCTGAAATATGACAACAGATTCGTGATCATCAGCATCAGCGATGCGATCAGACTCACGATCAGGAATTCCAGCAGAATTGCCGTGATTCCATGCCCCGTCAGTATATTTCCTTCTTTATTGAATGGTGCCAGCATCTGTGCCATTCCGACTCCGGAAAATATCAGCGTCGCCGGAAGCAGGTTCATACTTACGTAAACAATAAAATCTCTTTTTGAACTTTTAAAATTCTTCCACAGGACCGTATAGAATCCTTTCGGATACTTCCCCGAAAATTCCAGATGCTTTTCCTTTTCTTCTTTGTAATTTTTCTCTCTGGCTTTAACTTCTTCCTGTATCTTTTTCTCTTCCTGCCACGAATCAATCAGCTTCGCACCGATCAAATTGATCACCAGAAGCACTACCAGTAAAAATGGATACACCTGTGACAGCGGATCTGAAAATACTGCCCCATCTGCCCCAAGAAATGATATCATACATCCTGCGATCAGTGACATGATATCCAGAAGCAGTTTATGGTGATTGCTTAAAGCCAGTATCAGATTCACAATTCCTATCACCTGGATTACCAGTACCATTACCAGTTCACAGATGAACAGCATCAGTATCTGAACCATCATCTGTTCATCTGCACCGTCCAGTACTCCCAAAGGCTTCAGACTTTTCTTTATGTAACTCATCCCATCGCCCGAAGCAGCCAATTTTATCAGATATTCCGGCACATTGTATTTCCATGTCCCCATGTTCATCCACGGAAATAATAGCACTGCCTGGATGATCACCTGCATGATCAGCGTGAATATCTTCATTCGCTTTTCCGTCTTATTCATAACTTTTGCCTCTCATTTTTCATACACGCTTATTATCCGAGATCTAACGTCTCTCTCTTTATACGCTTACTATCCAAGATCTAACGTCTCTCTCTTTATACCTGCGCCACCACCGGCTTAAATCCCTCCATTCCGACAACCATCACCGGTGCTCCTGCCGGGATCTCCGTTCCTTTCTCAGATCCCTGTACTCTTACTTTCATATGACGTCCGCACAGATATCCTTTTCCCTTCCAGTTAATTCTGGTATCTGCCGTTCCAATCTCCCATAAAAGTCTGGTCTCTCTTCTGCTCTGCAAAAGATTCATAAATCCTCTCAGTACCATATTCAGCAGACATGCTATCAATACACAGCAGAGGATTCCTGCATATCCCTTCACCGGGAAACTCGGAACAAAACATAATGCCGAGATAAAAAGTACCAGCCCGCTGTTTGCAACGTAACATCCCTGCCCCCAGTCTCTTCCGACTGCATAGAATAAAGCTTTGCCCGTGTATTTCTCCCAGAAGCTCAATCCGATTCCATAGACAGCAAATCCGATTCCGATATTCCGGTGTATAACTGCCGGGATTTTATTCAGGCCAAGTGCCTCATTCCACAACCATAAAAATGCGTTCGGATCTCTTGCGATAAGATAAGAAATGCACACACATACAATCGGTATACATCCCAGTGCCAGCATCCACAGAAACATATTGGAATCAAACACTTTATGATAGATCTTATCCATTGCTTCACCTGCTTCCTGCGGATCGCCCATCTGGCGGACTGCTTCTTCCTCTGCTTCAACTTCCGTCATCCCTGATTCCATTAATGCGACTTTGCAGTCTTCTATATGCGCTTCATATTCATTTACAATCTCTTTTCTTACAGACGAATCGGTAATCTTCTTCCCATGTTCTTTCAGATATTCTCTTTCCTTCATATCTAACACCCTCCTTTTCTGCCACCTTCACTGCCTTACCTGTGCTATACGGAATACTGGATCATGCTCGTAACTGCATTGGCATAAGCATTCCATTCTTCGATCATTTTCTCCAGATATTTCTTCCCGTTAGGTGTGATCCGGTAATACTTTCTGAGTTTCCCGTTCGCCTCCTGGTTATAACTTTCCAAATATCCGGACTGTACCATGCTGTGAAGCAGCGGATACAATGTTCCTACCTTTAATTCGAATACATTGTCCGATCTCTTTGAGAGTGTATCGATCATTTCATATCCGTACATATCCTTTTCTGAGATCAATTTGAGAATTAACATTGCGGTATTTCCTGAGACCATATTTTTGTTTACTTTCATAGTGATTGCTCCTTTCTTATATTTGCTTTCATTATATATCGGCTTTCGATAGTTGAGTGTAAAAAAATTTGCTTTCTTCTTGGTTCTATTATATATCGCATCTCGATATATGTCAATATGCAAGAATAAAAAAGAACTAGAAATGCAAACCTGCATTCCCAGTCCCTTTACCTTCTTCTTTCCTACAACAGCTCCGCAAACAATCGCAGGAACAACTGTCCCAGCCGCAGAGTCGCGCTCCGGCCGGACTTATACTTCTCCGTCACTTCCCTGCACTGTTCCAATGTCTGCCCCATATCCCGCCGGATATCCAGCACCGCATCACAATCTGCCATAAAACACCCATTTTCAAAATGATGATAAAGGCTCCGATAATCCAGATTGATCGTGCCGCAAGTCGCCATGCAATCATCTGCTACGCTCATCTTCGCATGACAGAACCCCGGCGTCCACTCATAGATCCTTACACCATCCTGTACCAGATTGTGATAGAACGATCTGGTGATACTGTAGATCAGCTTCTTATCCGGGATTCCCGGTGTGATGATCCGCACATCCACGCCACGCCTGGCCGCCAGCGAAAGTGCATGTGTCATCTCATCCGTGATAATCAGATAAGGAGTCATGAACCAGCAGTATCTGTCCGCTTTGTTGACGATACTGATATAGACATCCTCTCCAACCTGGATTCCGTCTAACGGGCAGTCCGCATACGGCTGGATATATCCCGTCTGCTTTGCCTGATACGGATGCTGTACCAGATATTTTTTCTGTGCCTCTATATCCAGAACATCCACATCGGCCGGAGTCTTCCCGGATGCTTCCCACATTTCCAAAAATGCTGCCGTAAGCGAAGCCACCGCATCTCCTTCCAGCCGGATTCCCGTATCCTTCCATTCCCCGTATGGATGTGTATAGTTAAAATACTCATTTGCCAGATTATAACCGCCTGTGTACCCAACCTTTCCGTCAATCACTGTAATCTTTCTGTGGTCACGGTTATTCAGGAACATATTAAGTCCCGGAAGCAGCGGATTGAATACCCGGCAGGCAATTCCTTTCGCTTCCAGTTTTCTCGCAAAGCTCAGATTTACGAATCCGATCGAGCCCATGTCATCATAGAACACCCGGACCTCTACTCCTGCTTTCACCCGTTCTTCCAGCACCGTCTGTATCCTGCTCCATGCATATTCATCCTCAATTGCATGATACTCCATGAAAATGAATTGCTCCGCCTTTGCAAGATCCGTAAGCTGCGCCTCCAGTCCTTTGACCGCTTCATCAAAATAAGTCACATCCGTATTCTGATACACCGGATAACACGCATTTCTTTCTATATAATTAGAAACATTTCCCGCCTTCGGATCTGACACATTCAGACGTTCCAGCACTTCCTTATTTTCCGGCAAAAGTGGCAGAAGCTTCTCATCAATCCTTTTGTAACGCATCCGCATCTTCCAGGTTCCACCGTTCATACCGATCATAAAATAAAGTGCTACTCCAAGGATCGGAAATGTCAGGATCAGGATGATCCACGGTGTCTTCATCGAGGAAGTCTCATTTCTTCCATATATTTTCAGAACCAGTATGACGGCAAATATTCTGGTCAGATTGTCTATGAATACCGCGTATTCATTCAGTCCCTTAAATATCCCAATCAGGAACACCACTTCCAATAATATCGAAAGCACCGTGAACATCAGCCGCTTCACGCCATTTTGTGTCTTTTTCTTTCCTTCCAGTGTATGACTGCTCATCTTCTCACTCTTTTCTTCTATTGTAAATTATGATTATACTAACACGAACGTATTTCCGGCTCAAGACTTATCCGAAGTTCAATCAGAAATTATTGACCTCAGTTTTCCCGGAAATAAGCAACAAAAAAATCACCATCCCCGCAGCTCGCAGTCTGCAAAAACAGTGATTTAATAGTGCGCGATCAGGGGTTCGAACCCTGGACACCCTGATTAAGAGTCAGGTGCTCTACCAACTGAGCTAATCGCGCATCTTTGGTTGTCTGTGTTACGTTCTCCGTAACGACAAGACTTATTATATAATAAGGTTTTTAAAAATGCAAGTACTTTTTTTACTTTTTTTCATATTTTTTTATTTTTCTCATATATTGATATGGGGGTTGAATTTATGAGCCATATTATCCATTATGTTACAACCAATTTCAAAAAAATCTTTCATACTGTCTGTACAGAGATTATCTCCTGCATTCAAGGCACAGCTCTGCATTTTGTCCTGGTCGCTGCCTTTCTCGGAACACTGAATCATTTCCTGTATTTTTTATCCGGGCAGTCTCCAATCGTTGCACTTTTCTGCCCGGTTAATGAATCCGTGTGGGAACATTTGAAACTTTTATATTTTCCTTTTTTATTCGTAAGCATATGGGAATATCTGTCTCTGCATCCGGTTGTTTTACCGTTCTTTTACTGTCGGTATCTGGGTGTGCTTCTCGGAATGTTTTTTACTGTTTCTGTTTTTTACACATATTCCGGGATTCTCGGCCGGAATTTCCTGATCTTAGACATCCTGCTTTTTTATTCCAGTGTAATATTTTCATTTGGAATGTCTGAATATATTTCCAGCAAGACCCGTTCTCCTCACGAGACAGAACCTGGCTTTGTAGTCTCACTCTGGTTGATAACATCATTTTTCTTCTTTGTATTTACATGTTTTCCGCCAGATCTTCCGTTATTCTATTCAGCATAAGTACAACAACCATCAACACATTTCCCTACATATATAATTAATTATTCACACCATGATGTGCAACATAGCTGTTAAGATCCAATGCTTTGAACACATATCCCTGTGACTGATAATATTCAATAATTTTCGGCAGCGCTTCCACAGTTGTATCTTTGGTCTCGGAATCATGTGACAGCAGGATGATATTATTGTCATGGAAACTGGTTGCCTGATCCACAAGCTGTTCCGTTGTTCTCACGGCCCCGTCTCCCGAACTTCCATTCCAGTCATAATATTGATATCCTCTTGCCTGAACCTCCTGCGTAAGCGTTGTCATAATTCCCTTCGTGCAACTTGCAGATATGGTATTCGAAGATCCTCCCGGAAATCTGATAAAACACGGAACATAGCCGATCTCTTCTTTTACAAGCTGTCCAATCTGGTCAAGATCCTGAAAATATGCATCAACAGATGCATACACCTTTGCGTAATCATGAGAATATGTATGCATTCCGATCGTATGTCCCTTATCATAAGCCTTTTTGATCATATCTTTATATTCCGGCATGGCTCCTGTAACAAAAAACGTTGCTTTCGCATTGTATTTATCCAAAATGTCCAGCACCGCCTGCGTATTCTTAGACGGTCCGTCATCCAACGTCAGATAGACAACTTTTTCATCCGATTGTTCTGTTGTACCCACTTTTCTTCCTGGTTGAACTGCAAATTCACTTCTGTCATCTGCCTGATCTTTTTGGCCTTGATTTTCTTTATTGGATGCATCAGTTTCATTCTCATTGATCGTAAGTTTTTTTGCAGTTGCTTTTTTCTTTGATACTGCCTTTTTACTTTCCGTCTCGGCCGTTGTCATCGTTTTACCGGCATTCTTTTTTATAACATGCCCGCCGATTCCCACACCTATAATCACTGCTGCTATGCAGACTGCTGCAATCAGAATCTTTCTCTGTGCACGATCTTTTCGTCTTCTATTTTTTAACTTTTTCCTGCTCATACTTTTTTCCTCTTTAATTTTCAACTTTATTCTCACTTTTAAGTAATTGCTTTTTCTTTTTTACTATCATACCGCTTTTTTCCTTTTTATCAAGCCTTTTCTTGAGACTTTTTCACTACAATGTAGTATTGTAATAAATAGATTATCACTTACAAATGTCGAAAGGAGTTTTTAATATGAGTGAAAATGAAAATAAAGTCTGTCCTGTCAGCTGCAAAATCGAACATCACGCCATGATGTTCGCATTTCTCGCCAAACATGCAATTGAATTATGCGGTGAAGCCGGAAAAGACGCAATCCTTGCCGGAATGACTACCTATGGAAATGAGCGGGGTGCCCGCATGGCGGCAAATGCACTCGCACACGGTGATGAACTGACTACCATGACCAATCAGGCATACGGTGAATGGAAACCAGATTACGCCGGACAAATGGACTTCGGAACGCTTCGCACCGAACCGACACTTCAGACTTACATTGCAAAATGTGCATGGTGTGAAGCATGGAAAAAGCATAACATTACCGAATATGGGAAATATTATTGCGTCAATGTAGATAATGCCGTTTACCAGGGTTTCCGTTCCGACTTCGTCTGTACACCGACTGCCACATCTATGAGCTGGGGCGGCAAGCGTTGCGAATTCGACTGGGGACACCCGCTCTCGCAGGAAGAGGTAAAAGAATTGGCTGAGAAAAAGGCCAAACTTGGGACTTCCTGTATGAAAGATTTTAATTTCCACACAGCACATTTAAAATATACCGTCAGTCAGGCTCTAATCCTGAATCTTGGTGAAAAAGGGGAAGAGGCAGTTAAACTTGCGCTTGCTGATTATGTAGATACATTTGGACAGGAATATCTGGATGTACTGAACGGTCTTTATCCGGTTGAATAGAATTTGCTGCTTATTGACATTATTTTTTACTTTTCATATAAGAAAGCTATGAAATCTATTTACATCCTGTTTTTCTATGCTAAAATGATAGATAAACACCCGATTCTATGAGGAGGTATCTATATTTTGAATAAACTAACAACCGAACATACACCTGACAATATTATTGCCAGCTGGCTCGACGATCATCAGGAAGAACTTGTACATACTGCCGATTACATTTTCCATCACCCGGAACTTGCATATCAGGAGACACTTTCTTCCAAATGCCTGGCAGATTATCTGGAAAGCCAGGGATTTAAAATAACATGGAAAACAGCCGGTATCGACACCTCATTTACCGCAGTCTGGGGAAGTGGAAAACCACTCCTTGGATTCCTGGCTGAGTACGATGCTCTGGCAGGTGTCGGACACGCCTGCGGACACAACCTGCTTGGAACTGCTGTTGCCGCAGCGGCCTGCGCATTAAAAGCCGATATGGAAGCAACCGGTGCTGCCGGAACGATCCGCGTCTACGGCTGCCCGGCCGAAGAGATCATGTCCGGCAAGATCGTGATGAACGATCAGGGAGTCTTTGATGACCTCGATGTTGCTATTACCTGGCATCCATTCGACCGCAACCGTGTCAGCAACGATATCTGGCAGGCACAGGACATTAAGAACTACACATTCCACGGAATCAGTTCCCATGCCGCCAAAGCTCCTGAAAAGGGACGCAGTGCCCTCGACGCCGCTGAACTTATGAATGTAGGCGTCAACTATCTCCGTGAGCACGTACCGGGAGATGTCCGTATGCATTATGCCTACATTGATAACGGCCTTCCGGCAAATGTTGTTCCGGATATCGCGAAGACAAATTATTTCATCCGCTCCTACTTACGTTCCCGCACCGAAGATGCAAGCGAACGTGTAGACAACTGCGCAAGAGGTGCCGCTCTTATGACAGACACCACCGTCGATATCGAACTGGTTGCAAGCTGCAGTGAGATGAAAGTTAACCGGGTACTGACAGAATTATATTACGATGCCATGACCCAAGTCCCGACACCGACTTATACACCGGAAGAACTGGATTTCGCAAAGCAGATTACAGAAGAAGCCGGGCTCATCAATGACGGGACACTATTCTCCGGCCTGGAACCGCTTGAAGATGAGCCGGTTCCGATCGCTATCGGCACAGATTCTTCACAGGTCAGCCACACGGTTCCGCTGATCACCTTAAGTGCCGCTACGATGTGTAAAGGCACCCCGCTTCATCACTGGGCTGCTGCCAAACAGGCCGGTATGACTATCGGACAGAAAGGTATGCTCTATGTTGCAAGATGTATGGCAGAAGGTACGAAATTATTGATGGAAACACCGGGAAGTATTGAGAAAGCGTGGGAGCTTCATAAGCTGACTCCTTAAAGCTTCTGTTCATAAGGAGACGGAGGATTTTTATAAATTTTCCGTCCCAAACAAAAAAGCCCTGGATGGAAAAGCTTTGATGTCCATCGTAGCCGGTGTCACTGTCGAGAGACTCCAGAATATGATCGATGGCACACCTAGAATTTTAAGACTTCTTCCTAACACCCCTGCAATGGTATTCGAAGGTGCATTTGCACTCTGCTCCGACAACGATCTGACAGAGGACGAATTAGAAGCAGCAAAATCTATCTACAGCACGATCGGTGTGGTAGAAATGATTCCGGAGCACCTCTTAGATGCAGCCTGTGGCTTAAGCGGCGGAGGTCCTGCTTATGTAGCTATGTTCATTGAAGCCATGGCTGACGGCGGTGTAAAACAGGGACTCCCGCGTGCAACGGCATACCGCCTTGCAGCACAGACCTGCCTTGGTACTGCAAAGATGATTCTCGAAAAAGGAATCCACCCGGGCGAGTTAAAAGACATGGTTACATCACCGGGCGGAACAACCATCGAAGGCTGCGAAGCTCTCGAAAAGGCTGGTATGCGTGGTGCTGTAATTGAATGCATCAATGTAAGTACAGAAAAATCCCGTTCATTATAATCATTGTCATTCTATGTCGATTAATGCGGCGGAATTATCAGACAAAAGAGGAGTTATCCACAGTTTCCCGTGGATAACTCCTCTTTTGTTGGGGATAACTGGAATTACTATGCAAAATTTGTCGTTAAAATAAGCCGGGAGATTTTCAGAAATCTACCGGCCTATTTTACATTTTTTCTACATTTTCATCCTCTTTATCACCTTCAACCGTGTAAATTCTTCTCTTTCCTTCTCCTCCAGCGCATTACTGATCGTATGCACCAGATTCGTATACATCGGTATCGTAATATTCTTAAGCGCATTTGCCCGCTTCTGTGTCTTCTTGATATTTGCCGCCAGGCGGTACGCCGAGTTTTCCACCTCTGCCAGCTTGATCGTAAGCTCTTTCACTTCCCGGAAGGCTTCTCTTGCGATATCCACCGACTCATGCGTTGTGCTGAACGAATACGTCAGATCATTCTGTTTCGCATCGTACTTAATGTGCGGAATCTCGGTTCCCATGATACTCCTGGTCTGCATCTTCAGAGAGTCTTCGATCGGAACGGTAAATGCCAGCTCCTGAACTTTGCTGATTCCATGTTCGATATTGGCACGCTGCAGGCAGGCGTATGCTTTTGTAAATGTCGCATCGATCTCTTCCTGAATATCTTTTGCCTCATCGATCAGTCCCATCAGTTCTTTCAGAAGAATATTCCGCTTCTTATCCATCAGATCGTAGCCCTGATGCGCAAGCATCAGAGAATTCTTCGCAAGCATCAGATTTCCCTTGGTAGGAAATTCTCTCGGATCCATATGCATCCCTCCTACTCTTCTGTCACCATCGTATCCCGCGTATCCTTCCAGTACTTCTCAATCAGCTTCGTATCAATACGGTCCAGTTCTTCCTTCGGCAGAAGTCCAAGCAGTTCCCATCCAAGATCCAAAGTCTCCATCATCGTACGGTTCTCCGTCGGTCCCTGCCCGATATAACGTTTTTCAAATTCTTCACCGAACTTCAGATACTGCTTGTCAATCGGCGACAATTCATCCTCGCCAATAACGGAAGCAAGGTTTCTTGCCTCTCCGACCTTCGCATAAGCGGAGAATAACTGGTTTGCAAGATCCTGATGATCTTCTCTCGTGTATCCTTTTCCGATACCGTCCTTCATCAGACGCGAAAGCGATGGCAGGATACTGATAGGCGGATAGACTGCCTGACCGTGAAGATTACGGTCCAGTACGATCTGTCCTTCTGTGATATATCCGGTAAGGTCCGGGATCGGATGTGTAATATCATCATTCGGCATGGTCAGGATCGGAAGCTGTGTTACGGAACCATTTGCCCCGTCCACAATACCGGCACGTTCATAGATCGTTGCCAGTTCACTGTATAAATATCCCGGATATCCTTTTCTTGATGGAATCTCACCACGCGAAGACGATACTTCACGCATGGCTTCTGCAAAGGAAGTCATATCCGTCAGGATAACCAAAATATGCATATTTTTCTCAAATGCCAGATACTCTGCTACCGTCAGTGCTACCTTCGGCGTGATCAGACGCTCCACCACCGGGTCATTCGCCAGGTTCAAGAACATACACACATGGTCTGCCACACCGCTTTCCTCGAATGTCTTACGGAAGAATTCCGCCACATCGTGCTTCACACCCATTGCTCCGAATACAACTGCGAACTGTTCATCCGAATTGTCACCAAGCGAAGCCTGCTTGACGATCTGTGCCGCAAGCTGATCATGCGGAAGTCCGTTTCCTGAGAATATCGGAAGCTTCTGCCCGCGGATCAGTGTCGTCAGTCCGTCAATTGCCGAGATTCCGGTACGGATATAGTTTCTCGGGTATTCCCGTCTGACCGGATTCAGCGGAAGTCCGTTTACATCCCGCTTCTCAGCATCTGTGATCGGTCCAAGGCCATCGATTGCTTCCCCGATCCCGTTAAATGTACGGCCCAGCATTTCCTCTGACACGGCAACTTCCATCGGATGTCCCGTAAGCCTCGTGTGGGTATTATCCAGCGACATATTTTCCGTTCCTTCAAATACCTGGATCACGGCCTTATCTTCATCCAGCTCCACGATACGTCCCATTTTCCTCGTATCATGATCTACAATAAATTCCACGATCTCATCGTAAAATGCATTTTCCACGCCTTCCAGTACGACGAGAGGGCCATTAATGCTGCTCAGTCCAAGATATTCTATTGCCATCTTACGTCCCTCCCTTTACGCATTTTTCTCGATGACGCGGTTATAAAAGTCATCAATATCCAGTTTATACAGATCCAGTAACTGCAGATTGTCATTCGGCACATCATACTTGATCGCAATGACCTTCTCAAATATACCTTCTGCCTTCAGCACCGACATCGGCATCCCCATCGCCACCAGTTTCCGGCTCGTCTTATACAGATACAGAATAACATCCATCATCTTGAACTGCTTCTCAAGTGATACACACGTATCATCCTTATGAAATGCATTCTGCTGCAGGAATCCCAGACGAATCACCTTCGCAATCTCCAGGATCAGCTTCTGGTCATCCGGAAGCACATCCCCGCCGATCAGTTTTACGATCTCCATCAGGCTGCTCTCCT
>ERZ827168.2304-NODE-2304-length-22828-cov-9.924648_pt1 | contig 22828 bp, 20 predicted proteins | sample MGYA00519868_ERZ827168 | MGnify/ENA primary metagenome ERZ827168 (study PRJEB31778, sample SAMEA3449271) | human gut metagenome | biome: human gut; feature: human-associated habitat; material: faeces | place: United Kingdom | collected 2010/2012 ...
AAGCAATATTTCACTGCGCGTCAGCGCAATTTCACCCTGCGTCAGCAGGATTTCATCGCGCGTAAGCGCGCTTCCCCCTACCTCCTCCTGCTATTCCCGCGGCAGCGGTTGCGGCACGAGGGCTGCTGCTCGATGGGCGGTATCGGCTTAGGCGCGGCTGCGGGCTGCTCATTGCGCACATATGGGCGGGGTACGAACGGCTCCGCGTTTGCGTCCGGCGGGGTGAAAAGGCGGTTCGCCCGCTCAAGCAGGGCGCGGCCAACGTCGCTTTTCGGCTCCGTTTCGCCGTCCTCGGCGCTGTTTTGCACGGGTGCAGGCAGATATTGCTCCTGCGGCGCTGTGGGCTCGGCGGGGCTTATGGGCGGCAATAACTGCGGCTCCTCCCGTTCGGCTGCGCAGGGGCAGCTCTGCCGCTTCTGTTCGCCCTGCCGCCGTGCTTCATCCATGCGCACGGCCGTGAATGCGCGCTCCCGCGCGGCTGCGCTTATGCCGTAAAACGCCGCGCCCGCTATTGTTCCATCCATCAATATTATCGCGCCCGCAACGTCGTTCGCCGCAACGAAATAGCCCGCGCCGTCGGCCTCGGCCCTCGTTACCCGCCCGCGCCTGAGCATTGCGTAAAGCGTTATGCCGGCAGCGTCGCGGCATCGAAGCATTGGCTCAAGCCGCGTGCCGCCCTGTACGCAGCTCAGCTTCAGCGTGCCGCGGCAGGCGGATGAATTGATGCTCCTTACGGGCAATATGCGCGTTTCTGCCATACGATACTCTCCTTATCGCGTCCAAACGGGCGCGTTTTATAATAATAAGTATATTTAACGGCGCGGAATTTATGATATAATCATAATCGGATAGAAACCGCACAAGGAGGCTTTACAATAAATGGAAACAAAGGCTGAACCGCGCAACGAAAAGGGCCAAACGCTGGCCGAATTCCTTGCCGCATATGATGAAAACAAGTACCGCCGCCCGTCCGTAACGGTGGACATGGTGGTATTCACGCTCAATGAGCGGGGCGAGCTTTGCGTTATGCTTATACGCCGCCGCAACCATCCTTTCATAGGCCGCTGGGCGCTGCCGGGCGGATTCGTTGAAATGGACGAAGAACTCGGCGCCGCCGCCGCGCGCGAATTGCAGGAGGAAACGGGCGTTACCGGCATACCGCTGAGGGGCTTCGGCACGTTCGGCGCGGTTGACCGCGACCCGCGCACCCGCGTAATAACCTCCGCATTCTATGCGGTTGCGCCCATGGGCAGCATTGCGCCCCAGGCCGGGGACGATGCCGCGGACGCAAAGCTTTTCACAATAAATACCGAGCTTGAAGCATACAGCGCAAGCGCCGAGCGTTACCGCATAACGCTCACCAACGGGGAAGAAACGCTGCATCCCCGCGCGCTGATACGCTATGACGAACTGGGCTCCACGGAAGCTATGGCAGTACCCATAGGGCAGGGCGAGCTGGGCGGCGACCATGATTTGATACTTTTCAGCGCAATGCGCGCATTGAACGACCTTCCCCGCGAAAGGGCGGCGCTGGTGCTGAGCAGGAATAATCCCGATATGCTTGCAGACGCCGTGCGCGCGCTGGACGTTGCGCTTGGCGCAATACCCGAAAGCAAATGAAAAGAAATGCAGTATATACGGCGCTGCTTACAATAGCATCGCTCCTTATAATAACGGCCGTGCTTTTCACCAGCTTGCAGATATGCATAAATCAGCGGAACTGGTACTATAAAACCTATGTAAAATACAATACGGACAAGCAAACCATGATGAGCAACGAGGATATGACAGAGGCCATATTCCGGCTTGTAGATTACATGGAGGGCCGCGTGGACAGCATTCAGCTAAGCGTTACCGAGGCCGGACGGGTGGTTGAAATGTATAACCGGCAGGAGATAGACCATATGGTGGACGTGCGCGCGCTGTATCAGGCGTGGCGCGCCGTGCGCACATACGGCGGCATACTTGCCGTAATAATAATCGCCGTATGCATGGCTACGCTGCAAAAGGGTGAACGCATAGGTATGCTCTGCCGCGGCTTTTTGATAGCGGCGGCTGTATTCGGCGCGGTGCTTATAGCGCTGGGCATATGGGTTGCGGTTGATTTCAACAGCTTTTGGACGGAGTTCCACCATCTGTTTTTCACCAACGACCTTTGGCTTATGGATTACGCCACATGCCGCATGATACGCATATGCCCGCTTCCGCTTTTTAACGAAATTGTGGTGCGCTTTGCGCTCATGTTCCTTGTTCCGTTCGCGCTTATGCTTGCGCTGGCGGTATGGGGCAGAAAGAGGAGTAAAAAGAAATGAATTATTATGAAAACGCATTGCTCGGCGCGGATGCCTACCGAAAAAAGGATAAGCCAATAATGCTTGCAATAGAAAGCTCCTGCGACGAAACGGCGGCAAGCATAGTGCGCGGCGGGCGCGAGGTACTGAGCATGAGCGTGTTCACGCAGATTCCTATACACCGCAAATACGGCGGCGTTGTGCCGGAGCTTGCCTCCCGCTCCCATGTGGAAAAGGTGGGCAGCGTTGTTGCGGACGCGCTGGAGCAGGCGAATTTAAGCATAGCGGACGTGGACGCCGTATCCGCCACATACGGCCCCGGGCTTGTGGGCGCGCTGCTGGTGGGCCTAAGCTACGCAAAGGGGCTTGCATACGCCGCGAACAAGCCGTTTATAGGCGCAGACCATATCGCGGGCCACATTGCGGCGAATTATTTAAGCTATCCCGATTTACAGCCGCCGTTCGTATGCCTTGTTGCAAGCGGCGGGCACAGCCACATAATTTTGGTTGAAGGCTATAACAGCTTTAAGCTATTGGGCTGCACGCGGGACGACGCCGCGGGCGAAGCGTTCGACAAGGTGGCCCGTGCGCTGGGGCTGAATTACCCCGGCGGGCCGGAGCTTGAAAAGCTTGCGCGCGAAGGCAACGCCAATGCTTATTCCTTCCGCGGCGGCTTCAACGAAAGCGACAATCTTGATTTCAGCTTTTCCGGCATAAAGACGGCGGTAGTCAATCTGATACATAATGCGGAACAGAAGGGCGAAACGCTCAACCGCGCGGACATTGCGGCAAGCTTCCAGCGCAGCGTTGTGGATACGCTGTGCCAAAAGGCGGTGCATGCCGCCAAGCTTAACAATGTCAGCACGCTTGCGCTTGCGGGCGGGGTCAGCGCGAACACGGCCCTCCGCACCGCGCTTGAAAAGGCGGCGCACCGCGCGAACCTGCGCTTCTGCCGGCCGGACATGCGCTTCTGCACGGACAACGCGGCAATGATAGCCTGCGCCGCGCACTACGCGCTGCTCGAATCCGCCCCAAGCGAACTGAGCCTGAATGCCGAGCCGAGTAAGGAGCTGGCGGAGTAGGCTGAGAGAGAATATAAAAGTAAGGGGACGGGAGGCCGTCCCTTAATTATTGCCGAAAGTTTATAAGATGCGGAGTAGGGGCCGTCATTGGCGGCCCGCCGAGATTGTACAAGGGGCTGTAAAGCGCACCAAAAGGCTCCCCTCTACGGGGAGCTGGCACGGCGTAAGCCGTGACTGAGGGGTTGAGATAAACAAAAGAGAAAGGAGTTTCCTTATAACCTTTTTTGCAGGGGGGCCAGGGAAGATTTCGATTTCTCCCCTTAGGCCCCCCTGCACCCCCCGTAACCCCATTGAAACGATCGCTCCGCGAAGGGGTACGGCACTGTGCGCCGAGTTTGCACCGCACCCAAAAGGTGCCACCGCTTGCGGGGGAGCTGTCGGCGTAAGCCGACTGAGGGGGGAATAACTCGCGGCACTCCTGCTTCGAGCCGTTCCCTTCTGCCTTTCACCCTGTTTACTTTCTCCCGAACAGCCTTGCCATCGGGTCTACTATTGCGCTAAGGTCGGCTATGCTTTGGTTCAGGCCGTCCACGTCAAGCTTCGATATGTTGTCGAGCGCGGTCTGCATGCTGTCGAGCGATGCTTCAACGTCGCCAAGGGCGGTGTTGAGCGTGTCCTTGCCCTGTTCGGTAAGTTCGCTTATGCTTTCGCTCATGCCGACGAAGTCCACCTGATTGAGCGTTGCGGCAACGCTGTTCAGCTCCTCCGTCGCCGCGTCTATGCCACGGAGCGTTTTCGTCACGCGCGGTATAAGCACCGCGCACAGCACTATTGCGGCTAAAGCTACTATTGCCGCGCAGATGAACACCGCCTGCGCGCTCAGCCTGCGCCATTTTGCGGCGGAGGATTGCGCCTCGCTCGCGGCGGCTATTTTCTTCAGCAGTTCAATCGCCTCGCCATCGTTTGGCAGGGGCGCTGCGGCGGTCACGGGTGCGGTTTCCATATGCGCGTCCTCCTTATACTTATGGGGTTATCGGTTTTTCCTGAGCGTGCTTCCCGCCTTTGCGCCCGTGTGCACGCCGTCCTTTGCGGTGAGCACGCCGTTCACATAAACGCGGCTTATTCCGCTGCACGCCCGCTGCGGGGTCATGAAGTCCGGGTCATCCTTTATTGCTGCAAAGTCGAACAGCACCATGTCCGCCGCCATGCCCTCGCGTATGTAGCCGCGGTCGCGCAGGCCTATGCGGTTCGCGCTTGCGCCGGTCATTTTGCGCACGGCCTCCTCCAGCGGGAACAGATGCCTGTCGCGGCAGTAATGCGCCAATACGCGCGGGAAGGTGCCGTAGTTGCGCGGATGCGGCTTGCCCGGCGCGTCAAGGTCAAGGCACCATCCGTCGGAGCCTATCATTGTGAACGGCTGCTGCATAATGTATTCCACGTCCTCTTCGCACATGGCAAAATGCACCTCGTTAACGTGGTTATCCTCTTCAACTATAATCTCAAAGAACGCTTCCGTGGGATGCAGGCCAAGCTTTTGGGCAATCTCCGGTATCGATTTACCCATCATCCATGCGTTCTTTTCGCTTGCCAAGCTGGATACGAAATAATCGCCCCAGTTATCGCCTATGTTTGCGTCAACCTCCCGCCTTATGCGGGCGCGGGTATCCTTGTCCGCAAGGCGGCGCTTAACGGCCTCGAACCCGCCTTCAAACGCCCAGGTGGGTATGTTAACGCTTAGGGTGGTTGCCGTGGCGCAGTAGGGATATTGGTCGCAGGTAACGTCCATGCCCTGCCGCCGTGCGCGCTCTATCATGGCTATTGTCAGCTTTGGCGTGACCTGCCAATCGGGCTTATAGCATGTTTTGTGGTGCGAAATTTCAAGCGGCACGCCCGCGCGCTTGGCTGTTTCTATTGATTCGGTGACGGATTCGGCAATCAGCGCGTCCTCGTCGCGCATATGGGTGGCATAGAAGCCGCCGTAGGGCGCGCACGCGGATATCACCTCCGCCAGTTCGTCCGCGTCCGCATAGCTTCCCGGCGGGTATATAAGGCCGCTGGTTATGCCGTATGCGCCGTCCTGCATGCCCTCTTTAACAAGGGCGCGCATTGCGTCAAGCTGCTTCGCCGTGGGCTTTGCCGCGCTGTATCCCATAACGGCCAGCCTTACCGTGCCGTGGCCCATCATGCAGGCTACGTTGGTGCTGTGCGGGAAGGCTTCAAGCCGGGTGAGGAAATCCCCCATGCTGCGCCAGGAGTAGTCCCCCTCGCCGTCGGTATAGCCCTTTAGCATGTCCAAATATTCGTCGCTCGCCGGGGCCATGCTTATGCCGCAGTTGCCCACAAGCTCCGTCGTAACGCCCTGAAGTATGCGGCTTTCCCCGCGCGGGCTGCCGAAAACGTTTTGGTCGGTATGGGAATGTATGTCTATAAAGCCCGGGGCAAGGAACATGTCCTTGGCATCCACGGTTTCGGCCGCTTCCGCATTTCCCGCAAGGCCCACGAAGCATATCCTGCCGCCCTTAACGCCAACGTCCGCCCTGAACCAGGGGCTGCCGCTGCCGTCTATCACACGCGCGTTTTTTATCAGCAGGTCAAACATGGTTTATATCTCCTTCATGCAATAATATATTATGTATTATAATACCCGTCACACTATTTCGTCCACCGTAACGGCGAAGCCGCGCCCGTTTAGCTGCGCATAATACGGCCTGTGGCGGTATATGAAGCCGTGCTCGGTAATGCGTATGAATTCATCAAGCTCCGCCATATGCCGCCTGTATATGGCCTGCGCTTCGTTTACCTCAATCGGCGCAAAGCGCACCCTGTCCCCCGCCCTTAGCTGCGCGGCAAGGGGAAGATCCGCGCTTATAACGCAGCAGGGCTTTGCGTAGCCGCCGGTGGTTTGATGATCGGCCATCATTATTATGGGCTGACCGGACGGTATCTGCACCGAGCCGAAGGCCACCGCGTCCGATACTATGTTGCCGTTTTTGCCCTCGGCAAACGGCACGTTCGCGCCGCTCAGGCGGCAGCCCATGCGGTCGGTTTCCGCGGTAACGGTGTATTGAGCGCCGAACAGCGCGTCAAAGCCCGCCTTGTCAAAATAGTCGCTCTGCGGCCCGGGCGTTACCCTCAGCGTGGGCGCGGCGGAATACGGCGGGATCAGCCTGCTCGGCGCATGGCGAAGAGCCATGTTCCTAAGCTCCGCCTTGGGGCAAAGTAACTCCAACGTGTCCCCGTTTTTGGCCTTGCGGCCGTCTATGCCGCCTATTGCGGCCTTTGTATACGTTGCGCGGCTGCCCATTACCATATCGCCGCCTACGCCGCCCGCGAAGGCAATATATCCCCTGCTGCCCCATTTTGCCGGACCGAGGGCTATTACGCTGCCCGCCCTTGCGGCATATGCGCGGTTAAGCGCTATGCTTTGCCCGTTGAGCGTCGCCCCCATGTCCGCGCCGGTAACGGCGAATACGCAGTCCGTATCTATCTCGATGGTGGGGCCTAAAAGCGTTGCTTCTATCGCGCTTTGGTTTATATCATTGCCCACCAATGCGTTTGCAAGGCTGAATGCATATGTGTCCATCGCGCCCGCCGTGGGCATGCCGAGCGACTGATAGCCGCGCCTGCCGCCATCCTGAACGGTTGTAAAAAGGCCGGCCTGAATGAAGCTTATTTTGCTCATTCCGCTTCCTCCTCCGCCCGTATGCGCTCGTATTCGGCGCGGTCTATGGAATAAAACCTTATCCGCATGCCCGCTTCAAGCAAAATGGGCTTTTCCCGCGCGGGCGAATAAAGCGAAAGCGGCGTGCGGCCTATAAGCTGCCATCCGCCCGGCGATGCTATGGGGTAAATGCCCGTTTGCTCCCCTGCTATGCCCACGCTGCCCGGCTCTATCCTTACGCGCGGGGTTTTCAGCCGCGGCGCGGCAATGCGCGCATCCATCCCGCCAAGGTAGCAGAACCCCGGCAAAAAGCCCAGCATATACACGGGGTATTCGGGCGCGGTATGTATGGCGATAACCTCATCAACGCTCAGCGAATTAAGCCTTGCCACGGTTTCTATATCCGCGCCCCACTCCCCGCCGTAAAGCACGGGTATGCGGATAAGCTCGCCTTCAGCATGCTCCCCGCTGCCAATGCCGTCTATTATGGGCAGCAGCGCGCTTATCAGCTCGTCCTGACCGGTTTTCAGCATATCGTAATGCACGGCAAGGGAGCGATATGTTGGCACGGTTTCGGCAACGCCCGCAATGCCTGCGGCGTTTATCGCGCGGCACAGGGCGTGTACCCTGGCGTTTGTTTCGCGGTCTATCCCCTGCCCAAGCTCTATGCACAGTGCGCTGTCCGATAATGAAAGTAGCCTTACGCCGTTATGTTCCATTTCAGCCTATTATCTCCCCAAGCGGGCGGATCTCTATGCCCTCCGCTTCAAACGCGGCGCGTATTTTCCGCGTGAAGCTAAGCGCCTTCGCCCCGTCCCCGTGTACGCATACGGAATCCGCGCGCACGGGTATCTCCTTGCCGGATACGCCCGTTACAAAGCCGGTTTTTATCATTTTTATAACGCGGCTTACGGCCTCGTCCTCATCGGTTATCATTGCGCCGGGCTGCGTGCGGGGGACGAGCGAACCATCGTCCATATATCCCCTATCCGCAAAAACCTCGCTTGCGAAGCGTATGCCCGCATCCGCCGCGGCGGATGCAAAGCGGCTGTTGGCAAGGCCGAGCAGTATAAGCGAAGCATCGAACTCCTTCACCGCGCGGCACACCGCCGCCGCAAGGGAAGCATCCTTCGCCGCCATGTTATACATTGCGCCGTGCGGCTTAACGTGAACAAGCTCCGTACCCGCCGCCCGCGCGAACGCGGCAAGCGCGCCAAGCTGATACAGCACATAATCATGCATATCGCTTGCGCTCACGTTCATGTTCCTGCGCCCGAAGCCGACTAAATCCGGATAGCCGGGGTGCGCGCCCATGCTTACGCCGCGCTCCTTGGCTAAGGCTACGGTTTTGCGCATAACGGCGGGGTCGCCCGCGTGGAAGCCGCAGGCTATGTTCGCGCTGGAAACGAAGCTCAGCACGTCCGCATCCATGCCTATTGTGTACGCGCCGAAGCTTTCGCCAAGGTCGGAATTAAGATCGACAGAGTATTTGCCCATATATGAACACCTCTTTTTTATATGCTTACTCCATGGGAACGGATATCATGGGCGTGGAGCCTTCGCCCGTGGTAACGCGGGGAAGCTGACCGTCCCATTTTTCTATTGTTTTGTTGCGCAGTATGGCATCGTTTAGCGATTCCGCTATCGTGCGGTTGGCTTCGGCCGTGGCCTCGGCCTCTATGCGTATGCGCTCGGCCTCCGCCTTGGCGGCTATTATGGCGGTATCGGAATCGGCCTCGGCGGCTATGCGCTTCTTCTTCGCTTCCGCCTCGGCTATAACAATCTGCTCCTCCTGCTCCGTCTTGGTCTTTATCAGGTTTTGCTCAGCAACCTGCTTGGCTTCAACGGCGGCTATGTATTCGGCCGAAAAGTCCCAGTCTATTATGTTAAGATCCTCTATGAATATGCCGCGGGCGTTCAGCTTGCCGTTGAGCTCCTCGTCCAGCATAACGCTCACCTCGCTGCGGCTTGCAACAAGGTCGCTTGCGGTATATTTGGCAACAACCGCCTTGAGCACCTCGTTCACGGCGGGCATGACCAGCACGGATTCAAAATTGGAGCCCACTTCCTTATATATGGAATAGGACATATCCTTCGCTATGCGGTAGTTTACGGCAAGCACGGTGGAAACCGTCTGAAGATCCTTGCTGAAAGCGTCCGTCGCGACCTCCAGCTTAACTATGCGGTTGTCTATCTGAACTATTTCCTGCACGAAGGGAGTCTTAAAATGGAAACCCTCCTGCAAAACCGTTTCGCTCACGCGGCCCATGTTTACAACAACGCCCGTATGGCCCGCGGGGACAACGGTGAAGCAGCTTGCGGCGACGATTATAACCGCGACTATCGCCGCAATGAAGGCGATGAGCCTGCCCGCGCTGAATTGGCCGTTTTTATCTTTGAACATATTTTTTCTCCTCCAACTTTAATCTTATTGTCGTGATTATAACATATGTGGCCCGTATAATGGGGAACGGACGCAAAAATAAGTGTGAAAAAACAGGAAAACGCGCCAATATATGTGTTTACGGAATATTCAAAAGCTTTTGCGCCGCATATATGCTATAATAAACGCAGTATAACTAAGGATTGGAGCCGAAACATGCTCGATAATATTAAACAAAAGCTGAAGGATGCGCCGAACTGGGCGCGAGACGCGCTCAAGCGCGCGGTAATACGAACGCGAAGGAGAAGCGCCGCCTTCCGCCGCGCGGGCGGCATGCGCAGGGCTATGGATAACCTTGTTGACGGCGTGCGCAAAAAGCAGCCGCGTGCGCTGATAACGCTCGGTTCCGCGGCGGCTGCGGTGATAGCCGTGGCGGTGATAATAATAAGCGGCGGGGGCAAGGCCGCGGCGCAGGAGGAGATTGCAAGCTTTCTGCTGCCTGAGGACGCGGTGAATATTGCCGCCGCAATGACCCCAACGCCCGAGGCAACATACGCCGCACCCACGCCCGAGCCCACGCCAACGCCCGTATCCATGGGCAAGGGAGCCACCGGCGCGCAGGTGAAGGCCGTGCAGGAAAGGCTGATGGAGCTGGGCTACATGGATTACGATGAACCCACGGAAAAATACGGCAGCGTTACCAAGGAAGCCGTTGAGGTGTTCCAGCGCAGGCACGGGCTTACGGTGGACGGCTACATAGGCGAAGAAACATACGACCGATTGATGCGCGCGGACGCGCTGCCGTACATGGCAACGGTGGGCGACGAGGGCACGGACATAGAGGAATTGCAGAAGCGCCTTGTTGAACTGGATTACATGAAGAAGGCCACGGGCTACTTCGGCGACGAAACCGCCGCGGCGGTGAAGGAATTCCAGGATAGGAATCATCTGGACGTGGACGGCATGATAGGCGTGAACACAAAGGAAGCGCTTTACAGCGAGGACGCCATCCCGCACTCGCTTTCATACGGCGAAAAGAGCGACGATGTGCTGAAATATCAAAAGCGGCTGTTCAAGCTGGGCTATCTTACCACGGAGCCGGACGGCACATTCGGCAAGGATACGGCAAGCGCGGTAAAGCTTTTCCAGCAGCTTAACGGCCTTATTGCGGACGGACACATAGGTCCGCAGACGAGGAAGCTGCTTATGTCCTCCGATGCGCAGGCGAACGCGCTTACGATAGGTATGAGCGGGGACACGGTTAAAAACGTGCAGAAGATGCTTAAAAAGCTTGGCTATCTTTCAAGCGCGGACGGCTACTTCGGCTCCGGCACGGAAGCGGCAGTGCGCTCCTTCCAGAAGCAGAACGGCCTGAGCGCGGACGGCAAGGTTGGCCGCGCCACGATGACGAAGCTCGTTTCCGGCAACGCCAAGGCCGCGCCCAGCGATAAGCCCGCCGCAACGCCCGGCGGAAGCAGCGGTTCGGGTTCTGGCAGCGGATCGAGCGGCGGATCGAGCGGAGGCAATTATTCCTCCGGCGCGAGCGCGGACAGGCTGATAGATATAGCCCTTTCCAAGTTGGGCTGCCGTTACAAAACCGGCGCAAAGGGCCCAAGCTCCTTCGATTGCTCCGGCTTCGTATACTGGTGCCTGAACCAGGCGGGCGTAAGGCAGGGCTACATGACCAGCAAAACCTGGCGTTCGGTGAGCAAATATCAGAAGATAAGCTCCATTGATAACATTCAGAAGGGCGACATAATCGTTTTCCGCATGTCCTCCAGCAAGGGCCATGTGGGCATAGCGATGAGCGGCTCCGAAATGGTGGATGCATCCAGCGGCGAAGGCTGCGTGGTGCGCCGCTCCTACAAGACCGATTACTGGCGCAAGTATTTCTACTGCGCATACAGAATATTCTAATAATGCTCAAAATGCCCCGCCTGCCCGCAAAAAGGGTGAGCGGGGCGTTATTTATACCCCCAAAAAATATGTGATAAAAAATTATAATATAAGTATTGCAAATACACTTATAATTTGGTATTATAAGTTCAGAGTTAGTAGAACCGAACAAGTACAACAGAATATTTTTTGCCGGATGCGAAAGGAGTGGATTCCATTGAACACAGGCGAAAGGCCACAATCGTAGCACTGACAGATACGGGTTCTGCCAGATAGAGTACCAGGACGACCAAGAAAAAAGGAAGCTGACATGAAGAGGGTATTGTGCTGCATGTTTGCGGCTTTGATGGTTTTTTCCGCGCTGTCGCCTGCGCTGGCGGATAGTTCCATGCTGGATGCCGAATTGTCCGGCCGCATTGGCGCAAAGGTGAGCAGCTATCGCGATATGGCGGACGCACCCAAGAGCGACGTTATCGTTTTCAGCGTAAACGGTGACGAGCGCGTGACGATACGCCCGTATGCCGCGCCGGTAAAGGTAAAGGTCAACATAGAATATTCGGCGCGCGGTTACGACGGGTTTGAACAGGAAATTGAAATAAGCAGCCTCTTTTCAAGCGCATCCTTTGAAAAGTATGAAATCAGCAAGTATGGCTATATGCGGCAGATAAGCGCGATGCCCGAATTTGAAATGGGCACGGAAAAGGGTGACGGGTCGTTTTACCTTGAGCCGGGCAAAAGCTATATCGCGAGCGTGCAGCTGTGCATGAGCCAGATTGAGGATACAAACGGCGTTCCAGCGGCACCGATAACGATACAGGGCATGTATGTTTGCCTTACCGACGATATGCAAACCGAACTGCCTATATCGGAATATGATGACAACTTTCTTGACAGCGACCTCGGCGGATATTTTCGCCGGGTGATCGAAAATTATTAAAACCTCCATTTTGTCGTGTTGATGTTAGTTTAGTGTTACGAGCGATTTGATGTCCTTCTTAGGCATAGCCCCGAATAATGGGGCTATGCTTTTTTGCTGTTGTCAAAAAGGCGCCACCGCTTGCGGGGGAGCTGCTGAGCGTAAGCGAAGCTGAGGGGGAATAACTCGCGGCATTCGGCTGTTTTTAGCCGCACCCCTTTCGGCACTTCGTGCCACTTTCCCCGCCAGCGGGGACAGCTTTTGGTTAGTGGTACCACCCCAAAAGGCGCCCCTTTACGGGGAGCTGGCAATACGCCGTGAGGCGGGTTGACTGAGGGGTTGACGTAAACAACAGAAGCCTCGCTGCAACCCCTCCGTCTGCTCGTTGCACTCGCAGCCACCTCCCCTTTCAGGGCAGGCTTAGTGTTTGAGTTTGGACAGTACCAAAAGGCGCCCCTTTACGGGGAGCTGGCAATACGCCGTAAGGCGGATTGACTGAGGGGTTGACGTAAACAACAGAAGCCTCGTTGCAACCCCTCCGTCTGCTCGTTACACTCGCAGCCACTTTCCCCATAAACGGGGACAGCTTTTGGGTATTTATTTACTCCGCATACGTTTTCTTCACTATCTCCATCAGCAGCTCGCACATTTTTTCAAGGCTTTGTATGCTTATGAACTCCTTGTTGCCGTGGAAGTTATAGCCGCCGGTGCAGAGATTGGGGCAGGGCAGGCCCATGTAGGAAAGGCGCGCGCCGTCCGTGCCGCCGCGTATGGGCACTATTTCGGGAACTATGCCAAGCGTCTCCATCGCCGCCTTCGCCGTGTCTATCAGGTGCATGTGCGGCAGTATCTTTTCCTTCATGTTATAATAGCTGTCCTTCAGCGTAAGCTCAAGCGTCCCCTCGCCGTAGCGTGCGTTTATGAAGTCCGCCGCGCGGCGCATGAGTGCCTTGCGCTCTTCAAACCTTGCCATGTCGTGGTCGCGGATTATATAGCTTGCCTTCGTCTGCTCCACGCTGCCCTCTATGCTGCCAAGGTGGAAGAAGCCTTCGTAGCCTTCCGTGTGCTCAGGCCGCTCGAACGCGGGCAGCAGCGCGTTGAATTCCTCAAAAACGTGTATGGAATTGACCATTTTGTCCTTCGCCCCGCCGGGGTGTATGTTTTGGCCGTGCACGAGCACCTTTGCGCTTGCGGCGTTGAAGTTTTCGTATTCTATTTCGCCTATCGGGCCGCCGTCAACGGTGTATGCAAAGTCCGCGCCGAAGCCCTTCACGTCGAAAAGCGTGGCCCCGTTGCCCACCTCCTCGTCCGGCGTGAAGCCTATGGCTATCCTGCCGTGGCGTATGGACTTATCCTTTATGAGCGTTTCGGCCATTGTCATTATCTCCGCAACGCCCGCCTTGTCGTCCGCGCCAAGCACGGTTGTGCCGTCCGTAACTATCAAATCCTGCCCGGCAAGCGCCTTCATGTACGGAAAAACTTCCGTGTCTATGCTGACGGAATCGTTCAGTCTTATGCTTTCGCCGTCGTAGCTTTCAACTATGCGGGGGTTCACGCTCTGCTCCCCCGCCCATTCAACCGTGTCCATATGCGCGATGAAGCCGAGCGTGGGCAGGCTTGCATCCGTTGCGGGTATGAAGCCGTATACATAGCAATGCTCGTCCAGCCTAACGTCCTCAAGGCCAATCTCCTTCATCTCCGCCTCTATCATGCGGGCAAGGTTGAATTGCTTTTGCGTGCTGGGGATGCTCTCCGCGCCGTCCGCCGAGCGCGTATCCACCTTGACATAGCGCAGGAAGCGTTCGGTTACATTTGATAGTTTCTTATCCATGGTTATACCTCCAAGCTAAAAATTAGTTAGACTAAAACAATTATTTATGCCTGTTGCACATTTTAACACAATCAGTTATAATGTGAAAGTACTAATTGGGGCTAAAAAATAAAGAGATTAGCCTAAAAATTTTGTTGAATGAGTAAATTATCCAAACTTTTTGCGATATGCACCGAAGGGGGACGCTATGGACCACATTGCCGGAGTACGATGCACCATTTGCGGGCGAGTTATGCCGTATCGGGAGCAGATGACCTGCCCCCATTGCGGCGAAAAGGGCATACTGGACATTTTGTTCGACTATGACTATATAAAAAAGGGCTTTACCAAAAAGAGCCTTGCCGATAATCACGATAATTCAATGTTCCGCTATGCGCCGCTTATGCCGGTGCAGCCGCGGGACTTTTCTCGTTTTCTGCGCGTTGGCTGGACGCCGCTCTATCCTTCCAATAAGCTGGGTGCGGAGCTTGGCATAAAGGCGCTCTATATCAAGGACGATGGGCTCAACCCCACAGCCTCGCTCAAGGACAGGGCAAGCGCGGTTGCCGTGGCTAAGGCGCTGGAACTTGGATACGATACCATAGCCTGCTCCTCCACCGGCAACGCCGCAAGCTCCCTTGCGGGCAACGCGGCGCGCATGGGCGTTAAGGCCGTAATATTCGTGCCGGAGCGCGCGCCGGAGGGCAAGGTGGCTCAGCTTATGATATTCGGTGCAAAGGTAATAAGCGTGCAGGGCAATTACCGCGAAACGTTCGAGCTTTCCCGCGCGGCGATAGATAAATACGGCTATTATAATAGAAACGCCGGCATAAACCCCACCCTTACCGAAGGCAAAAAGACCGTTGCGCTTGAAATTGCGGAGCAGCTTGGCTGGTTCGTTACCGATTGGGTCGCCGTTTCCGTAGGCGACGGCTGCACCATAGGCGGCGTATATAACGGCTTCCATGATTTGTATGAATTGGGCTTCATAGAGCGCATACCCAAAATACTTGGCGTGCAGTCCACGGGCTGCTGCCCGTTCGTGGATGCGGCGCGGGAGAACCGCGACCTTATCCCGGCGGAGGAAAACACGCTTGCCGATTCAATCGCCGTAGGCGTGCCGAGGAACCCGAAAAAGGCGCTGCGCGCGGTAAGCGCGTCTAACGGCGCATGGATTGCCGTGAGCGATGAGGATATTCTTGCCACGATGGGCATACTGGGCCGCAGCGAAGGCGTTTTCGGCGAACCTGCGGGCGTAACGGCAAGCGCGGGCGTTATGAAGGCGGTGCAGCAGGGCATAATAAAGCCCAACGAGACCGTGACCACCATAAGCACCGGCAGCGGACTGAAGGACGTGAAGAACGCGCTGCGTGCGGCGGGCCGGCCGCATAAGTGTGCACCGAGCATAGAAGCGCTGGAGGCTTCCGGCATAATATAAGCTTTGCCCCGCCCGCCGGACAGGGCAAAAGTCAGGCGCGGCGGTAAGCATAAAATTATCCCCAAATAAACACAACAGGAGGAGAAACAAACATGAAAAAGCTGATTGCGGTCGCTCTCGTACTGGTGCTTGCCCTGAGCCTGGTAGCGTGCAGCAGCGAGACCAACAACACCCAAGGCAACAAGAACGTGAAAATAGGCGTTATCCTCGTACACGACGAGAATACCGGCTATGACGAAGCCCACATCAACGGCATCAAGAAGGCCCTTGAAAACTGCGGCATCCCCAATGACACCGACCATGTTGTATGGAAATACAACGTACCCGAGGACGAGAAGTGCCACGATGCGGCTATCGAGCTTGTTGAAGCCGGCTGCACCCACATCTTCTCCGACAGCTACGGTCATCAGGCCTATATGCAGCAGGCCGCTACCGAAAATCCGGACGTAGTGTTCGCCTCCATGACCGGCGACACCGCGGCCCGGAGCGGACTGAAGAACTTCAAGAACGCCTTCTGCAACACCTATGAATCCCGCTATGTTTCCGGCGTTGTTGCCGGCATGAAGCTGCAGGAGCTTATTAACGACGGTAAGGTTGCCGCCTCCAACATGGACGAAAACGGCAACGTAAAGATTGGCTACGTCGGCGCATACCCCTATGCCGAGGTTGTTTCCGGCTACACCGCTTTCTTCCTTGGCGTGCAGAGCATAGTTCCCAACGTTGTTATGGACGTTCTCTATACCAGCTCCTGGTTTGATCCGGTAGCCGAAGGCGAAGCCGCCAATACCCTTATGTCCCGCGGCTGCATCATAATCAGCCAGCATGCGGACTCCACCGGCGCTCCCTCTGCCTGCCAGGCCGCCCAGGAAGCCGGCACCACCGTGTACTGCGTGGGCTACAATATAGACATGCTGCCCTCCGCCCCCACCGCCGCGCTGACCAGCGCCCAGAACGACTGGAGCATATATTACACCTATGCGTTCAACTGCGCGCTTAAGGGCGAGGATATAGCGACCGACTGGGCCAAGGGCTATGCCGAAGGCGCCAACATGATCTCCAAGCTGGGCGAAAGCTGCGCCGCCGGCACCGCCGAGAAGGTTGCCGAGGTTGAAAAGGGCATAAAGGAAGGCACCCTGAACGTGTTCGATTGCTCCAAGTTCACCGTTGGCGGCGAAACCGTGACCAGCTTCCTGGCCATCGATACCAACGGCGATTTCCAGGGCGACGAAGGCGAAGCCATTACTGACGGCGTGTTCCATGAATCCACGCTGCGCAGCGCGCCTTACTTCGGCCTGAGAATAGACGGCATAAACGAGCTGAACAACAACTGATTCAAAAAAATCCTTTAGGGAAGGCGGCTTTTGCCGCTTTCCCTACTTTTCTTTTGGCGGAATATATTTTATAATAGTATATCTGAGCATATCGGATACGCATTGGGCTTTATCTCCCCCATAAACTTATACGCACGAGGTACACTGAATTGGAAGCTAACTTAGCAGTACGCATGGTAAACATTACAAAAACGTTTTCGCATGTGGTAGCCAACAACAACATTACGCTGGAAATACACCGGGGCGAGATTCTTTCCCTCCTCGGCGAAAACGGCAGCGGAAAAACAACCCTTATGAATATGCTCTCCGGCATATATTTCCCCGACAGCGGGCAGATATATGTTAACGGGGAGGAGGTAAGCATCGCCTCCCCAAAGGATGCGCTTGACCTGCACATAGGCATGATACATCAGCATTTTAAGCTGGTGGATGTGTTTACCGCGGCGGAAAACATTATCCTTGGCCTTAACGAAAAAGCCGTGCTCGATTTGAACGGCGTGCGCAGGGCGGTCAAGGAAATATGCGACCGCTACGGTTTTGTTATAGATCCGGATAAAAAAGTATATGATATGTCCGTTTCCGAAAAGCAGACGCTTGAAATAGTTAAGGTGCTTTACCGCGGGGCAGACATTTTGATATTGGATGAACCCACCGCCGTGCTTACCCCGCAGGAAACGGAGAAGCTTTTCGCCGTTATGCGCAACATGAAGGCGGACGGGAAGAGCATTGTTATAATAACCCATAAGCTGCACGAGGTTATGGAAATAAGCGACCGCGTGGCGGTGCTTAGAAAGGGCGAATACATAGGCGAGGTACCCACAAGCCAAACCAACCCGCAGCAGCTTACGGACATGATGGTGGGCAAGGCCACCACGCTGAATATAGACAGGCCCGAGCCTAACGGCCTTACCGAGCGCCTTATAATAAAGAACCTTACCGTAAAGGATGCGGACGGCGTGAAGAAGCTTTCAAACGTGAGCTTCACGGCCTACGGCGGGGAAATACTGGGCATAGCGGGCATATCCGGCAGCGGGCAGAGGGAACTGCTTGAGGCTATAGCCGGCCTGCAGGATCCGGAGGAAGGCTCGAGCATAATGTTCATTCCGCCGGATAAGGAAGCATCCGAATTGGTCGGGCGCGATCCGGAGGATATATACAAAAGCGGCGTAGGCCTTGCATTTGTGCCGGAGGACAGGTTCGGCATGGGCCTTGTGGGCAGCATGGATTTGGTGGATAACATAATGCTGAGAAGCTATAAATCCGGCAAGTCTCCCATTGCGGACAGGAAGCACCCGCGCGAGCGCGCCAATAAAATAGTTGAAGAGCTGGAGGTCGTAACGCCTAACCTCGGCACTCCGCTAAGGCGGCTGAGCGGCGGCAACGTGCAGAAAATATTGGTGGGCCGCGAAATAGCGGCGGAGCCTTCGCTGCTTATGACGGCATACGCCGTGCGCGGATTGGACATAAACACTTCGTATACCATATATCACCTGCTCAACGAGCAGAAGGCGAAGGGCGCAGCGGTAATATACGTTGGCGAGGATTTGGACGTTCTGCTTGAGCTTTGCGACAGGATAGTGGTGCTGTGCGCCGGCCGGGTCAGCGGAATAGTGAACGGCCGCAGCGCAAGGAAGGAAGAGGTTGGATTGCTGATGACAAGGCTTAGCGGAAAGGAGAACGCAAATGAGTAAAGCAAAAAAGCACGAGCCGCTCGTTCATATAACCAAGCGCGGCACGCTGCCCCTTTGGCATAATCTTGCCATCCGCGCGATAGGCCTTGCGGCGGCGTTGGTGGTATGCGCAATCGTACTTTATGCGCTTACCGGCCTTAACCCCCTCAAAATTTACGGCGCAATGTTCAAGGGCGCTTTCGGCTCCGCCAGGCGCGTATGGACGACCATACGCGAAATCATGATGCTGCTGTGCATAGGCGTGGGCCTTGCGCCCGCGTTCAAAATGCGTTTTTGGAACATAGGCGGCGAAGGCCAGGTTTTGGTCGGCGGCGTTGCGGCCGCGGCCTGCATGATTTATCTTGCGCCGAATATGCCGCTTGCGCCTGTGCTTTTGATAATGTTTGTGCTAAGCGCGCTTGCGGGCGCAATATGGGGGCTTATACCCGCCGTGTTCAAGGCACGCTGGAACACCAATGAAACGCTCTTCACGCTTATGATGAATTATATCGCGCTTCAGATAACGTCCTTCTGCGTTTCAAAGTGGGAAAATCCCTACGGCTCCAACACCGTGGGCATAATCAACCCGACTACAAACGCCGGTTGGTTCCCCAGCATTTTCGGCCAGCAGTATATGCTAAACGTCATAATAGTCGTGCTCATTGCCGTTGCAATGTATCTTTATCTTAAATACAGCAAGCAGGGCTTTGAAATTGCCGTTGTTGGCGAAAGCATGAACACCGCGCGCTACGCCGCAATAAACGTTAAGCGCGTTATAATCCGCACGGTCATGATATCCGGCGCAATCTGCGGCATAGCGGGCTTCATCGCCGTTGCCGGCGCAGGACACACCATTTCAACAAGCACAGCCGGCGGGCGCGGCTTCACGGCCATAATAGTCGCCTGGCTTTCCAAGTTTAATTCGTTCATAATGCTTGGCGTATCGTCGCTGCTGGTATTCCTTCAGCGCGGCGCAAGCGAAATTGCTTCCCAGTTCGACCTTAACGATTTCGTATCCGAAATGATAAAGGGCATGATACTCTTCTTTATACTGGGCAGTGAATTCTTCATCAATTTCAAGGTGCATTTCCGCACCGCGCGAAAGGAGACGGAAAATAAATGAGCCAGATCGTTTCCCTTTTTCAGGCGGCCGTATACTTCGGCACGGTAATACTTTTCGGTGCAGTGGGCGAAATATTAGCCGAAAAGAGCGGCAATCTTAACCTTGGCGTGCCGGGCATAATGTACATGGGCGGCATTGCGGGGCTTATAGCTGCGTTTTTGTATGAAAACGGCACGGCGAATCCCGTTCCGGCCGTTGCAATATTGGTAACGCTTGCGGCGGCATTCGTAATGTCCATGATAGGCGGGCTTATATATTCCGTTTTAACAATAACCCTGCGCGCCAACCAGAACGTTACCGGCCTTACGCTGACAATATTCGGCAGCGGCTTCGCCAACCTTTTCGGCGGCAATCTTAACAAAATGGCCGGCGGTGCGGGCCAGATTTCCGTTGCCTTCACCAGCGGCGTTTACCGCACCAAGATTCCCTTTTTGTCCGACAGCACGGGTGTTTTCGGCGAAATGTTCTTCTTCTATGGCTTCCTTGCCTACGTTGCCATAATAGTTGCCCTTGCGGTGAAGTGGTTCCTTAACCGCACGAGCGTGGGCCTCAACCTGAGGGCCGTTGGCGAAAACCCCGCAACGGCGGACGCTGCGGGCATAAACGTTACCAAATATAAATACGTCGCAACCTGCGTGGGCGCGGGCATATCCGGCCTTGGCGGGCTTTATTACACAATGGATTATATAAAGGGCACCTGGGCGACGGACGGCAGCATAGAAAAGCTTGGCTGGCTTGCGGTGGCGCTTGTTATATTCGCCACGTGGAAGCCAAACCGCGCAATTTGGGGCGCGTATCTTTTCGGGCTTTTGAGCTGGGTATATTATTACCTGCCCGGGCTTACCCGTTCCAGCCAGGAAATATTCAAAATGCTGCCCTATGTGGTCACGCTGCTGGTGCTTATAGTCGTGTCTCTCAGGCGCAGCAAGGAAAGCCAGCCGCCCGCATCGCTGGGCTTGGCATATTTCAGGGAGGACAGATAGCGTAGCATGGCGCAGTTATCGACCTTTACGGGCTTTACGGCGGACGGATACCGCTTTTTGATGGAGCTGGAGTTCAATAACGAAAAGGCGTTTGTGGACGCGAACAGGCAGCGCTATTATGACGGCGTGCGCGATCCTATGCGCGCGCTTGCCATGGAGCTGAGCCAAACGGCGCTTGATATAGACCCGCTGTTCAATACAAATCTTATGGGCGTTGTGTCCCGATTGAACAGGGATACGCGATTCAGCGCGAATAAGCTGCCCTATCGCAACCATGCGTGGCTTTGCTTTAAGCACAGGGGCGAATCGGTAGGCGAATGCTTCGGCCTTTATTTTGAAATTCAGCCCGCGGGCTACGGCTACGGCGTGGGCATATATTCCCCGAATACGGAGCTTATGGCGGCGTTTCGCGCGCGCGTACAGGCCAAGCCCACGGCGTTCCTGAAGTATGCAAAGGCCGTTGAGAATGCGGGCATGCACCTTGAAGGCGATATGTTCAAGCGGGACAGATTTAAGGACGCGGACGAAAGGCTAAAGCCCTATCTCAACCGCAAAAGCCTTGGCTGGAGCTTCTTCTGCCCCAATGTTAAGCGCACGCTTGAACCGGAGCTGAAGGACGACCTTATTGCGGCGTTCAGTACCATAAAGCCGCTGTACAGGCTGCTGTGCGGCCTTGAATAAACAATAATATCACGGGCGGGGCATCTCCCGCCTTTTTTATGGGAGGATGAATATGCAGCTTGCAAAATTGCAGAACGGCAGCGATATTCGCGGCGTTGCGATACAAACCGAAGGCGGCAGGAGCGTTGACCTTACACCCGATGCGGCGTATGCAATAGGCCGTGCCTTCGCGCGCGTGCTGAAGGCAAAGCTTAATAAAGACGATATCCGCGTGTGCATGGGGCGGGATTCCCGCCTTTCGGGCGAAATGCTCTGCGCGGCGCTGGGCGCGGGGCTGAACGCGGAAGGGGCAGGCGTTTATGACGCAGGCCTTGCCACAACGCCCGCCATGTTCATGGCGACCGTTACCGAAGGCTTTATGTTCGACGGCTCCGTTATGGCCACGGCAAGCCATTTGCCCTATGAGCGCAACGGCTTCAAGTTTTTCACGGCCAAGGGCGGCTTTGAAAAGGCGGACATAAAGGAAATTTTGACCATTGCCGAAACGCTTTATGCCGACGGCGCGAATACGGCCTTTGCCGCGGAGAAGATAGACTTCATGGGCGTATACGCGGCGCAGCTTGTGGGCGCCATACGCCGCGGCACCAATAAGGAGCGTCCGCTTGAGGGCATGCGCATAATAATAGACGCGGGCAACGGCGCGGGCGGCTTCTTTGAAAGGGATGTGCTTCTACCCCTCGGCGCGAACACGGCGGGCAGCCTTTTTACCGAGCCGGACGGGCATTTCCCCAACCATGCGCCAAATCCGGAGGACGAGCGGGCAATGGCGTATATAATTAACGGTGTAAAGGAAGCAGGTGCCGATTTGGGCATTATATTCGATACGGATGTTGACCGTGCGGGCGCGGTGCTCGGCGACGGGCGGGAGCTGAACCGCAACAGGCTTATTGCCATGATAGCGGCGATAGAGCTGAACGAGCACCCGGGCACCACGATAGTGACCGATTCTATCACCTCCACCGGCCTTGCCGAATTCATTGCGGCGCACGGCGGCATACACCGCCGCTTTATGCGCGGCTACCGCAACGTTATAAACGAGGCCATACGCCTGAACAACGCCGGTCAGGACGCGCAGGTTGCCATGGAGACGAGCGGCCATGGCGCGCTGAAGGAAAATTATTTCCTGGATGACGGGGCGTACCTTATGGTAAAGCTGCTCATCGAGCTTTCCCGCGCAAGGGACAGGGGCGAAAGCCTTGGCGCAATGATAGCCGACCTGCGCGAGCCTAAGGAAGCGCGCGAATACCGCATGGCGCTGAACACAGAGGATTTCGGGCCATATGGAGAAAGCGTTATTGCCGCGCTTACGGACTGGGCCAAGGCGCAGGACGGCGTGAGCCTTGCGGGCGACAATTTTGAGGGTGTGCGCGTGAACTTCTCCCCTGCCCGCGGCAACGGCTGGTGCCTTCTGAGAATGTCCCTGCACGAACCGCTGATGCCGCTGAACATAGAAAGCGACGACGTGGGCGGCGTGGATAAAATAGCAAACGAACTCTACCCCGTGCTGAAGGGGTTCGATAAACTGGATACGGAGAAGCTGAGGGGATGATGCGGGCTTATGCCCGCAGTGAAATCCTGCTGACGCAGGGTGAAATTGCGCTGACGCGCAGTGAAATATTGCTT
>ERZ827168.2311-NODE-2311-length-22800-cov-8.956870_pt1 | contig 22800 bp, 20 predicted proteins | sample MGYA00519868_ERZ827168 | MGnify/ENA primary metagenome ERZ827168 (study PRJEB31778, sample SAMEA3449271) | human gut metagenome | biome: human gut; feature: human-associated habitat; material: faeces | place: United Kingdom | collected 2010/2012 ...
GTCATTTTGCCGCTTATCATCACAGCGTCCTTCTGCATATCAGCCGGGAGAAGACTTATCAACGTCTCGAGGTGATTCAGCCTGTCAGACAGAATCAGAGAAGGTCTCTGTTCAATGGAATCTGCAATAAGCTGATTCCGGGCGGCGTTTTCGGTAAGATAGGTAATGAGCTTGGTGTAGTTCAGCGTTCCGTCCGTGTTGAGGGCTTCCCGGCTTATCCGCGCCCCTGTACCCACAGGGTAGATACCTACCTTCATAATCTTATCAGCCACAGCTTCGTCCGGGACTTTGTAAGCGACCTCACCAACGAGGGCGTAGGTAGCTCGAATCATTCCGTCTGACCTGTGTACCGTTGCTGACAGACCGTATTTGTGTCGTGCCGATAAACTGTTCAGCACTTTTTGATACTGTGTCACGGCGGTAGGACTTCCGCTGGCCCTGTGTACCTCGTCTGTGATTATGCAATCCCAGTAGTCCCGGTACTGTGCGAGGTCGAGCTTGCACATGGTCTGAATCGTGGCGAAGGTGATTCCCTCACCGAGATTGACTTTTCCTTCCGTGATAGTACCCATGAGGTCTTCACTCATATAGAGCTTGGCTCGTTCCTTACTCTGTTTGATAAGGTCGAGTGTGTGGCAGAGCCATAATGTACGCCGCCCCAGCCTTGCGGCGAGGGCAATACCCATCTGCGTTTTACCGCTTCCGGCGGCACTCTGTAATATCCCATACTTGGCGGCTACCATCGCTTGTACGGCGGTTTCTTGGTAGTCATAGAGTGGAACATCGGCGTTATAATTTACCTCCACAGGGGCGGCAAATTCGCTCAAGAACAGTGCCTTATCGGATATGTCCTTCGGGAGTAGCCGGAGTGTTCCGAACGGAAGCACCAGCGTTGTTCCTCGGGTCTCATAGAGCGACAGGACTTTCGGCGTGTTTCCGAGCCATAAGTTCATGCGAGATTTTTTCGCATAGTCCGGGTTAGGTATGGTGAGATTTCTCTTACACCACAGCACCATTTCCGGGGTAGGGTTCTCGACCGTCAGTGTGTTTGAGACTTCAATCAGCATTTCTTCAACCACCTTTCCAGTGGCGTTCCATACTCTCGAATGTCTGTCAGATTTAGAGCTGACTTCTCATAGGAGAGAGCCACCATTGAAAAGTGAGGAATCATAATGATTTCGTCTTCAACCTTGAGTGCGAACCAGCCCTCGCCATTTCCACAGGCTTTCCATGTTTCCATAGCAAAGTGCTGATTTTCTTCCACTCTCGAGAGAGGGAATCGGTTGTTTGAACACACCTTACAGTCAATGAGGTACGCTGTTTTGCCTTTAACAGCGATAACATCTGCTGGTTGCCCGGCGGCGTTCTGCGCCATGTTGTGACACCAAAATCCGTGCTGGAACAGTAGCTCACAGAACTCGGTCTCAAAACTGTTACCGATTTTTCGGTTAGTAGCCATGTTCTTTCAGCACCTCCTTGACGGTCGAGTGAACGTCTTTATCGTCCACATAACTGTCAAGGTCTCGAATGAGTTCTGAAAGCTGTTCTATCTGATTCTGATAGTAATTCGCACAGCTCATACCCATGTGCTTATCAATCAAATCCTCAAAATCCTTCGGGGATAGGATTGTTTCGGGTCTGCCGTTACTTAGCGTCAGCATTTGTGGCATTTACATTCACCTCCTGTTCATACTTTTGCATGAGAGCAAGAACGCTCTCACTGTATGAGGTGGATTTGATACCGTTTTCCCATGCTTTCTTAGCACCGTAGTCACCCATGTTGTATGCCATCAGAGCTAAACCGTAGTCATTGTAGTTCTGAATGTACGAACCAATGACCTTGATTCCACAGAAAACATTCTGATATGGGTCAAGCATATCCGCTGTTCTGTATTCCTCTGCCAGCCATTCGTGATTGATGGTGTTAATCTGCATGAGACCGTAATCCCCGGTCTTACTAACCACTTCCGGGTTGAACTTGCTCTCTTGGTCTATCATTGCGATAATGAGTGACACCGGAACATTTTCGTCCGCACACACCTCGTAGATGTATCTCTGTAAGCTGTGTGAAAGTGGTACATCGAAATATGTAACTTCTTCGGCAACCGGGAGGGAATCGGCTTCGTAGGAAGGAACTTTAACCGTCTCCGTTACGGTAACTTGTTTCTTCGGAGCGGTAGCTCGTCCTACGACAAGACCACCGATAAAGCCAATCAGTACCAGCGTACCGATGATGATATATGCTTGAATCACAGCGAGCTTATGTCTGTTGATTCTTTTTGTTTTCGTTCCTCTACATTGCGTAGCCATTTCTGAAAATCCTCCTCATTCTTAGGGTCTGCGTAAAACTTTGTGATGATACCCACTAAGGGTCTTGCGAGGTCATTTACCTGTACTTCTGACAGGCTCATTCATTCTCACGTTCCTTGAGAATTTCCTTGCAAACAGCGAGAATCTGCTTTGCCTTGGGATAGGTATAAACCCCTCGGAGAATACTTGACATCATAGGCGGCTGAACTGCATAACCTCGCTTCTGCAATTCCAGTATCATGTCTACCTGTGTCATTCCCACATTTGCCATTCTCTCTTTAATGTCCACGAATCTCTTACCTCCTTCACGATATAAATTCTTGAAATCAGAATTGCCATTGACAAATAGGCGAATTATTGTTATTATTCTTATAAGACCATCAATAACTATAACTTCCCGAAAACTGCCATTTTCGAGAGGTCGTTTTCTTATTGCCAATTCGCATTTTCCGAACTTCATGTTCTTATTCTAATTCTTATTATGCGAATTGTCAATAGGAAAATTCGGTTTTTACGAATTTATTTTTTGCAGAGGAGGAATCACTATGACATTCGCAGAGAATATCAATCGTATCTGTGCTGAAAAAGGCACGAATCTGACCGCCATTGTCAAAGCTGTTAAGGGTTCAAGTTCTTTCGCAACAGCCATCAACACTAAAGGATCATTACCGAAGGAATCCGAAATGCTGGAAATGGCAAAATTGCTTGAGTGTTCCGTCATGGACTTCTTCGCAGACGAGGAAGACTTACCCGAGACCAAACCAGCCAACGAAGACGAGGAAGACATTCTTCGTATCTACCGAGGACTGTCCCGGCGAGCGAAGCATGAGTTCATGTCTATGGCTTATGAATTTGAGAACCGTGAGGAGCTTGAGGGGGATAAGGGAACAACTGCGGCAGTGTGATAAGGTCATTCCCTTCGCTTTGGTATATAGAAAGAAGATATTGGAGGTGAGACTATCAAAGCGGTAATATATGCTCGTTACTCGAGCCACAACCAACGAGAAGAATCAATCGAGGGACAGCTTCGTGAATGTCACGAGTTTGCCCTCAAGAACGACTTCATTGTCGTAGACGAATATATCGACCGGGCTATCTCCGGCAAGACAGACAACCGACCGAGCTTCCAGCGGCTTATCAAGGACAGCGAGAAGGGGCATTTTGACGCTGTGATTATGTACACCCTTGACCGCTTCGCCCGGAACAGATACGACAGTGCCATCTACAAAGCAAAGCTCAAACGTAATGGTGTGAAGATTTTCTACGCCAAACAGCCAATGCCGGACACCCCGGAAGGAATCATTCTTGAATCAGTCCTCGAGGGATATGCGGAGTATTACAGCGAGAATCTTGCCCGGAGTATCAAGCGAGGTATGAAAGAGAACGCTCTCCACGGTATCGCTATGGGAAGTCCTGTGCTTGGATATAAGATAGGAAACGACCGTCAGTATGAGATTGACCCAGTGGGTGCAAAAGCCGTCAGAACCATCTTCACGATGTACGCAGAGGGTAAGTCCAAAACGCAGATTGTGAATTGGCTGAATGAGCATGGGTTTAAGACCTCCCGAGGAAATGCTTTTAATAAGAACAGCCTGTCCCGGATTCTGCGGAATGATAAATACATCGGAGTGTACCGATACGATGATGTAGTCTTGGAGGACGCAGTACCACCCATCATCGACAAGACTTTGTTTGATAAGGTACAGGCAACCTTCCGGCACAACTACACAGCCCGGGCAAAAGCCAAAGCCATAGAGGACTATCTACTAACTACGAAGGTCTTCTGCGGTCACTGCGGCGAGCCTATGGTGGGTGAGAGCGGCACTTCAAAGACCGGGAAGGTTCACCATTACTACAAGTGTGTGAATCGTAAGAGAAAGCACAACTGCGAGAAGAAGGTCGAGAAAAAAGAATGGCTCGAGCGGACTGTCGTTGAGTTCACGGTGCAACAGGTACTCACCGATGAAAACATAGAGAAAATATCCACTCGAGCTATGGAGCTGATTGAGAAGGAGCTTCAAGATACCTCCGTTCTCATAGGTTTACAGGAACGATTGAAGGAGACAAATAAGAGAATCAAGAACCTCATGTCCGCAATAGAGCAAGGCATTATCACACCAACAACGAAGGAACGTCTTGAGGAGCTGGAAGAAGAACGCAGAGACCTCGAAGGGCAGATTGCCCGGGAGGAAATGAAAAAGCCCCTCTTGACGAAGGAGCGAATCATGTATTGGCTCGAATCGTTCAAGAGGGGTGATATAGAAGATGTTGAGTATCAGCGGCGTATCATCGACACGCTTGTCAACTCGGTTTATGTGTACGATGATGGGGATAAAGGACGCAAGCTCGTGCTGACTTTCAACATTTCGGGGAACAATACGCTCACTATCTCGAGTTCGGATATTGAGCGCACAGCTCCACCATAAGTCCACCGTAATTCTGATAGAATTACGGTGGACTTTTTCTATGCCCGAAAACCGCTTGAAATTAGGCTTTTCAGTTGTTTCAGCACATGAGTAAACCCCGCGGCAGGGCGATTCTGCGGCGGGGTTTTGTGCGTTTTATGTGGATTGAGGCTTCCTGTACCGTCATAATCGTTAAACGGCTGAGGTAATCGTTAAATCACAGAAGCATTTGTTAAATTACAGGGATAATCGTTGAATTAGAAGGGAATTAAAAAATCAAAACACGCACAATCTCTGTTCGCATAATTTCATTTTTGGGGGAAAAACAGCATAGCAGGTTGTGTTCGCATGGATTTTTAACCCGTGATTGTCATGCTGTACCTCCGTTATACGCGGAAAATCACCGATTCATACGGGCGCAGATTGGGGCCGATGTAGCCGCCCTCGCGGTCGTAGGAGGAGAGCAGCACTTCGCCGTTCTGCGGAACGAGCGCGGCGGGGATTTTCGACGGTTCGGCGGAGAAATTGTGGAAAGAAAGCAGAGTTTCGCCGTTATAGCTGCGCTTTAGGGCGAACAGCGTATCGGAGCCGGTTTCCGAAATTTCGAGGTCGCCGCGTGAGAGCGCGGGACTGCATTTGCGCAGTGCGATGAGCGATTTGTAGCAGCTGAAAATGGAGTGCGGATCGTTTTTCTGGTTTTCCGCGTTGATCTTTGTGTAGTTCGGGTTGATGCCGAGCCACGGCTTGCCTGTTGTGAAGCCGGCGTTTTCGGTTGCGTTCCACTGCATCGGCGTGCGGGCGTTGTCGCGGGAGATCATCTGTGCCTCTTTTAAAGCCACGTCCGGCGTGTCGCCCGCCAAAATGTGCTGGTGGTAGGTGTTTTTTGCATCGGGGTCGTTGTAATCTTCAATGTACGGGAAGCGCATGTTCGTCATGCCAATCTCTTCACCCTGATACACGAACGGCGTGCCGGGCAGGGAGTGCAGCAGCATTGCGAGCATTTTGGCGGAAACCTCCCAGTATTCCTTGTCGTTGCCATAGAGTGAGACCTGACGGGGCTTATCGTGGTTGCTGAAAAACCGCGCCCACCAGCCATTTTCCTTTAAGGCGTCGTAGTCGTTTTGAATATCCTGCTTCATTTTTTTCGGCGACCACGTGTTGATCTCGACGATCGGCGCGACGAACGGGATGGCCATATCGAACTCCTCGCGGTCGGTGTTGACGTAGCGGGCGAGCTCCTCGGCGTCTTTCGACGCCACTTCGCCCACGGTCATGACGTTATATGGCGAGAACACGCGGCGGTTCATGTCGCGAATATAGGCGTGCGTGCCGGGGCGACCGTTGATGAGACTCGAACTGAACGAATAGCCGTCCGGCTGTGGCGGCTCTGCGGAATCCGGGAAATCCTGCGGCTTATCAAGGTAGCTGATGGCGTCCACTCTAAAGCCGTCCACGCCTTTTTTCACCCACCATTCCATCATGGAGAAGATTTCTTCACGCAGCGCGGGGTTTGCCCAGTTAAGGTCGGGCTGCTTTTTGGAGAACAGATGGTAGTAATACTGCCCGCGCTCCGGTACAAATTCCCACGCGCTGCCGCCGAAAACGGAGGCCCAGTTGTTCGGCTCCTTGCCGTTTTTCGGGTCGCGCCAAATGTAGTAGTCGCTTTTTGGGTTATCGCGCGAGGTTTTGGATTCGAGGAACCACGGATGCTCGTCGGAGGAATGGTTCACGACGAGGTCCATAATGACCTTGATGCCGCGCTTGTAGCACTCTGCACACAGCGCGTCCCAATCTTCCATGGTGCCGAACTCGTCCATGATCTCCCGGTACCCGGAGATGTCGTAGCCGTTGTCGTCGTTCGGCGAGCGGAACACGGGCGAGAGCCACAGCGCGTTGATGCCGAGCGCCGAAAGGTGGTCAAGGCGGCTTAAAATGCCGGGAATATCGCCGATACCGTCTCCGTTAGAATCCTGAAAGCTGCGCGGGTAGACCTGATACACGATAAGATCCTTCACCCAATCTTTTTTCTGTTCCATACAACTTTACCTCCTGTGCAATATCCATGTATATTGCGCAAAGCGGCCTTTCGGCCAAGTATTTTTACCATTATAACACAGTTTACAAGAATTTGAAAAGTATTTGAGAAAAATAGTGGAAATTATGATTTAAAGTATAAAAGGGAAAGCCGGGCGCTTAGCTTCCAAACATGCGTTAAGTTTTCTATACTGCGGTGCTCGTTTGCCGGGGTGAATTCAGAGAAGCCGGTGGTAAAAATGCCGAAACGGTTTCAATCGCCGAAATGTACACTTATAAGAATATAGGTGTATAGAATGGAGACCTATAAAACAGAGTATAAGCCACAGGACAAAGGATATAGGGTGAAAAGAACGGTGTGCCGGGTGCGGCAGCCGTTTTTTAACCCTTTTTTCGGGTGCTGTAGGACAGTATAGACAATGTTGGTTTAAAATAAATAGAAATAGTAAACATAATATTGATGAAATTAGAACGAGTAGCGGATGAAAACGAAATGTTTGTAATTGAAACTATTGAAAATGACTATAAAGCGCAGGCTTGTGCGCCTTAAAATATCAAAATGTACAAAAGCATATAAGCACATTAAAATTACATAATTTTAAAATGGGAAACCGATTTCACATTGCTCCCCAAAATGCACTTTTTCTTGTATATGGCATTATAAAAGTAACATTATTAAAAATATTTGGAAAAAATACTGAAAAGTTTTTGAAAACTTATTGACAAATCGTGAACACGGTGTTATTCTATGTACATAAAAAAACGAGAACGGAATTAAAATTTGGTTATTTTTCACTTGGTTCTACAGCTTAAAGCTATTTATTAGCGTTGGTCTTCGGCTATGGAGCAATAGACCGATGCTATCGCAGAGCTTGAATGTTCTAAATACCGCCGCTTTCAGCGAAATGCACACATCGCCGTACCGGATGCTAAAAAGGCGAGCGTGTGGGGGAAAGGTACGTCAGTGAACGGACAAGCGCTGTAAGATAAATAGGGGGTCATGAATTTTGCGAAGCAAAGTTCATGGCGGGATTCCTATAAATTTTGCGATTTGTAGGAATTCAAAACACCGGGGATCACAAAGTGGGGTATGCTTTGTGATCTCAACACATTATGAACCGCAGGTTCACAAAACAAGAGAGGTATTGTATTATGAAGAAAAAGACCTTAGCTGTTCTTCTGTCGGCGGCCATGCTCGTCACCGGCATCCTGAGCGGCTGCGGTGGCGGCGGCAGCACAAGCAGTGCAGCATCCTCCGGCTCCACCGACAGCACCAGCAGCGCCGCGGGTGAGTCTTCTGCTTCCGAATCTACCGGCTCCGGCACGAATGCCGCCGCAGGTCAGGTTACGGCGGTTGGCACGAACCGTGACGAAACTCTGATTGTTGAGACTTCGTCTCCGACCGACACTCCGGGCCAGTTCAACAGCTACATGTCCGGTACGAACATGGGCTTCGGTATTCATCAGCTGATGAGCGCACACCTTTGGGAAATGGACACCGTTTCCGGTGAGCAGTTCCCTGAAATTGCAGCCGATATGGGCACCCCGAACGAAGACTTTACCGAATGGACCGTTAAGATCCGCGAAGGCATCAAGTGGTCCGACGGTGAAGACCTGAACGCTGACGACGTTGTCTTCACGTTCAACATGATCAAAGAAAACGATAAGATCGGTGCTTCCGCAGCGACCAACCTCTACATCGATAAGGTTGAGAAGGTTGACGATTACACCGTTAAGTTCACGATGAAGGAATCCTTCCCGCGCTTTACACAGCGTTACGGCATCACCGTATGGGGCACCGATTACCGCATCGTTCCTGAGCACATTTACTCCCAGCAGGCTGACGTTACGACCTATAAGGACGAGCAGCCGGTTGTAGCAGGCCCGTACACCGTAGAAGACTATGACTCCAACGGCGACTGGATCCTCTACAAGCTCCGTGACGACTGGAAAGAAAGTACGCTTGGCGTTGTAGGCACAGAGCACTACAACTACAGCGAAGATCAGGTTCCGGCAGAATATGTTTGGTTCCGTTACCTTGGCGACTCCTCCTCCAGACAGATGCAGATGGTCAGCAACGAAGTTGATATCCTCTGCGAAGTTACGATGGAAGAGCTGCAGGCAATGCAGAGCTCTAACGACAAGATCAACGCATGGTACAACGAGTTCCCGTATGCAACCATGGACGACCCGGGCGCAAAGGGCCTGGTGTTCTCTCAGGGTCAGGGCGCTCCGTACGACAACCCTGACTTCCGCTGGGCTATCGTTCTGGCACTGGATATCGACCAGATCTCCATGAACATCTTCTCCGGCGCAGGCCGTGCGGCTCCGATTCCGCTGCTCAACAACACCCAGTATCTCCAGGATACATACACCATCCCGATGCAGGAATGGCTTGAGAACTTTGAGCTTGACCTTGGCGATGGCACCACCATTAAGCCGTACGACACCGGCTATGCAAAGCGCATGGCGGAGAAGACCGGCGTTACCGGCACCGACGAAGAGCTCATCGATATGTTCGGCGCAGGCTGGTGGAAGCACGATCCGGAAGCAGCTGAAAAGCTCCTCATCAAAGCCGGCTTTGAGAAGAAGGACGACGGCTGGTACTTCAATGGTTCCAAGTTCACAACTGAAATCAGCTACCTTGCTGATACAGAAGCTCAGTCCGCTCGCGGCGCTCAGGCTGCTTACAACCAGCTGCAGGCGTTCGGCCTCGATTGCACCATTACTTCCAAGAGTACTGCTACTTGGGACGTTGACGGTGGTCAGGGCAACTTCCAGATCGGCACTTACTGGCCGTCCGCTGGTATTCTGAAGGACTTCTACTCCGCTATCAGCGGTTGGGACAGCCGTCTGATGAAGCCGCTCGGCGAGACCGGTTCCGGTCAGGGCGCACGTTGGAAGAATGAGAAGGTTGACGAGATCCTTACCGAACTCGCAGGCGTTGATCCGACCAGCGACAAATCCTATGAGCTGCATCAGGAATTCCTGAAGGAAGCTGTTAAGGAAATGCCGGCAATCAACTTCCTCAGCGGTACAAAGTTCGTTCCGACCAACAGCACATATTGGGAAGGCTACCCGAACGCCGAGAACGCATATGACGGTCCGTGGTGGTGGTGGAGCCGCTTCAAGTATGACCTGCCGTTCATTCAGCCGGTTCAGGGCTAATTTGATAGCTTGAATACTTGGAGAGAATCCAATAGCACTAATCTGAAATGATCTGAAGAGGATGAGGGCGTGTGCCGAATACCCATGACCACGTCCGTCATCCTCTTTCTCATTTCCCAGAATATCCTGTTGTAATTTGTCTATAAGATAAGGAAGTGTGGCTGTGAAATTCAAAACATTCTTTTTACAGCGTATCCTTGCGTGGGCGTTGACGATCTTGATCGGCGTTACGTTCATCTTCTTCATCCCGCGTATGTTCCCTTCCGATCCTGTTGAGAACATGATCGCCCAGATGCAATCCCGTTCCGGCAACATGGATCCGGCAGAAATGGAAGCGCTACGTCAACAACTTAGAATTCAATTCGGTCTCGATGGCACTCTTCTTGAGCAGTATGGCTACTTCCTGCTGCATGGCCTTTTACAGTTTGACTTTGGCCCGTCTTTGATGAGCTATCCGGAGCCGGTTACCTCTATTATCGGTCGTAACCTGCCGTACACCCTCGGTTTGTCCCTGACCACCACGCTGCTTGCATGGATCATCGGCAACTTCATCGGTTTGCTTGCAGGTTTCCGTAAGAACAAGACATCCTCTAAAATCCTCGAAGGCATCGCGATCTGCATTTACCCGATCCCGTACTTCCTGGTCGCTCTTGTTCTGCAGATTGTCTTCGCGTTCGTCCTCGGCTGGTTCCCAATCCAGACAACGCTGCTTACCCGCGGCACGTTCGCACAGTGGCTCGGTTCGCTTCTGAAAGCGTCTGTTCTGCCGGGCATCTCCATGCTTCTGCTCGGCACAGGCTGGTGGATTATCTCTATGAAGTCCCTTGCCGGCACGACTGCAGAAGAAGACTTCGTTTTATATGCACGTTACCGCGGCATTTCCGAAGCGAAGATCGGTGCGAGCTACGTTTTCCGTAACTCCATCCTGACCCAGATTACGGCTTTGGCCATGAGCCTTGGCGGCGTCTTCGGCGGTTCCATCATGACAGAAATCATCTTCGGTTACCCGGGTGTCGGTACGCTGATCCAAAATGCGATTTTGCAGTCCGATTACAACATGATCCTCGGATGTATCACGATTTCCATCGTGGCGATTTCCACGGCGACGTTGGTTGTTGACCTTATATATCCGTTCATCGACCCGAGAATTCGTTACGGTTGATAAGGAGGGAAGTTGTAATGAAAAAATTTGCAAAATTTTGGAAAGCAGCCAACTTCCGCCTGAAGTTCGGTCTTATCGTGACCCTGATATTCTTTATCATCGGTTTCGTTGTTTACTATGTACCGCACGTGAACCCGTTCACGTTCAATACCTACCCGAATAAGCTGGGTGCTTCCGCAGAACACTGGCTGGGCACTACCAGTATGGGTCAGGATGTTGTGTGGCTGCTGATTGAAGCTATCCACAACTCGCTCGTCATCGGTCTCATCGTGGCATTCCTCGGCACGGTTGTCGGTGTTTTTGTCGGTCTGCTTTCCGGTTTTGCCGGTGGCCTTTTAGACCGCGTGCTGATGATTGTTACGGATACGTTCGTTGTTATTCCGTCTCTGCCGATCCTCATCATGATGACCTCCCTGATGAAGGGCAGCTCCACCACGATCGTGATGGCTCTTGTGCTTGCCATGTTCGCATGGGCTTGGCCGAGCCGCCAGATTCGTTCCATGGCGCTGAGCATTAAAGAGCGCGACTTTATCCACACGGCGAAGTTCTCCGGTGAAAGCACGGTGCAGATCGTCGTGACCGAGATTCTGCCGTATGCGCTGACCTGGTCGCTCTCCAACTTTATGAACGCTACGCTTTCCGCTATCGGTTCCGAGTCGAGCCTTGCTGTTCTGGGTCTTTCCCCCGGCAACCTTGTCTCCCTCGGCAACATGATTCAGTGGGCAAGAAGCTACAACGCAATTTTCAACAAGCAGTATCTCTGGATCGGCGCACCGATCGTTGCAACGGTTATTCTGTTTGTCGGCCTGTTCTTACTCATTACGGGCTATAACGATTACTTATCCATGAAGAGAGGCAGGTAACGAATATGTTAAAAGTCGAAAATCTGTCCACTTCTTACAAGCTCATCGACGGTGACGTTCACGTCCTTAACGACCTGAACTTTGAGATCCACGATAACGAGATATTCGGCATCGCCGGTGAATCCGGCTGCGGCAAGACCACACTGCTGAAGACCCTCTACGATATTATCGAGTCCCCGCTGGAGATCGACAAAGGTAAGGTTATCCTCAGCGGCGAAAAGAATGGACAATCCTTTTCTTATGAATCCGGAAACATTCAGAAGACCTGGTGGAACAACATTTCTTACGTTCCGCAGGCCGCGCAGAGCGTTCTGAACCCGATCGTTCGCCTGAAAAAGCAGTTTTTGGAGTCTATTCCGCAGGAAGACCGCAAGAATGAAACGAAAGAGCAGACCCTCGCACGTGTTGCAAAATACCTCGAGGAGCTGAATCTTTCCCCGGATATTTTGGAATCTTATCCGTTCCAGCTTTCCGGCGGTATGCGCCAGCGTGTTATCATCGCGCTTGCGACCTTTATGTCCCCGAATGTCGTGCTTGCCGACGAACCGACCACCGCTCTGGACGTTGTTGTGCAGAAGGGTATTTTGAAGATGCTGATGCGCTTGCAGAAGCAACTCAAGAACACCATGGTTATCGTCAGCCACGATATGGGCGTGCATTATCAGATTACGGACCGCATGGCGATCATGTATTCCGGCAGCATCATCGAGCTTGGCCCGACCGATGCGATCTTTAATGATCCGATCCATCCGTACACGAAGATGCTGGTTGACTCCCTGCCGCGCGTTGGAGATAAGAGCCAGAAGGTCGGCATTCCGGGTCGTCCGCCGGCACTGAAGAACCCGCCTCCGGGATGCCGTTTCGCAGCACGCTGCCCGCATGCTACGGATCGTTGCCGTCAGGAGATTCCGGAGTTCATTGAAGTTAAGCCGGGCCGCTTTGCAGCCTGCCATTTGCTGAAGAAGGAGGGAGAGAAGAATGGCTGATAAATTGCTCGAAATCAAGGGCGTCAGCAAAATCTTCCGCGTAGGCGGTATGATTCGTGGCAAAAAGCTTGTTGCGGTTGACGACGTTACGCTTTCCATCGACAACGATAAGCCGGTCATCCTCTCCGTCGTTGGCGAATCCGGTTGCGGCAAGTCCACACTGTGTAAGATGGTTCTGCGTCTGCACAACCCGGATATGGGCGACATCGTGCTGGACGGCCAATCTTACCGCGATAAGAAAAGCTACAACGCAAAGCAGTTCAAGCTGGAAGTGCAGCCGATTTTCCAGAACCCGTATGAGTCTTTCTCCGCACGTAAGCCGGTAGACTCTTACCTGTTCAACACGGCGCTGCGCCTTGGCATTGCGAAAAACAAAGCAGAAGCTACAAACCTTGTAGATGACGCCCTGAAGAGCGTCGGTCTCTCTCTGGCGGTCGTAAAGGGCAAATACCCCACCCAGTTCTCCGGCGGCGAGCTGCAGCGTGTTTCCATTGCACGTGCGCTTATCACCCGTCCGAAGCTGATCATTGCCGACGAACCGGTTGCGGCTATCGATGCTTCCATGAAAATGAACATCGTCAACCTGTTCAAGGAGCTGAAGGATAAGTACAAGGTCTCCTTTATCTACATCACCCATGACCTTTCCACGGCGTACTATGTATCCGATTACATTGCAACGCTGTACCGCGGCTGTCTCATTGAGTACGGCCCGGCCAAGGAGATCATGGACGAGCCTGCACACCCGTACACTGAGCTTTTGATGAGCGCTGTGCCGCGTATCGGCGACAAGTGGGCGGATGACGACATGGCGTTGCCGGATATGGAGTCTAAGGAATATTCCATCACCTATTGCAAGTTCGCACCGCGCTGCCCCTATGCGACGGACGAATGCAGAAAATCGCGCCCGGGCGAAACCTATCTGAACGATGTCAGAAAGGTCATGTGCTTCCATCCGCTGATTCAGCCGAAGAAGTAAATCTTCTGCGCACAACAAAATAAACAAGCTACACTTGCCAACCCCCTGAAGGCCCATGAAGCCGACGTTTCCTCCGTCATTGCTTTATGGGTATCAGGGGGTCAATTTTTGCTTTGTGGGCGTGATTTAAAACGGTTGAAAACATGTCGGGATTGTTATAAAAAACAGGGAAATTCGGCGGAATAAGGATTGAAGTTTGTCGCGAAATACGGTATACTGATTCACAAGCGGCACTGCGGGGTTCGCGGGCCGAATTTTAGAGTTTTGGGGAGAAAATACCATGAAAACGAAGACACGCTTTGCGTGGAAACAATTTCTGAAAAATCTTGCGATCATCGCGATCCCGGTGGCTTTGCAGAACATGCTGACGACAACCGGCAGCATGATCGACACCATAATGATCGCGCCGCTGGGCGAAACGACCGTGGGCGCGGTGGGTCTTTGCGCACAGTTTTCCTCACTGATGTTTGCGGGCTACTGGGGCTTTTTCGGCGGCGGCATGCTGTTTTTCTCGCAGTATTGGGGCGCGCAGGATGACGACGGCATCGACCATTCCTACGGCCTGACGCTGACCTGCATGATGATTGTCGGGCTTACATTCGGCGTCTTTGCGATTTTTGCGCCGGAAACCGTGATGAAGCTCTATACGGATAAGGAGAGCATTCAGGTGATTGGCGCGGAATATCTGCGCATCATCGGCTTCGGTTACCCCGTGCAGGTGTTTTCCATGGCGATGAGCGCTCTGCTGCGTTCTACGGAGCGCGTGCGCATCCCGCTGTTTGCGTCAATCGCCTCGGTAGCATCAAATATTTTTCTTAACTGGGTGTTCATTTACGGAAAGTTCGGCTTGCCGGAGATGGGCGTGCGCGGCGCGGCGCTGGCAACATCCTTGGCGGCGGTTATCAACGTTTTGGTCATTTTGATTTTGGCACGTGCGCAGAAGTACCCGTATCTGTTCCACTTTAAAAAGCATTTCCGCTGGAATAAGAAGCAGGTGAAAATCTACTTCGTCAAGTGCTTCCCCATCATCTGCAACGAAGTGCTCATCGGCGTGGGCAACATGGTTATCAACGTTGTTTTGGGCAGACAGTCCGAACAGGCCATTGCGGCCATCGCGGTGTTCCGCACGCTGGAGGGCATGGTCATCAGCTTCTTTGCCGGTTTCTCAAATGCGGCTTCCGTTTTGGTCGGCACGTGCGTGGGCTCCGGCGAGTTGGACGCAGCCTACGAGCGCGCAAAACGCCTTGTGTTCCTGTGCGGCGGCACGATTTTGTGCGTATGTCTGGTGCTGCTCGGTATCCACAAGCCGCTGCTTTCCGCGATGAGTCTTTCCGGCGAATCGATGGAGATCGGTTCGCACATGCTGATGATCTACTGCGTGGCGGCGGTTATTCGCATGTGCAACTGGGTGCAGAACGATACGTATAGAGCCGCGGGCGACGCGGCGTTCGGCACAATCCGCGAAATTGCGTTTATGTACGCGATGGTGCTGCCGCTGGTGTGCCTGACGGGCCTTGTGTGGAAAGCGCCGTTCCTTATCGTGTTTGCGTGCTGCTATATCGACGAGCCGATCCGTCTCATTTTGATGCAGCGGCACATGTACTCCGGCAAATGGGTGCGCCCCGTTACGCCGCAGGGCATGGAAGCGTTGCCGGCGTTTATGGAAAAGCATAGACGTCATAAGAAGGCGGCGTAAACAACTTAAAGATAGCAAAAAGGACTTCCGAAAAGAAGTCCTTTTTTCGTGTGTATGAACGAAGGCGGGTAGCAGCCGCCGTTCTGTGCCCAGCCGCAATCGAGCTGCGAGTAGCACTTTGTGCTGTTGTCGAGCAGCGTGGGCCCGAGGCCGAGATAGCTCGCGATGCCGCCGAAAGAATATGTACCGATATTGACTTTCATGTAAACTTCCCCAATTGTAACAAATTTGTGAAAAATAAATTCACATATCAAGTAAAATCATACCATATACACAAATAAGCGTCAATCGAAATTATGGGGAGCGATGGAAAATTTGCGGGCTATTTTATGGCGAAATTGTCGGGGACAACACAATTTTTCGGAAATTTCGGCGTGTCGGCGGTTTTATACCACGCTTTGTAGATCGGGATGAGTTCAGTTAGGGTGATTTTTTCCGGGCGGTCGAGAAAACCAAGTAAATTTGCCATGCGGCCAAGGAGTTCTTCGGGCGTGAAACGCGTGCGCAGAACGCCGATGTCGAGATCGCGCTCACGCTTACTTAAACGGCGGCCGTCGCGATTGACGAGCAGCGGAATGTGCCCGTAGTGCGGCGGTGTGTGGCCGAGTGCGTGAAAGAGCTGAATTTGGCAGCCGGTGGAAGGGAGCAGGTCACGCCCACGGACGACTTCCGTCACGCCCATTAAAGCATCGTCTACGGTGACGGCGAGCTGGTATGCGTGCACGCCGTCGCTGCGGCGCACGATGAAATCGCCGAACGTGGACTGAACATTTATATTTTGCGGGCCGCAGTATAGATCTTCAAACGTGACGGTGTCCTCCGGTGCGCGAAAACGCAAGCTTGGGCGGCGCGTGCGGCTTTTTTCTTCGGCTTCGGCGGGCGTCAAATTTCGGCATAAACCGGGGTAGCGGAACGTGCCATCGCCCGCATGGGGCGCGGAGACCGCGTGCAGCTCCGCGCGGGTGCAAAAGCATGGGTAAACATCGTTTTGGGCGCGGAGTTCACTTAATGCCGATTCGTATAGCTCGCGGCGCGCGCTTTGGTAGTAGGGGGCATGGGTGCGCTCGTGGCCGGGGCCTTCGTCCCAAGTGAGACCGAGCCATGAGAGATCGTCCATTAAAATCTCGGCTTTTTCGCGTGTGCAGCGGTCGGGGTCGAGGTCTTCGATGCGCAGGAGCATCTCGCCGTTTTGGCTGCGCACGGAAAGCCACGCAAGAAGCGCGCAGCAGAGGTTGCCAAGGTGCATGCGCCCCGAGGGGCTGGGCGCGAACCGCCCGCGGACAGGGATAGGTTGTGAGGTGGACATACTAAAAATCCTTTCGGAGAAAATTTGAAATTATAAAATCATTTTACCGCAGATTTTGGGCGCGCGCAACGGTTTTGGGACGGAGAAGTGAATTGACAGGTGTGCACCAAACGGGTAAAATGATATAGCAAAGTTTTGCACAGTCCGCAGCAACGGCGGTTAAAAGTTTCGCCCGCCTTTTCAAAGGCGGCGGAATCCAAGGGCAACGCCCTTGGTCGAGCTCCGCAGAGCTCGAAACTCTTTAGACTTTAGAATAAGAGGACATCAAAATGAACGAAAAAGAAATCTCGGAAATTCGCCGCCGATTCAGGGCGGATAAAAGCAATATCACCCATGTGCGCGGGTGCTACGTCAACGAAAAGCAGGAAATCGTCTCGCAATTCGACCAGCCGCTCTCCCTGCTGCCGCAGGAGGAATGCGAAAATATGCTTTCCGTGCTGCGCCGTACGCTTTCCGGCACGCTCGGCAAAAATCTCATCGAAATGTCGTTTACGACTGCGCAGGTCATTGACAGCGATGAGCATCGGCTGCTGATGGCGCTGCGCGACTCGAAATTGACCGATGAAGAAGCCGTGCAGATGTTTTTTGAGAAGGTCATCGCATCATACAGACCCGAGGGTACGTATCTCATTTTGCTCGCGAACGATACATACGACGTGCCGTACCGCGCAAAGGACGGCGAAACGCTGGAGGACGCCTCGGAGAATATCTATAATTACGTTCTGTGTACCGTCTGCCCCGTGAAGCAGACAAAGCCCGTTTTGGGGTACGACGTGCCGGAAAATACGTTCCACAACCGCGACATCGATTGGCTTGTTTCCGCGCCGCAGCTGGGCTTTTTGTTCCCGTCGTTCACCGACCGCAGCGCCGATATTTACAGCGCCATGTACTACTGCCGCAGCGCTTCGGAAAGCTACGATGAATTTATAGACGCGGTGTTCAACCGCGAAGCGCCCATGCCCGCAGAGGAGCAGAAAACGACGTTTGGCACGATTTTGGGCGATGCCTTAAATGACGCGTGCAGTTTAGACGTCGTACAGACCGTGCACAGCCGCCTTTGCGGGATGATTGAGGAGCACAAGGCGAGCAAGGATCCGGAGCCGCTGACCATTACGGGACGCACGATGAAAACGATGCTGACCGCTTGCGGCGTGCCGGGCGAGAAAGCCGAAAAGTTTGAGGAAGCCTGCGCGGAGCAGTTCGGCGCGGACGCGGCACTCAGCCCACGCAACCTTGTGGAGACGAAGAAATTCGAGATCGAAACGCCGGAAGTGCAAATTCGCGTCGACCCCGAGTACAGCGAGTGGATCGAGACGCGCTACATTGACGGTGCACCGTACATCCTCATTCCCGCCGGCGCGGGCGTGCAGGTGAACGGCGTGCCGATCGCCATCACTCGCCCGGACGTGGAGTATGAGGAGGAAGAATGATGGAATTCAAAGAACTGAATATGGAGGTCTTAAAATCGATTTTGAACGCATCCGTATGAGGTGATTTTTTGTGACCGTGCGCGACGACGAGGGTAAGGTCATCGGCTACTTCGAGCGCCACGAAATGCACTGCGATTTCAGCGACCCCGGTAAGCCTGTTGCGGTGCCGAAGCTGGAAGCAGGATATTAAGACAAAACAAGCGGCGCACAGGGTGTGAAAACTCTGTGCGCCGCTGATTTTATGTGCTTTTAAATTTATTCGAAATCAGCGTTCATGAAGAGCTCGAGCATTTTGACCGTCGCTTCGATGTCCTTTTGACTCACGATGGCGTTCGGGCCGTGGGTGTAGCGGGTGACGACCGAGAAGCCAATCGTTTTGATGCCGCCGCCGACGAGCGTCATGGCGCCTGCGTCCGTGCCGCCGACATAGATGACGTCTTTCTGGTACGGGACATTGTGTTCTTTGCACAGCGCGATGGATTTATTCACAAGGCCTTCGTCGCTGATGGAACCGGTGTCGGAGATTTTAATGGCGACGCCGTGGTCGAGCGCGTTGCTGCCCTCCAAATCGCCCGGGCGGTCGTGGCACGGGGTGACGTCCACCGCGACGCCGATGTCCGGCTGAATACGCTGCGCCGTGACCTGCCCGCCGCGCGTGCCGACCTCCTCCTGCACGGTGAACGCGAGGTAGACGTCGTTCTTCGGCTTTTTCACGTTCATCATCGCCGCCAGCAGCATATAGCAGCCGACGCGGTCGTCGATGGCCTTTGCGGTGATGTAGCCCGGCGCAAGCTCCGTGTACGGGCCCTCATAGCATGCAACGTCGCCGACATCAACGTATTTTAAAACTTCTTCCTTGCTGTGCAGACCGATGTCGATGTAGCAATCGGTATAGCGCTTATAGCCGCCGGCGCTCAGCTTTTCCGGCGGGATGCGGCTTGCGACCACGCCAACCACGCCGTTGCGGAAGCGGACGCGGCTCTGGTACGTTGTAAACGTCCAGCAGCAGCCGAGCTCCTTAAACATAATGCGGCCGTCTTCCTCAATTTTAATGACCTGAAAGCCGATTTCATCGGTGTGGGCGGCAAGCTCTATGCGCTTTTTGTGCTCGCCCGTGCCCTTAAAATAGGCGATGACGCTGCCGTTTGGGTCGGTGGTAATGTCGTCAGCAAGCGGGGCTAACTTTTCTTTAATATAGTCTGCAACGGCGGTCTCGTAGCCGCTGACGCCGTGCAGCTGGGTGAGTTCTTCAAATAACTTCATACGGGTTTTCCTCCTCTAAACGGGGCAGAAAGCCGTAGTCCGGCGTTATTCTGCCATGACGGACGCAATGTCTTTGCAGAGTGCGTCCACGTTTTCGTCCGTCGTCGCCCAGCTTGTACAAAGGCGGACGGCGCTATGTGTTTCGTCCACGCGCGCCCAATAGGAGTACTTGTACTTTTCCGCGAGCTTTTCGAGCGCAGTATCCGGGAAAATGGGGAACTGCTGGTTCGTCGGCGAGGGGGCAAAGAACGCGCAGCCCGCATCTTCGCACGCTTTTGCAATGCGCTTTGCCTGCCGCACGGCTTTTTCGCTGATCTTGAAATAAAGATCGTCCGTGAAAAGCTCGTCGAACTGAATACCGAGCAGACGGCCCTTAGCCAGCATGCCGCCGCGCTGCTTGATGTGGTAGCGGAAATCCGTTTTGAGCGCCGGGTTCGTGATTACGACCGCTTCGCCGAACAAAGCACCGACCTTCGTGCCACCGATGTAGAAGACATCGGAAAGCGCGCAGAGATCCGCGAGCGTCACGTCATTTTCGGGAGCCGTCAGGCCGTAGCCGAGACGTGCGCCGTCAATAAAGAGGTACAGCCCGCAGCGCGTGCAGACATCGTGCAGGGCGGTCAGCTCCGCTTTGGAATATAACCCGCCGTTTTCCGTGGGCAGGGAGATGTAAACGAGCTTCGGCTGCACCATGTGCTCAAACGAGGCATCGTTCACGTGCGCCAGATAGGCGTTTTCCACCTGTTCTGCGGTGATCTTGCCGTCCGGGGTGGAGGGCAGAGGCAGCACTTTGTGACCCGTCGCTTCCACCGCGCCGGTCTCGTGCACGTTGATGTGTCCGGTGTCTGCACTCAGCGCACCCTGGTGCGGGCGAAGAATCGCTGCAATAACGGTGGCATTCGTCTGCGTGCCGCCGACGAGAAAATGCACGTCCACATCCTCGCGACCGCATGCTTTACGGATCTTCGCGCGCGCCAAATCGCAAATTTCGTCCTCGCCGTAGCCGACAGTCTGCATCATATTCGTTTCACAAAGGCGCTTTAAAATGTTCGGGTGGCAGCCTTCGGTGTAATCACAGTTAAAGTAAATCAAAATTTCGCTTCCTTCCGTATCCCGCCGCACAGAGAAAATCTCCGCCGAACGGAACTGAATGCAAGCACAGACGAGCAAGCTTGCAAAAATACACCCGTTTGCGCTATACGAATAAATATACCATGCAAAACTGGGTTTGTAAAGCATGCGTTATGCAAAAGACATGGGCTTTGATTTTGGTGATGTATGTCGTGCGCAAAATTGCCCGCAGAGCGATAACATCAGGCGCAAGCCAAATAGCACAGTGAAGCCAAACCATACGCCTCAGGCGTATAGCATTGCGGCACACTTTATAAAGGAAGCGTGCCGCTGTAGGCGCATTTTTACGGCGAAAATGCTTGACAAAGCGGGGCGGCTATTGTATAATACAAAGGCTGTAAAGAAAAAAACTTTACAGCAGGGCGCTTGAAATTGGAAACGCCCGGAAACGGAGCGAACTATGGCAAAGGATCTGCGCATCACGTTCCTGCTGGATTTTTACGGCGACATGCTCACCGAAAAGCAGCGCGAGGTCGTGGAATGCTATTATAACGAAGACCTTTCTTTAGCGGAGATTGCAGAGGAGAAGGGCATCACGCGGCAGGGCGTGCGCGACGGCATCAAGCGCGCCGAACAGCAGCTTCTTGAAATGGAAGAACGGTTGGGTCTTGCAAAGCGCTTCCGCAGCGTGCAGGAAGAACTGACGCAGATCTGCGACCACGCGTTACAGATCGAAGCGGAAAACGAAAAGAACGGCGGCGACCCGGTCATTCGGCAGAACGTGGAGAGCATTTTGCGCTCCGCAAAGAAGCTGACGGACTGAGCGGCGCGGCTCTGAAAGGATTTTTACATGGCGTTTGAAGGTCTTGCCGATAAGCTCGGCAACGCGTTTAAAAAGTTAAAAAGCAAAGGCAAGCTGACGGAAAGCGACGTTAAGGAGGCCATGCGCGAGGTGCGTTTGGCGCTTCTCGAAGCCGACGTCAACTACAAGGTCGCAAAGGACTTTACCGCGCGCATTACGGAACGCGCCGTGGGCGAGGACGTTATGGAAAGCCTCACCCCCGCGCAGATGGTCATCAAGATCGTCAACGAAGAGCTGACGGCTTTGATGGGCGGCAGCGAAGAGCGCCTGAAAATGCCCGCGCACCCGCCGGCTGTCATCATGATGTGCGGCTTGCAGGGTGCCGGTAAAACGACGCACAGCGCAAAGCTTGCGAAAATGCTGAAAAGCCGCGGCAGCCGTCCGTTGCTCGTTGCAGGCGATATTTACCGCCCGGCGGCAATCAAGCAGTTACAGGTCGTGGGCGCACAGGCCGGCGTACCCGTCTTTGAGATGGGCACCGAAGACCCGGTGAAGATCGCGCAGGCGGCTGTTCGCCACGCGCGCGACTACGGCAACGATTACGTCATCATCGATACCGCAGGCCGTCTGCAGATCGATGAAGCGCTCATGAATGAGCTGAAAAATATAAAAGAAGCGGTGAACCCCACGGACATTCTGCTCGTGGTGGACGCCATGACCGGCCAGGAGGCCGTGAACGTCGCAAAGTCGTTTGATGATCTGCTCGACATCACGGGCGTGATTTTAACAAAGCTCGACGGCGATACCCGCGGCGGTGCGGCGCTTTCCGTTAAGGCCATCACCGGCAAGCCCATCAAGTTCGCCGGCACGGGCGAAAAGATTGACGACCTCGAGGTTTTCCACCCCGACCGTATGGCGAGCCGTATCCTCGGCATGGGCGACGTGCTGTCCCTCATCGAAGACGCACAGGCGAAAATCGATGAAAAGTCCGCGGCGCGCACCGCAGAGCGCATGATGCAGAATAAGATGGACTTCAACGACCTCTTGGAGCAGTTCCAGCAGGTGAAGAAGATGGGCCCGTTAAAGGGCATCCTCTCGAAATTGCCCGGCATCAACAGCTCGAAGCTCGATGAAATGGACATTGACGACCGCATTATGGACCGCAACGCGGCGATCATCCTTTCCATGACCCCCGAAGAACGCGCAAAGCCGGAGCTTTTGCAGGCTTCCCGCAAGCGCCGCATCGCGGCAGGCTGCGGCATGAAGGTGGAGGACGTCAACCGTCTTTGCAACCAGCTCAAGCAGATGCAGAAGCTGATGAAGCAGTT
>ERZ827168.2314-NODE-2314-length-22754-cov-25.975506_pt1 | contig 22754 bp, 13 predicted proteins | sample MGYA00519868_ERZ827168 | MGnify/ENA primary metagenome ERZ827168 (study PRJEB31778, sample SAMEA3449271) | human gut metagenome | biome: human gut; feature: human-associated habitat; material: faeces | place: United Kingdom | collected 2010/2012 ...
CTGGTCAGCCAAAGTGCCGCCCAATGCTCCGATTCCTGCTTTTATGAGTCCCATATCAGTCTCTCCTTTGCTGTTTTTTTACGGCTTTTGCAGCCGACAGGGCCTCCTCGCCCGTTACATTGTCATTTTATCATATTCTACGGCAAAATAAAAGAACAAATTATTAATTCGCAGGGAAAATTTCCTCCGCCGCAGAGAAAATTTTTTCTTATGGATTTGCCTGCGGGAAGTTGCTGAATAGTTCAACAACAAACCGTTGCCCACCTCTTAGGCTCCCTCCTGAGGGAGCTGTCCGTAGGACCGAGGGAGTATTTCTTAAAAAACACAAAGCCCGCAGCCACCTTCGCCTTCTCCTTGAGGAGAAGGTGTCGAGCCTGCGAGACGGATGAGGTGTGCCGCAGGCGGTACGCACATTATCGCGGCATTAAACTGTTGCCAACACCTTAAAGAAACTGTCGCATAGCGGCTGAGGGAGAGACGATTTTGCCAAATTTCGCCAAGATTTCGTTTGTCATTTTTGTCATGGATAAAACCGCACTTAAAGCAAAAATTATATAAAATCAGCAAAGCCGCAGTCCCTTGATACACAAGGAACTGCGGCTTTCAGAATCATGTTGTTTGCATTCAATCGTCGCCGAATATTTCATCATATCCGGCCATTTCGTCGACCCAATCAGGGTCATATTTTGAACCGCCCATCTGAGAGTTGCAATGCGGGCAAACGGCATACGGCTTGTCATATACCGCCCCGCAAACGGAGCATTCGTATTCGTCCGCCCTGAATAAATGCGAGTGCTCGATCCAATGTGCCTTACTCATTTCTTCACCCCTATATCCGCTTTGTTTCTTACATAGAAATTATACTCCCCACGGTCAAAAAATGCAAGTGAAATTATAAGCCCGTCATACATTTTTAACGGCCGAATCCGCCGTATTGTTAGAAATCTGTTAGAAAAACAATTATTTAGGCGGGAAAACCGAGTATAAAAAAGACCGCAACCCCTTGATTTACAAGGAATTGCGGTTGGCGCGCTGCAAGGGACTCAGTCGGCTGCGCCGCCTTGCGTGCTCGTCGACCGCCGCTCCGCGGCAGTACCCTCCTCACACTTCGCGCCTAAAGTAACTGATGATTAATTCGAAGTTATGCTTATCGGCGAGATGATTTTTCGCCGAAAGCGCAGTTAATACTGGCTTATGTATTAACGAGCATTTCGGGCGTTAAACGGCGGGAAAGCAGCCGCCTAGAAGCGTGACGGCGACTAATCAGCGGTTACAATAAAGTCCGCCGGACTGTTTTCTTAACGTCGCTCACCCTCTCAGGGTTCGAGTCCCAATTGGTTTACAAACAAAAAAGGAATCGCTTTTGCGATTCCTTTTTCCGTGGCGCGCTGCAAGGGACTCGAACCCCTGACCTTTTGGTTCGTAGCCAAACACTCTATCCAGCTGAGCTAGCAGCGCATATGCAATCATTCCTGATTGCCAAAGTATAGTAACACATTCCGCGGCAAAAATCAATACCTATTTCAAAAAATTTTGAAATTTCGGCGGCGGCTGCACAAGTGCCGGGCAAACGATCGGCATTATTTATGATTTTGAACGCTGCAGGCGGTCAGCGGGAGTGCGATATTTATTAAGCAAGGGCAGAAGAATCGTGAAGATAAATATTTTGATTGCATTTCGGTCTGTCTCTCCCTCGGTCTTTCTCGGTTTGATCCTATGAACTTGCGCCGCAGGTGGAATACTTGCTTTCAAGCAAAAACTCCCTCAATCCTGCGGACAGCTCCCTCGAGAGGGAGCCTAAGAGGCGGGCAACAGTTTAATGCTGCGGCATCGTGCAGATTTAGGCGGGCGAACGCAGTTCGCCCCTAACGGCGTTCAATTTACGTTTGCTTGCACTTTTGTATGCCATGTTGCCCTTGACAGAGGACGCCGTTCCCTACAATGTCGCTGAAAGATTGCGGCTTCTTTTGCCTTCCGTTACACAAGGGAGCCTTTAAAGTGCGTGGATTTCGGATTTTACGGATACGGCGTGAATAAATTTTGGGCAAAAAGTGCTTTTTGTGTGTAATTCCGTTATTCATAGATAAAGGAAAGACAACAGCATTTGCGCTCGCTTGAAATTACCAAAACTCACGTCTCAAATCATTTTATTGAGTCTCAGTAGCTTATACGGCAATTTACGACGGGATTCTGCGTTTTTCGTGCTCCGGAACGGTCAAATATGATGATTTCTGATTAATTTTACAAATAAAATGCAAAATTCTTCTTCATTTTGGATTAATTATAGGTTTACAAATAAAAAGAAAAGTGTTAATATATGCAGTGGTGTATTTTAATCACTTTTTTACTCAGCACACTATTTTAGGAGGAAAAAGACTATGGCAAGAAAAATGAAGACCATGGACGGTAACAACGCTGCGGCATATGTGTCCTATGCGTTCACGGAAGTTGCCGGTATCTACCCGATAACTCCGTCCAGCCCCATGGCAGACTACGTTGACCAGTGGTCGGCGCAGGGTCTCAAGAATATCTTCGGCACCACCGTTAAGGTTGCCGAGATGCAGTCGGAGGCAGGCGCAGCCGGCACCGTTCACGGTTCGCTCGCAGCCGGTGCTCTCACCACTACTTACACTGCATCCCAGGGCCTTCTGCTCATGATACCCAATATGTATAAAATCGCCGGTGAGCTTCTCCCCAGCGTTTTCCACGTATCGGCTCGCTGCGTTGCTTCCCACGCACTTAACATTTTCGGCGATCATTCCGATGTTTACGCCTGCCGTCAGACCGGCTTTGCAATGCTTGCAGAGACCAACCCGCAGGAAGTTATGGATCTCGGCGCTGTTGCTCACCTTGCAGCGATCAAGGGCAGAGTTCCCTTCATCAACTTCTTCGACGGCTTCCGCACCTCTCACGAGATCCAGAAGATCCAGATCTGGGACTATGAGGATCTCAAGGAAATGTGCGATATGGACGCTGTTGAGGCTTTCCGCAAGAGAGCTCTCAACCCCGAGCGCCCCGTAATGCGCGGCTCTCACGAGAACGGCGATATCTTCTTCCAGCATCGTGAGGCTTGCAACTCCTACTACGACGCTCTGCCCGCAGTCGTTGAGGAATACATGAACAAGGTCAACGCCAAGCTCGGCACCGACTACAAGCTCTTCAACTACTACGGCGCTCCCGACGCTGAGAATGTCATCGTAGCAATGGGCTCCATCTGCGATGTTGCAGAGGAAGTTATCGACTACCTCACCGCTAAGGGCGAGAAGGTCGGCCTTGTCAAGGTTCGCCTTTACAGACCGTTCTCCGCTGAGAAGCTCGTTGAAGCTATCCCCGCGACCTGCAAGAAGCTCGCTGTTCTTGACAGGACCAAAGAGCCCGGCTCACTCGGCGAGCCCCTGTTCCTTGACGTTGTCGCAGCTCTCGCAGCTACCGGCAGAAGCGATATCAAGGTCATCGGCGGCCGTTACGGTCTCGGTTCAAAGGATACTCCGCCCGCAAGCGTATTCGCAGTTTATGACGAGCTTGCCAAGGACGCTCCCAAGGCTCACTTCACCATCGGCATCAACGACGATGTTACCTATCTCTCACTCGAAGAGAAGGAAGCTCCCAACACCGCAGCCGAAGGCACCATCGAGTGCAAGTTTTGGGGCCTCGGCGGCGACGGCACCGTCGGCGCAAATAAGGACTCCATCAAGATCATCGGCGACCACACCGACAAATTCGTTCAGGCTTACTTCCAGTATGACTCCAAGAAGACCGGCGGTATCACCATCTCCCATCTTCGTTTCGGCGACAGCCCGATAAAGAGCCCCTACTATATCAATAAGGCCGACTTCGTTGCCTGCCACAACCCCTCCTATGTTGAGAAAGGCTACAAGATGGTCAACGATGTTAAGCCCGGTGGCGTATTCCTCATCAACTGCCAGTGGGATGCCGACGAGCTGAGCGCAAAGATGCCCGCAGAGGCAAAGCGCTACATCGCAAAGAACAACATCCAGCTCTACACCGTTAACGCTATCGACCTTGCCGCCAAGATCGGCCTCGGCAAGCGTACCAATACCGTCCTTCAGTCAGCATTCTTCTCACTCTCCAAGGTTCTGCCCGAGGCTGAGGCTATCGGCTACATGAAGGAGAAGGCCCAGAAGTTCATGAAGAAGGGCAAAGAGATAGTCGAGATGAACGAGAAGGCTATCGACGCCGGCGCTACCGCATATGTCAAGATCGACGTTCCCGCCGACTGGGCAGACGCAGTTGACGCCCCCGTATCCGTCACCGAGAACGGCCCCGCAAAGCTCGTTAAGATGGTTGACAGCATCATGAAGCCGGTCGGCCTCATGAACGGCGATTCGCTGCCCGTATCCGCATTCGTTGACCATGCAGACGGCACCTTCGAGCAGGGCGCATCAGCCTTCGAGAAGAGAGGCGTTGCAGTCATGGTTCCCGAGTGGGACGGCGCAACCTGCGCTCAGTGTAACCAGTGCTCCTATGTCTGCCCGCACGCCACCATCAGACCTTATGCTCTGACCGAGGAAGAGGCTGCCAACGCCCCCGCCAACGCTATCATCGTTGACAAGAAGGGCAAGGGCAAGGGTGTTTACAAGTACACCCTCGCTGTTTCTCCCCTCGATTGTATGGGATGCGGCGTTTGTATCGGCGTTTGTAAGACCAACTCCCTCAAGATGGTTCCCAGAGAGAGCCAGGACGCTATGCAGCCCGTATTCGACTACATGGTCGAGAACGTCTCCGTCAAGGAAGACCTCGCTGACAACACCGTTATCGGCAGCCAGTTCAAGACTCCGCTGCTTGAGTTCTCCGGCTCCTGCGCCGGCTGCGCCGAGACTTCATATGCTCGCCTTATCACCCAGCTCTTCGGCGACAGAATGTATATCTCCAACGCTACCGGATGCTCCTCCATTTGGGGCGGCCCCGCAGCAACTTCACCCTACACCACCGACAAGAACGGCCACGGCCCCGCATGGGCAAACTCCCTCTTCGAGGATAACGCAGAGCACGGCTTCGGCATGTATCTCGGCCAGAACGCTATCCGCAACAGCCTGATAGCCAAGGTCAAGACCGTCTCCGAGGCAGAGTGCGCCCCCGAGGAGCTCAAGGCTGCCGCCAAGGCATACCTTGACACCGTCAACGACGGCGAGGCAAACGGCGCAGCCACCAAGGCTCTCGTCGCTGCTCTTGAAGGCGTTGACTGCGACACCTGCAAGTCCATCCTTGAGAATAAAGAATACCTTGCCAAGAAGTCCGTATGGATCTTCGGCGGCGACGGCTGGGCATACGATATCGGCTTCGGCGGCGTTGACCACGTCCTCGCTTCCGGTGAAGATGTCAACATCATGGTCTTCGACACCGAGGTTTACTCCAACACCGGCGGACAGGCATCCAAGGCTTCCAACATCGGCCAGGTCGCTCAGTTTGCGGCAGCCGGAAAGTCCGTTGCCAAGAAGAGCCTTGCAGAGATAGCAATGAGCTACGGCTATGTCTATGTCGCTCAGATCGCTATGGGCGCCAACATGAACCAGACCATCAAGGCTTTGACCGAGGCTGAGGCTTATCACGGCCCGTCGATCGTCATCGCTTACGCACCCTGCGAGATGCACTCCATCAAGGGCGGCATGACCAACTGCCAGAACGAGATGAAGAAGGCTGTTGACAGCGGCTACTGGAATATGTTCCGCTTCAACCCCGCGCTCAAGGCAAAGGGCGAGAATCCCTTCACCATCGACAGCAAGCCCGCCACCGCGAGCTACAGAGACTTCATCATGAACGAAGCACGTTACTCATCACTCACCCGCTCCTTCCCCGAGAGAGCCGAGAAGCTCTTCACCCTCGCGGAGAAGACCTCAGTTGAGAGATATGAGCACCTGCTCCGCCTCAAGGATCTCTATGCCCCCAAGGCTGACTGATCCCCTGCTGAGTGATCAATAAATAACGCATCCCCTGCCGTCAGCAATGGCGGTAGGGGATGTTTCATTATATAATATGTATTTATCTTTTAAGGCTGTCGATCATTTCGATAAGGTCGATATAAAACGCCTGAGTCTGCGCCGCGTCGGCGTTGAGCCCTATCACCGTGCCGTGGTCGCCGCTCCTTGTGGGCGCGACCTGCCACACTCCCCGCTTGACATCCTTTAGCTGCGGCGGGAATTCGGCGTATTCAACGTGCGGCTCGTTGCTCGGGTATTTTGCCGACACCACGCTCACCAAGCCGTCATTCGGCCGCCACGATTCGTCGATGACTATGCCGCCCGCGGTCATACCCTTGTATGCGCCCATCGCAAGCGCAAACGGGTAGAGTATCGGCAGTGTGCCGGAAACGGGCACCTGGATATTTATCAGCGAGCTGTCAACGGTCGTGCAGTAGGAATACGAGAAATAATAGATATCGTCAACGGTGCGGATGCGTTTATTCAGCTCGGCTGCGCCGTCGGGCGAGAGGTCGTAGGCGGCGTGATCTCTGCCTGACTCCGTGACAGCCTTGATGGCGCTCTCGGCCTCCTTTTCGCTGCCTGCAGCGGAGTTGATGCCGAATTGGTCGAGCTTGAAGTCATAGATTCCGTCAACGGGCGAGCTGATGTCCGCAACCCCGAAGCAAAGGCGGGCAAGCATTTCGGTGGTATCCGTTATGCCCACAACGCCGCCGACCGAATCAAGCACCTCGGTGAGCGAGGAGCCGTTATGCGGGGCGCAGAGGGTTATGACGCTGTTGACCCAATCACCCTTGCCGCCGGTGAAAAGCGGCGAAGTCTCGCTGCCGCTCGCCGCCCGCTCAGCCTCGTCGCCGTAGGCAAGCAGCGAAGCCAAAAGCCGAACCGTTGCTCCGCCGAAGCTGTGACCGACAAGATTTATCTTAATGCGCTGACCGCCGTTTTTCTTGTCGCCCCAGCCCTCAAACATTGCGCTGTATGACCTGCCGTAGCGGGCGTGGTTATGCTCCGCCGAATGCGCCGCGCCGTAATCGACCGTTGAGCCTGTCAGCATGGCGTACAGCTCGCAGGCTCTGTCCCACGCGCTCGATATCGGGCCGACGCTCGGCATATAGACCTCATAGCCTTGAGCGGTCAGGTACTGCTTCAGGTCAAAGGTGCCGCCGCCCCAATACTGGACGGTCTTGTTTATCCCCTCGCCCTCGCCCCAGCCGCCGAGACCGTGGACAAAAACATAGGGGTACTCCACCTTGCCGCCGTTCAGCGCCCACCACGTCTCACGGAACCCGCCGTAATGCACGGGCACCGCAACGGCGGTTATAACGATGCATATCGTAAGCACGAGGGCGATAATGCGGGCTGCCTTCTTCGGTTTCTTTTTGCTCTCCTGCGGCGGGGCGGCGGCTCCGTCTGCGGGAGCGGTCACCGGGGCGAAATCGCCCTTGAGCAGGAAATCGGTCGAAATGCCGAAAAGCTCGCTCATCGCTATTATCTTATCGGTATCGGGCAGCACAGCTCCCGACTCCCACTTTGAAACGGACTGCCTCGAAACGCCGAGCGCCTCGGCAAGAGCCTCCTGCGACAGGCCCTTTTCTCTTCTTAATTTCTGAATTTTTTCTCCTATATCCATATCTTCTCCTCCTTGGCGGTTTTTTGAATACAACCGCATTATATCCCGCTTGAGCCGCCGAAGCAACCAACTTTAATATACATTTTGAAAATTATCGCCGATGTAAACCCGAGTTTACATCGTTTTGCGGCGAAAATTGCCGTTTATATTATGATAATAGCATTTTTCAGCCGTGCAGTCAATGGAATTATATCAAAAAAGCGATCGGGAGCATATCCCGACCGCAATGTGACTGTTTACTTTTCGCCTTTTTTCATCACCATGTTGTGCGTGAATGAGAATGTGCCTCTGATGCGGGCGATGGGCGAGGGATTCCACTCCTGCGGCGGGGCGGGCTTGATGCCGAGCCGCTCAAGGTGCGGGGCGTAGATCCTGAATCGGCGCATAAAATCCGCCGCGCTCTTATTTTCCCTATCCGTCCAGCCCGTCTCGGCGACGGCGGCAAGCCTCGGGAAGAATAATTCACAGAGCCTGTCAAAGTTGTTGATAAACTCCGTCCATATGGGCGTTTCAACACCGATTATATTCTCGGGCTTCTTCAGCTTCTTGGGCGCAGGCTCATAATTATAGGTCTTGATCAGCGGAGTCATGGCGTAGGGGTAGTCGCAGTAGTAGTGGAAGAAATCGGAGGCTATGACCTTGCCGCCCTTGTCGGCGAAGGCATAGGAGCGCTTCTTTTTATCCATCCACATCTGCACGGTGACGCTGCCGTCGACTATGCCGCTGTTGAGGCTCTCGTTCCAAACTATCGCCTTCCTGCCCTTGGAGGCGAGGAACTCAACGATCTGATTCGTGAACCAGCCCTGCAGCTCCTCCTCGTTTTTGAGTGAATTCTCTTTGATGCGCCTTTGGCAATCGGGGCAGCTCTGCCAATGCTTCTTGGGCGCTTCGTCGCCGCCGATATGGATATATTCCGAGGGGAAGATATCAACGATCTCTGAGAGAATGTCAAACACGACCTGCAAGGTCTCATCCTTGCCGGCGCAGAGGATATCCTCAAAAATGCCCTGGTGGGTCTTGACCTCGACCTCGCCGCCGGAGCATGAGAGCTGCGGGCAGGCATGGAGCAGGGCGGAGCAATGGCCGGGCACGTCGAATTCGGGAATGACGGTGATGAAACGCTCGGCGCAGTAATCGACTATCTCGCGCAGCTCGTCCTTGGTGAAGCAGCCGCCGTATTCGCCGTGCTCATCAAGGCTGCCGAAGGCGGAGTCGGGTCTGACAGAGGCTTTCTCGGTTATCTCGGGGTGGGAGTCGAGCGTCAGGCGGAAGCCCTGATCGTCCGTCAGGTGCCAATGCATCCTGTTCATCTTGACCTCTGCGGCAGCGTCGATTATCTTCTTCGTCTGCTCGACGGTGAAGATATGGCGCACGGTGTCAAGCATAAAGCCCCTGTATTTATAAGCGGGTCTGTCCTCAATACGGACTCTGGGGCAGCTTTCGCCGAGCTGAGCGAGGGTCTGCTCGCCGTAGAATTTACCGCTCGGCGAGCCGTAGCGCAGCTCGATGCCGCTCTTTACGACAGTGAGCACATACGCCTCGTCCGCAAGGGACTTGTCCTCGATATAGGTTATCTCAAGCTCCGACGGATCGACTTCGCCGCCGAGGAACTCGACTTTGTTAGGCTTGGGTATTACGTCAAGTCTTTTCATAATATATACCTCTTTAAAAACAAACTATATATTCTAATTTAAAAAGCGGGCTGCATGGGAACAGCCCGCCTAAGTATTAGTCTTTGTCCTTGTCCTTGCCTTTATCCTTATCCTTGTCTTTTGGCTTGGAGTCGCTGTCCTCGTCCTCGTTCTCCTCTTTCGGGAGGATCTCGACCTTGATCTCGCCTATACGGCGATCCTCAAAGTTGAGGACGGTGAAGCGGAGATTATCATATTCGGCGACGGCGGGCTCCGGGTCGCTCTCGGACGGGAGATAACCGAGCAGGCTGATGACGAAGCCGCCGAGGGTGTCGTAATCGCCCTCCGGGAGCTTGGTGCCGACCAGCTCGTCGACCTCGTCGAGGTCGGTGATACCGTCAATGGTAAATGTAGTCTCGTTTATCTGGACTATTTCTTCGTCCTCGTCGTCGTATTCGTCCTGGATATTGCCTACGATGGATTCGAGCACGTCCTCAAGGGTAACTATGCCGGCGGTGCCGCCGTATTCATCGACCACCACCGCGAACTGCGTGTGGCTGTCGTTCATCGCCTTGAAGAGATCGCCGCAGCTCTGAGTTTCGGGCACATAGAGCGCCTTACGCATGACCTTGGATATAGTCAAATCTGCGGGAATGTTGTGACCGACGTATTTTAACAGATCCTTGGCATAGAGCACGCCGACGATGCTGTCTGGGTCGTCCTCATACACGGGGATCCTGGAGTAACCGTTTTCAATGGCAAGCTCGGCGACCTCCTCGAGCGAGCGGGAGACTTCGATCGCCGTCATGTCGGTGCGGTGGGTCATTATATCGCCTGCGTCAAGGTCGTCGAATTCAAAGATGTTGTCTATCATCTCTTTTTGCGAGTCCTCGATAACGCCTTTTTCGCCGCCGACATCGACCATCATACGGATCTCCTCCTCGGTGACGTTTTCTTCGTCAGCGTTGGGGTCAAATCCGAACAGACGGACCACGCCGTTGGTCGACACGGAGAGCACCTTGACAAATGGCTTGGCTATCTTCGCAATGAACAGCAGGATACCTACCACCTTGAACGACACTTTTTCGGGCACCTGCATCGCGATCCTCTTGGGGGCAAGCTCGCCCAAAACGAGCGAGAAATAAGAGGTGATGATGGTGATAAGCACGACGGAAATGCCGTTTATGACGCTCTCGGGTATGACGTTGACTATCGCGGTGTGTTTAAGTGCATTCATGAGCAGGTCGGCGAAATTCTGTGACGCCGAAGCCGATGCAAGGAAGCCCGCGAGGGTAACGCCTATCTGAATAGTGGAGAGGAACCTGTTGGGGTTCTCGGTGAGCTTAACGATCTGCTTTGCTTTTTTATTGCCCTCCTCGGCGAGCTTCTGCATCTTGGTGTCGTTGAGGGAGATTATCGCTATCTCGCTCATCGCAAAGAATGCGTTGAAGAAGATGAGGACAAAAAGCAGGACTAATTTAAGAATGATATCGAGCGCAGGGCCGGGGTCATCCATGTGGGATTTTCTCCTTTCGGTTTTTGCGGGAATGTAATAATCCCCGAGTATTACTGATTATTTTATCATATGGAACTTTTGTTGTCAACATTCCGTTTTGCATTCTACGGCCTCTCACGCCGAGCAAGACCGCCGCAAAGGGAAAAATCCGCTTGAAACGGGCTTTTACGGTCAAAAATGACTAAAAACCGAAAAATTCGGCTCTGTACCGAAAAGCGGACACAAAGTTGCTGACAAAACGATTAATATATGATATAATTTATTATAATATTTTATCAATAAGGTGAAAGCTATGCTGTATCTGATACTCGCCCGTGCCGGCGGGGGCAAAACCACCCATATCACCGAGCTGATAGACGGTTTCTCCGCCGCAGGCAAAAAGATAACTCTCATCGTGCCCGAGCAGTTCTCATTTATGAGCGAAAAGACAATGCTCGGCAGGATGGGAGCGGAGCGCTTTGCCGGCATCGACGTGCTCAGCTTCACGAGCCTTGCCGAGAAGCTGGTCGGCAAGCCCGCCTTCCACGAGCGCAGGCGGCTCGACGAGCCCGCGAAGGCGGCGCTGATGAGCTTCGCACTTGAGGCAGTCAAAGATAAGCTCAACCTTTACTCCGAGCATACCGAGAGAAGCTCCGTGATAGAGGAATTCGTGTCGCTTGCCTCCGAATTCAAGCAGAGCGCCGTGCCGCCCGAGCAGCTGGCTCTCGCCGCGGCGGAGATGGAGGACTGCCTGCTCAAAAGCAAGCTCGCCGATATCTCGCTCACCCTCGAAGCATATAACGCCTTGGTCGGCAGCAGCTATTTTGACCCCGACGACCTGCTCGGCGAGCTGAACGAGCTGCTGCCCGAGAGCGATTATTTCGCCGACAGGCTCGTATTCATCGACGGCTTCAGGGGCTTCACCGCTCAGGAGCACAAGGTCATCGAGCATATGCTCAGGCGCTCGCCCGCCGTCTATGTCACCCTCTGCACCGAGGATCTGAGCAACATGGGCGATGAGACGGATCTCTTTGCCCACACCAAGCGCACCGCCGCAAAGCTCATTGAATCGGCAAAGAGAAATTCCGTGGCGGTCGCAAAGCCGCAGTATCTTTCAAAAAGAAGCAAATTCAATAATTTCCCGCCGCATTTCCGCCGATACGCCGCGCCGGAGCTTGCAGCCCTCGAGCAGGAGCTTTTTTCCCCGTCGCCGAATGTATATGAGGACGACTGCCCCGGGATCACCCTCTGCCGCGCCGAGGATATCTACGCCGAGTGCGAATTCATCGCCTGCACGGCAAAGAAGCTCATGCGTGAAAACGGGCTTCGCAGCAGAGATATAGCCGTTATCGCAACGGACAGCGCCGCCTATGAAGCGCCGCTCAGAAGCGCCCTTCGCAAATGCGGCATCTCCGTCTTTGAGGACAGCCGCCGCCCCGTGGACGCTTCGCCGATAGTCGCCCTCGTGCTCAGCGCGGCTCAGATAGCCTGCAAGGGCTTCGACACCGAGGCCGTCATGCGCTACCTTAAAACGGAGCTTGCGGGGCTGAGCGTTGACGAGACCGCCGAGGTCGAGAACTACTGCTACCTCTGGCAGATAAATTACGGCGACTGGCTGCACGAATGGGATAAGAATCCCTCGGGCTTCGGCGAATTCACAGACTCCGACGCCGAGGAATTACAACGCCTCAACGAATTGCGTTTAAGAATAATCTCACCTCTTTGCAGGCTGCGTGACAAGCTCGCCGAGGGTCTGACAGGCGGTGAAGCGGCACAAGCGCTGCTTGATTTGTTGGAGGGCATAAATGCGCCCGAGAATATCCGCCTGCTTGCCCGCAGGCTCGCCGAGCAGGGCGAGGAGGGCATGGCGCTGGAGCTTGACCGCATCTGGGAGCTGCTCATGGATATGCTCGACAGCCTTGAGACCGTCTCACGCGACCGAGTGCTCTCGCCGAAAAAATTCTTTGACCTGCTCAAGCTGATGCTGAATATCCGCACCGTCGGCAGCCTGCCGCAGGGGCTTGACGAGGTGACCATCGGCTCCGCGGACAGGATAAGGGTGGCTTCGCCCAAGGCCGTATTCATAGCGGGCGCAAATGCGGGCGTTTTCCCCGCCGGCGCTGCCTCGGGCTCCGCTCTGACGGATAACGACCGCCGCAGACTGCTTGAAATGGGCATTGAGCTTGCGAGTTTCGGCGAATATCAGCTCGCCGAGAGCAAGCTGATAGCCTACAGCGCCCTTTGCTGCGCCGGCGAGAGGCTCTATATCTGCTGCCCAGAGCGCGGCTCACAGGGCGAGCAGCTTGCGCCCTCCGAGCTATATGTTAAGATAAAAACGCTCTTCCCCGCCTGCCGTGAAATCAAAACGGACGGAGCGGACGACCTGTATTATATCGAGGGCAGGGAGCTTGCGTTCGAGCGCCTTGCCAAGACCTCCGACCCCCGCCTGCGTGCGTCTCTGCTCGAATACTTCGGCAATGACGGCGAATATGCGGGCAGGATATCCGCTCTCGAGAGGGCGGGCGGCATGAGGAACTTCGCCGTCGCCGACCGCTCCGCCGCCGAGGCGCTTTTCGGCAGAGACATGAACATCTCCGCCTCACGGGTCGAGAGCTACTATAAATGCCCGTTCTCCTACTTCTGCCGCTACGGGCTCAAAGCCATGCCGCGCAAAATTGCGGAACTCGACCCGATGCAGAGGGGCAACGTCATCCACCATGTGCTCGAGGAGCTGCTGCGCTCCTATCCTCAATCGGCGCTCTCGGCAATGGGCAGAGACGAGCTTTACAGCATTATATATACCATAATGGAAGAATACCTGATGCGTGTACTCGACGGCAAGGGCAGGAGCGAGAGATTCCTTTATCTCTATAAAAAGCTCGCCTCCGCCGTATGCGACGTTGCGGAGCGGCTGATAAAAGAGCTGTCACAGAGTGACTTCCGCCCCGTTGAATTCGAGATGAAGATAGGCCCCGACGGCAAGCTGCCCTCCTATGAGCTGTCCGATCCCGAGGGCAGGATAAGGGTTTTCGGCGCCGTTGACAGGGTCGATATCGCCGAGATAGACGGCAAGCGGTATTTCAGAATTATCGACTACAAATCCTCGGGCAAGGATTTCCGCCTGAGCGACGTGATGCAGGGCCTCAATATGCAGATGTTCATCTATCTGTTCGCTATCTGGCAGTCGGGCAGAGGTGAGCTGAGCGGCGCTATGCCCGCAGGCGTGCTCTATTACCCCGCAAATTCGCCGATGATCTCCGCCCCGAGAGACGAGGACGAGGAGAAAACCGCACTCGATATACAGAAAAAATGCCGTATGCAGGGCATAGTGCTCAGCGACTGCGACGTGGTCATAGCCATGGACAGGAGCGCGAGCGGGCTGTATATCCCCGTGGATTTCAAAAAGGGCGAGATGTCCGGCTCGCTAATCGGGCTTAGCCAGCTTGCAAAGCTCAAGGAGAAAGCGGACGGGCTGCTGCTGCAAATGGCGGAGCAGCTCAGGGGCGGCGAGATATCCGCCCTGCCCGCCGAAGGCAGGAGCTACAAGGAGGTCTGCAAATACTGCGACTACAAAACGGTCTGCGCCTACGAGGACGGCATACCCGTGAGAGCTCTCAGGGACGACAAGCTCGCGGATGTGCTCGCGGCGCTTTCAAAGGGGGATGAAAACGATGAAGTGGACTGAGGATCAGCAAAAGGCGATAGAGGCACGTAAAGGCACTTTACTTGTCAGCGCCGCCGCAGGCTCGGGCAAGACCGCCGTGCTCGTCGAGCGTGTTATTCAGCGGCTTTGCGACAGCGAGGATCCCTGCGGAGTGGAGCAGCTGCTCATCGTGACCTTCACAAACGCCGCCGCGGCGCAGATGAAAGAGAAGATATCCGCCGCGATAGGCGCAAGGATCGCGCTCGACCCGTCAAACAAACGCCTGCGCCGCCAGCAGCTGATGCTGCCGTGCGCAAGCATATGCACGATAGATTCATTCTGCATCGGCCTTGTGCGTGAGAATTTCCACGCGCTCGGCATTTCGCCCGACTTTGAGCTGCTCGACGAGGGCAAGCGCACGATTTTGAGAAATCAGGCGGCGGAGACCGTCGTTGAGGCGAAATACGAGAACGCTTCACCCGATTTCCTGCGCCTTTGCGCCCTGATAAGCAGTGCAAGGGACGATCAGCCGCTCGTCGACGCAGTGCTGAAATTATACGAGCTGTCTCAGGCATACCCGTTCCCAGAGCGGTGGCTGAATTCACTATGCGACGAATTCGAGGCCGAGCGACCGATAGAGGAAACGCCCTGGGGCAGGCTGCTGACGGGTGAGGCCGCCCGCTTCTTGAGAAGCGCCTGCGGCGACATCGACCGCTGCCTTGGAATGCTTGCCGAGGAGCCTGAGCTTGAGGCAAAATACGCCCCGACCTTCCTTGACGACAGAGCCATGCTCTCATCGCTGCTCGAAACCGCGGAGGGCGGCGAATGGGACGAGCTTTGCCGCCGCTACGCCGCCGCATTCGGCAAAATGGGCACCGCGCCGAGAGGCTGCGTCTCCTATATCAAGGAGGCCTGCGGCGTTATCCGCAAAAAATACAAGGCGGATTTCGAGAAGCTCGGCGAATTCCTCACCATCAGCGCCGAGGAGCACGCCGCCGACGTCGCCGCCCTTGCGCCCGTCGTGAGGGAGCTTATCGGCACGGTCAACGACTTTGCCGCCGAATTCGCCCGTCTGAAGCTCGAGGAGAACTCCGCGGATTTCTCCGACACGCTGCATTTCGCACTGAAGCTGCTCGTGCGCGAGACCACCGACGGATATGAGAGAACTCCTCTCGCCGCCGCTCTCTCTGAGAATTACGCCGAGATACTCGTTGACGAATATCAGGATGTCAACAAGGCGCAGGATATGATATTCTCCGCCCTCTCGAGGGATGAAAGCAATCTTTTCATGGTCGGCGACGTGAAGCAGAGCATCTACCGCTTCCGCCAGGCGATGCCCGAGATATTCCTCGCAAGGCGCGACAGATACGCCGAATACGAGGGAGGCAGCTACCCCGCAAGGGTCACTCTGGGCAAGAATTTCAGAAGCCGCAGCGGAGTGACCGACATTGTCAACTACATCTTCTCCGCCGTCATGAGCCGCGAGGCGGGCGGGCTTGAATACGATAAAGGCGAGCATCTCGAGGCAGCCGCCTCTTACCCCGAGAGGGAGGGCGCGGATGCCGAGCTTTGCCTTATCGAGAGCGAGGATAACGCCCTGCACGATCAGGCGGTATTCGCCGCTAACTACATTGAGCACGCCGTTGCGGGCGGGCTGCAGGTGACCGAGGGCGGCGCTCTCCGCACAGCGCGGTATAAGGACTTCTGCCTGCTATTCGCAAGCACCAAAAACAGCGCAGGCGAATTCATCGCCGAGCTGAACCGCCGGGGGATACCCGTGAACTGCGAATCGGGCGGCGGATTCCTGACCTCGCCCGAGATATCGTTTATGATATCGCTGCTGAAGGTCATCGACAACCCCGTTGACGATATCCCGCTCACCGCCGTGCTGCTCTCGCCCGTGTTCGGCTTCCTGCCGGACGATCTGGCGCTGATGCGGGCAGCTCACAGAGACGGCTCGATATATCACTGCCTTGTGAACGCCGCCGAGAGCGGCGACGCGAGGGCGGCTGCGTTCCTTGAGCGCCTCGGCGGATTCCGCAGGATCGCCTGCACCGTCAAGGCGGGCGAGCTGGTACGTCGGCTCGTGGAGGAGACGGGCTATGCGGCGATAGTCTGCGCCATGAAGGAGCCCGACACCCGCAGGGCAAACCTCAACCGCTTCATCGACCTTGCCAACAGATTTGAGAGCATGGGCAGCGTTGCGGGGCTGATAAGATATATAGATAAAATAATCAAAAGCGGCGGCGATATTGCCGGCTCGGATTCCTCGGGTGCGGCGGACGCCGTGAGCATAATGACGATACATAAGAGCAAGGGGCTTGAATTCCCCGTCTGCATTCTCGGCGACTGCCAAAAGGCATACAGCGACCGCAGCCTGAGGGACGACCTGATAATAGCCCCCGAGAGCGGGATAGGCATCAAGAATAACAAGGGCAGGGTGAAATTCGACACCCTCCCCCGCCTCGCCGCAAAGCTCGAGACGAAGCGCGCCGAGCGCTCCGAGGCTCTCCGAGTGCTCTATGTGGCTCTGACGAGGGCAAAGGAGAAGCTGATAATGCTCTCCTCCGCCAAGGATTGGGGCAAGAGCCTCGCGGCGATAGCCGCAAAGAGCGGCTGCTCCGAACGCATCGACCCCTACACCATCGGCGGGTTCACGAGCTACAGCGAGGCGATAATCTCCGCGCTTTTACGCCACCCGGATGCCAACGCCCTGCGTATGGCGGCGGGCGTGCCGTCGGGCTTCACCGTGCCGTGTGACACGCCGCTGAAAGCCTCGATAATCAAGGCGGGCGAAGCCGAGGAAGCGGCGAAAGAGGCTCCGTCGGTCACTCCCGACCCCGTGCTGCTCGCCGAGATAGAGCGGCGGCTCGGCTACGAATATCCCTTCTCGCAGCTTGAGGGAGTCGTCGCCAAGCGCATAGCCTCGAAGCTCGACCCCACCGAGGCGAACAGCGAATACTTCGCCTCCCGCAGGCCGTCGTTTGCGGGCAGGGGCAGGCTGACGCCCGCCCAGAGGGGCACGGCGACCCACCGCTTCATGCAGTACGCCGATTATTCGCGGGCGTGCAAGAGCGTTGCCGACGAGCTTACGAGGCTCACCGAGGACGGAATGCTCACAGCCGAGGAGGCGAACGCCGTGGACGCAAGGGCAGTCGCCCGATTCTTTGACAGCGGTCTCTACGCCCGAATGAGCCGTGCGGAGCGGATATATAAGGAATACTCCTTCACCTGCTCCGTGCCCGTGAGCGAGCTGTATCCGCAGCTGCCGTGTGGGCTTGCCGACGGCGAAGTGGTGCTGATAGAGGGCGTTGCGGACTGCGCCTTTGTCGAGGGCGGCGAGCTGGTAGTGGTCGATTACAAGACGGATAAGGCATCAAGCGCCGCCGAGCTTGCCGAACGCTACGGAGCGCAGCTCGGAATTTATCGCCGCTGCCTTGCCGAGGTGCTCGGAATGCCCGTAAAAGAGACGGTCATCTATTCATTCCGCCTGAACGAAAGCATAACTCTGTGATAAAACGACCCCGTGTGCGTTCTGCACACGGGGTTTGATGTATACCCGGATTTTACTGCCCGTATTGGTCAATTCGCTTCCATTCGATCTCCACGGGCGTTGCATCGCCGATGTTTTCATCACGCAGGGATTCAAATTCTTCTTTTGTGATTACTTCTTTCTCCTGAGTATCATATATTCTGAAGTACCCTCCGCTTGTATACTGAATCCTGCACTTCAATTTTAGTTCGCCGTTTTCTATGGCCATAAACGAATAGTTCGGGTAATCTTCGTGACCGTCGGTTGTTTGAGTGACCCCGTTGGTTAAGAGGACTCGATTCCAGATATAATCATCCTCCCACCAAAATCCACCGCTTAATTTGACGACCTCACCGTCTTTAACCGTATAAACGTTTGAAATCAACACCTTTTTCGGAGGATCTGCATCGTCAACATCAATGGTAGTGCGTATCCAATCGCCCATTATCATTTCATCCGTCCCGTCGCCGTTAATGTCGTATATGAAATAATACGGATCGCCGGCATATTTATCAAAATCCAAGAAATATTCGCTGCCTTTTTTAATCTGAGCAGCGTATATTTTCTCGTATTTATCCTTAATATAATAGGAATACGGGTCACTTGGGTCGGTTTTGATCCGCACCGTTTCGACAATGTTCGACGTATCCTGACGCGCTTTCATTTTAGTATGTACGGTTACTGTTTCGGCGCGTTCATCCTCTGTCAGCGTGCCGCAGGCGGTCAAGAGCATAATGGATAAGCCTAAGAATAAAGCAAAAATCTTTTTCATTTAAAATCTCCGTTATTTTCCGTAATCCTGCAAGTGCTTCCACTCAAGTTCAACAGGGTGAGCGCCGTCCTCGATCTCAGCTATACGACGGTTGAATTCTTCCTCGGATATTTTCTCTTCTTTGTCTTTCTCATAGTAATAACATTCTCCGTCAAAATTCTTGTCGAGATTTCCGCCGACCATTTCAAAATTATCTCCGGTCATTTTATAATAAGTGATCTGCGGATTTCTCGGGGTCTGATAAAGAATCTTGATCATGCCGTTATCCAAAAGTATCGTTTGATATGCATTTTCGCTGACTATCAACCGATTCGCCTCAACAGCCTTTCCGTTTTGAATCGTATAAACACTGTTTATAAGCAATCCGTAAGTGAATTCTGCGCGTACGCCTTCGTGCTCTTCATAAACGCTTGTGCCCCCGAGGACACCGATATCGCCGAGTATAAGCTCATCCGTGCCGTCGTCATTAATGTCATATAAGGAATAACGCTCATTTTCAGAATTGAACCTCGAGCCGGCCTGTTTATACCATTCCAACAAATCTGAAATAACATATGAATACGGATCATTAGGCGATGTCGGGATCGATATTGACTTTAATTCTTTTTCGGATAACGGCTTCGGCTGAATCACCGTCGGCACGGAATCGTAATCACCGTTTAGGCGCACAGTGTTGGGCTCGGTAACGTCGGCAGTCTTTGTTCCTGCACATGTCACGGATTCCTCATGCGTAGTCGTACCGCACTCATCACTGCTCGGCGTACCGCAGGCGGTCAAAAGCACGAATATCATACAAAGAAGTATTGCAAAAAGTCTTTTCATACCGTTTCTCCGTTATTTTCCGTAATCCTGCAAGTGTTTCCACTCAAGCTCGACGGGGTGAGCGCCGTCCTCTGTTTCGGCTATACGGCGGTTGAATTCTTCCTCGGTTATTTTCTCTTCTTTTCCATTCTCAAAGTAAGAGCATTCGCCGTTAAAGCTTCTGTTCAGACTCCCGCCGACAGTCTCAAAGCTATCGCCGACCATTTTATAATAAGTTATCTGCGGGTTTCTCGGTGTCTGAAACAGTGCCTTAATGATTCCGTTATTAAAAAGAATAGTTTCATATGCGTCTCCACCTATCAAAAGCCCCTTCGACCTTATCGCTTTGCCGTCAACTATCGTGTATACTTCATTAATAAGAATACCATAAACAAAATCGGCGCTTACCCCTTCATACTCATAAACGGCCGAGCCACCGAGAGCAGAAATATGTCCGATTATAAGTTCGTTAACACTGTCACCGTTTATATCATATAAAAAGTAACGCTCATCTTCGGAATTAAACCCCGAGCTTGCTTGCTTATACCAATCAATTTCATTCGCAATGATTACGGAGTATGGGTCATCTGCCGAGACGGGAATAACAATAGAATCAAGCTCCTCACTGCTCAGCCTTTCAGGAACAGTCACCGTCGGCACGGAATCGTAATCACCGTTTAGGCGCAGGGTATTGGGCTCGGTAACGTCGGCAGTCTTTGTTCCTGCACATGTCACGGATTCCTCATGCGTAGTCGTACCGCGCTCATCACCGCTCGGCGTGCCGCAGGCGGTCAAAAGCATAATTGATAAACATAAAAATAAAGCAAAAATCTTTTTCATTTAAAATCTCCGTTATTTTCCGTAATCCTGCAAGTGCTTCCACTCAATCTCGACGGGATGAGCGCCTTTCTCTGTTTCGGCTATACGGCGGTTGAATTCTTCCTCGGATATTGCTTTACGGACAAGCTGTCCATTCTCGTAATATTCGCACTCATATTTATCGTCAAGAGACTTGCTAAGACATATCCCTTCGCTGAAATGCCTATCTTTACACTCTACATATGCAATTTGCGGGTTGCGAGGCGTGCGGCAGAGTATTTTCAGCAGTCCGTTGCTCAGGATTTCAGTTTCATATGCCTGATTGCCGATGATCACTTCATTTTGCCTGACGGCAACGCCGTTTTCAATTGAATAAACCGCTTCAATCAATATTCCATAAACCGGCTCGATCTCTCTTGCCGATAAAGAATCGTAGACATCCACACCGCCAAGAACACTGATCCGCCCGATAAACAGCTCATCTATTCCATCGCCGTTTATATCGTGAATGTAATAACGTATAGATTCAATCGCATTAAAGTTTTGACTTTCCGCCAAGCCATCATAATATTCTGATATGACTTTTGAATACGGGTCGTCCGGTGAAGTGGGTATTTTGACAGTGGTCATTTCACTTTCACTAAGCACGGCAGGTCTTGTAACCGTCGGCACGGAATCGTAATCACCGGCTATTCTGTCAACATTGGCTGCTGAATGCTCCTTATTAGAAACAGGAGTATCATCTTCACCCCTGCAGGCGGTCAACAGCACAAATATCATACAAAGAAGTATTGCAAAAAGTCTTTTCATACCGTTTCTCCGTTATTTTCCGTAATCCTGCAAGCGCTTCCACTTAATCTCGATGGGGTGGGCGCCGTCCTCGATCTCGGCTATACGGCGGTTAAATTCTTCCTCGGTTATCGGGTTTTCAACACAATCCTTAAAGGAAAAGCACTCGCCGTCATAGTGTTTGAATATTGAATCGCCGACTTTCTCAAAATTGTCTCCGACCATTTTATAGTAAGAAATCCAAGGGTTTCTCGGGGTGCAGCACACAACTTTTATCAGACCGTTGTCAAAGAGAATAGTTTGATATGCGTCACTGCGTATTGACAGCTTGTCCGCTTCAACACACTTACCGTCACCAATGGTATAAATACTATCAATAAGAATGCCATAGGTGGGTTCAACCGCAACTCCAAAATCATAAATATCCACACCGCCGAGGACATCAATACTGCCCAATATGAGTTCATCCGTGCCGTCGCCGTTAATATCATACAACGCATATCTGTCCATCTCGGAATCAAAGTCCGGTCCGGCATCTTTATACCACGAAATCCATCCGTCAATTACATACGAATACGGATCATCCTTGGAAGTCGGTATTTTAATGGCCTGCAGTTCTTCCTCTGACAAGCGTTGAGGAAGCGTCACCGTCGGTTCTAAGGCGTAATCACCTTCAATGCGCCATGTGTTACCCTCGTCATTTCTGTCAGTTATTCTCACTGCCGGTGTCGCGGATTCCTCCTTCGGGGTCGTACCGCGCTCATCCTCTGTCGGCGTGCCGCAGGCGGTCAAGAGCATAATTGATAAACATAAAAATAAAGCAAAAATCTTTTTCATTTAAAATCTCCGTTATTTTCCGTAATCCTGCAAGTGTTTCCACTCGAGCTCGACGGGATGAGCGCCTTTCTCTGTTTCGGCTATACGACGGTTGAATTCTTCCTCGGTTATTTCACCGGTATCGTTACCATTCAAATAATAAAACTTGCCGTCAAAGGTTTTATATATGCAGTCGCCGACCATTTCAAAAACGCCGTTGACCATTTTACGATAAGTGATTCTCGGGTTTCGCGGAGTCAGCCGCACAACTTTTAAAATACCGTTGTCAAATATCACGGTTTCATATGCGTCTGCACTTACCGCTGAGTGCTGAACCCTTACGGCTTTACCGTTTTGAATGGTATACACCTCGCTGATAAGAAGACCGAATGTATATTCTGCGCTTACGCCCTCGTGCTCCTCATAGACGCTTGTGCCTCCGAGGACTCCTACACTACCGATTATAAGCTCGTCTGTGCCATCGCCGTTTATATCGTACAAGGCATATCTCTCCACTTCCGAGTTGTATTGTGATCCGGCCTGCTTATACCAATCAATTTCATTCGCAATAATTGCGGAGTATGGGTCATCTGCCGAGACGGGAATAACAATAGAATCAAGCTCCTCACTGCTCAGCCTTTCAGGAACAGTCACCGTCGGCACAGAATCGTAATCACCGTTTAGGCGCAGGGTGTTGGGCTCGGTAACGTCGGCAGTCTTTGTTTCTGCACATGTCACGGATTCCTCATGCGTAGTCGTACTGCGCTCATCACCGCTCGGCGTGCCGCAGGCGGTCAAAAGCGCAAATATCACGCAAAGAAGTATTGCAAAAAGTCTTTTCATACCGTTTCTCCGTTATTTTCCGTAATCCTGCAAGCGCTTCCACT
>ERZ827168.2318-NODE-2318-length-22726-cov-46.987914_pt1 | contig 22726 bp, 14 predicted proteins | sample MGYA00519868_ERZ827168 | MGnify/ENA primary metagenome ERZ827168 (study PRJEB31778, sample SAMEA3449271) | human gut metagenome | biome: human gut; feature: human-associated habitat; material: faeces | place: United Kingdom | collected 2010/2012 ...
GCTCCTCCGCATATAAACGGTATCAGCCATTTTATGAATATCTCTGTCATATTTTACCTCACATTTGTTCATACCACATTTCTAAGCTCTGCGGACTGAGAATAACCCTGTACATGGTTGCGTTATACAAGCAGATCTGAATATACAGTCCGTCAAACTGTCTTGTCATTACAAATTCCCTGCTTTTACTGCTGTCGCCAAAAAATTCGCTGTCTACGTCTATTCCTATGACGGCGGGCGCTGCCGATGAATTGAGTATCCCGCTCAAAACATCGTCATTAAATGTCAGGTGACTGGATGAGTCGCCGGTATGACCGCTGCTGTCTGACAAAACGGTATTATGACTGTAAACAGCACCTTTAACCGTGCTGCCGAACACTATCGGTATTGTTCCGCCGATTTCCACTCTTGCAACCTGTCCGTTTAAAATTACCGGGCTTACTGTAAATGTCTTTTCTCCGCTTGATGTTTGTATGTTAAACGAGATTAAGCTTGAAGCGTCTGCCGCATCCGTTCGGCTTGTTTTCAGCGTTCCCTCAAAGTCGGGGTTTGACTTCTCAAGCCGCTTTTCGACATCCTCCCGCGTTGCGAGCGGTGAATACAATACCGAAAGCTCACTCATTGACTGGGCTGCAAAATCCGAAATGTTTTTTAATACAAGTCCCGTATATCCCTTATCCGTATACTTAGCGTACAAGTCGCCTGTTCCGTTTGCCCAGTTTGCGGCTGTCACACCTGAGCGTACTGTTAAAAGCCCTGTTCCGCTGCCGATATAATAGTTACCGAGCGTATTATATATACACACTGTATCCACGAATGTATCGTCCGGCGTATACAAATCGAACATAAGTATGCACGCGCGCGGGGAGCTCTGCGGCGTCTCATCGGTAAGTCCGTGTGCCTCTATTGCGCTTACAAGCTCTGTCTCGGTCGCATACGTGCATTTGACAGGGGAGAGGTACTTTTCCGCCGCGTCGCCCTGGGCGGGGGCTTCCGTTACGCTTTCATACAGCTTCAGCTCTCCGCCCTCCCGGCACAAAAGCGTTCCGTTTCCCTGCGGCTGATTTTCCACATCCTGTATTATCCGGTCGCTGTCCGTGGACAGTTTGCTTGACAAAAGGGCGTCGGTTTCGGTTTTTTGGTATGTATCGCTCTTTGCGTACACGTCTGATGAGTTTGCTTTTTTGCCAAGCTCGGTATTTACATATGCAATCGTTGCTTTGTCCTGCGTTCTGTCAAGCACTTCTGACTTTGTATATACCTGCGACTTATCGTATACATCCGCAGCGTTTGCCTTTTTACTCAGCTTTTCCTCCGTCTCCGTTTTCGTATATACATCCGCGGCAGGCGCCTTATTTGCAAGCAGTTCGTCTGCCTGTAACTTTGTATATACATTGTCAGCGTCGGCTTTAAGCAGCAGTTTGCCGTCCGTTTCAGTTTTTGTGTAAACGTCACTTTTACGATAAGTATCCTGCGCCATTAAAGTATATTCATTATCCGATATAATATCGGAGTCAGATAACGCCTGTGCATCAACCTGTATTATAAATCGTGGAGAGGTTATCGCTATAACCTGAGTGACATCCTCTTTATTTGTCTGCCTATCGTAAATTCTAAGTTCGCACTCCACAATTCCAACGGCTGCCGTGGTCTGCGCCGTTACATCATATATCACAACACCGTTGTTGTAATCAATACTGCATGAATTATACAAAAAACTGCCGTCCGGCTTTTTAGCACGCAAAACCGCACCGCAGTTTTGAGATATTACATATTCCGCACCGCTTTCCGACAGGGTAAAGCAAATTTTTCGTCCAGTATCGCCCTGTTTCATCACAATACATACCTGCACTGCCGATTTATGTATATCAAGATTAACATTATATATTGAAAAGTTCATAGGCATTTACATACCTCCTTTTTATTGAATTATACAATAACACGGGGATGAGTTTACACCCCATCCCCGTGCTTTTTATTCTTTTAGGCTTTTTATCCAATTACCGCATGTTTTCGCTACATTTTCATACAGCCCCGTCTCATTTAACATACGACGGATTACCATCATTTTTTCAGAGTCGTTTTCCTCATATGCTTTTAGATACAGCGGTTTCCAGTAGGAGGTAAATGAAGCTTTCACAGTGCCCTGGGCGGCGTTCTTTGCATCTTTCGCTGTGTCGCCCGACAAGATGTTATGCTGTGTTTTTTCCTCTATCCTGTCCGTGACTAAAACTTCCACGATTTTGTTCGCAATATTGCCTTTTCCATCCCTGACTGCGCTATACAACGCCTCATAATATGTGGTTGATGTTTCGCTTGAGCGCACTTTCAACGTCGGGTCAATCGCACCCGCCGTATTGTTCCAAAGCGCTCTTGCGTCACGCATGATATTTTTAACCGGCAAACCGAACAGAGCGGCAACCGCACCCGCAAAATCCTCTACCTTTTTATAGGGAGAAACATTATCGTTGCCCAGCCTTTCAAACGCACGCCACAAATCGCTAACTATTGACATATCACTGCGTTCTACATCATATCCCTGTGCTATCGAAACAATATCCCTTATATATGGAACAAGATTTAACGGATTAAGACTGTCCGCAAGAGAACCGGCAAGTGCCGTCTTATATCTTTCAAGATAATTTTTATCCTCCTCATCCCGCGCTCCGTAGACAAATGCAACAAGCACAGAATTTAAAATCATGGAGGCAATCACAGCTCCCACCTGCTGAGACGAAGATTTTAACGCCGACTTTCCGCCACGCCTTGCCTGAATAATCGCATCGGCAAGCATATTAAGCGATGTTGCCGGCTCCGCCATAAAGGAAGTTGCCATTTTAACACCTGTATCTTTCGAGCGCATCAATGCATTTCTTGACAATACAGAGTCATAAACCTGAGTATTGACTACAACCTCTGTAAACCGCTTGCCGCACGCCTTTAAAAACTCCTCATTCGAAAGCACACTATCCTTTGCTCTCTGTTCCCTTTTTACCGCTTTCCAGATATAAACCCACGCAGCCTCATCCGCAAGCGCCGGCGCACGAGACAAAGCCTCATCACGATATCCGCTGTCGGTGACAAGTGCACGCGCTTTCTGCGTAAATCCTTCATATTCCAAAGAAGTGATCCAGTCTGTGGTTCGCTTTCCGACATTTGTGTCAAAGTACCCCATTTCTTTTATAATGGCAACAGGAGCGTATTTTTTAATCTCATTCCAGTCAGCCGCATGATTTTTAAAATTCAGTGACGACGATATCGCACCTGCAAAGTATTTGGGTTCTACATAAGCCATAGCCCTTGCTATCGCAGACGGCTGCTGAACAACAACCGACGCTGAAGCAAACACAGCTCCCTTTTTAAAAAGAGAAATAAGCTTGTTCGAAATATCAGTACCCTGTTGACTTGTCGCGCCTCCGTTTAAATCTACAATCATTTGTTTTATGTAATCTGCGGCATGCTTTCCATAAGCATTCTGAAGCACTGACTTTACAGATTTCGTATCGTTGGTTTCAGTAGAGCGAGTGCTGTAATTAAACACTCTGTTAAAGTCCTCCAGCGGAAGAACAAAGGCATGGTACATTGACATAGAGTCCACATGCTCAGCCCAAACATCTATAAAATTTTTCAATATAATGGGATTATTTGCATACGGCGCCGTTTTCTTTGTAAAGCCGGAATTTTTAACGCGCACCTCACCTGCGACCTCATTTTGCTCATACAAAAACTGCTTGGCAGAACGCAGCGGAAAGTAGTTTTTCTCATTAAATAGGTCTATATCATACATAACACGGGACACTTCGTTACCCTTTTGACCCATAACATCGGAAAGATAACGCTGCATATCATCGGCAAATGCGCACTGCTCAGATGAAAGAGTCGAAACTATGTCTGACAGAATATCATCTGAAATATTATATGCGTCGGCTGTATTTACATTATATTTTACAGGTATGCCCCCGACCTTCTTTTCTACATCGACAGCACTGTCAAGCACAAATCCGCCTTTTGAAATATGGTCGTGCGCCTGAGAGCGCTTTGAATAGGCATAAAGTGACATTATCTCACCTAAATTAAGCGAAAATTCACTGCCACCCGTAGATTTGAAATCATACCTGCGTTTCATATCCCAGTCATGGTATCCGTACTGCTTTGCCCTGCCCAGGAAAAACTCACGCGCCTCATTAACATCGACAGCCCACACATCCTCGCCTGCGCGTACATTATCAAACAGGTTTTTCAACGTTTTTGAGCCTATGGCACGCACTGCATAAACAGGCTTTGCATTAAGCCATGTAAATTTCTTTAAAGATTCAAAGGCTTTAAGCGAATATTGTTTTGAGCCGCCTGCCGCGTTTATCTGCATCATAACCTCGCGTCCCAGCTGCTCGACAGTTGCCTGCCTCTGCTCTTTAAATGTTTTATTTGTGGTACGTATAGTATACAATACCATTTTATACACGTTGTCTACCTGTTCAAGCTGCACAAGCGACATTTCACGCAGCGGAGTGTCGCCGACATCAATCTTCAGCGCAGATATTACATCGCTTATATTTTTATCATATGCGGTAAAATCACTGTTGCCGGAGTTTTTCAATTCGTCATACGCCATGTCAAGCGCCTCCAGCCTGCGCACAATATTGTATCCCTGTTCTTCAACACGTGTATAAGCGGCATTTAGCCTTGCAATGACTTCAGGGTCAGTTGCTTTTTCAATGCGTTCGCGTATTTTAGCAAGGCGTTTCTCGGCATTCACAGTGTCCATATTGACAGCGGACAAAACCTTTGCAGTTGATTGGATGAGTGCATGAGGAACATGATGCTCCTTGTCACCGTGCAAAAGCAAATTATTCAGCTGCTTTGCACGCTTCAAAATACTGTGACGAAGTTCGGTCCTTTTCCGTCCCTCTCTGCTTCTTTCAAGGCTTTCTCTATGCCGTATTTTAAGCTCGTTTACCTTTTTCTCAAACCGTTCTCTGCTTTCGCTGCGCAAAGTGTCAAGGCGTTGCCTTTGAAGCGCCGTTATTTCAGCCATTTTCTTTCGATGGTCTGCCTTTAGGCGATTAATTCTGCTCTGATATTTGTCTGCAACCGTGTGCAGTGTAGTAACCGCCCAGTAATTATCGTATATATTTTCAAACAGAAGATTTTCACGCTCTGCGGCAAGATATCGGCGCTCGCTTTCGGAAATATTTTCGTTTTTCGGGCTGTCATAATCGTTCATCCAGTCAATAAGAGGCTTTGCGTGCTCACGCAGTGACTGCCAATTCAAATTATCTCCGGCGGCGATATATTCATAGATACTATTAAGCATACTGACAGCAGGCGCTCGGTCGGCAGAAATATCAAAACCTGTATCACGTATGATTTTATTAAGAGCAATTTTGACTGATGACCTTGTGAATTTTTGACCGTGAGTCAGCTTGCCCTGAATTTCTACAAGCTCTTTAAGATAGCTGATTTCTTCGTGCAGCTTTGCATTCTCCGCCGCTGTTGCCTGCTGAATGGCTTGTGACTCTGCGGTGTAGCGATTTTTATAATCGCGAGATAACAGCTTTACTCCGTTGTAGAGCTCATAGAGTCTTGCGTATTCCCGCGCAGTTTCATCGCTCTTGAAACCATTTCGCTCTCGGTAGAGCTGGTTAATACAATTTCTGTTAGCTTCTCGGCGAGTTCTTCCACTTCGTTTACCGTCCTCCCACGCATACACTCCGTCATTTTGACTATTGTAGACGCTGGTATATCCATAGAATCGCATATTTCTAAGAATTTGCACCTCATCGGACTTTCGGGATTTTCCTTTTTCAACATTGAATATTCTCCTTTTTACTCTTTCAAATTCATCGCTGTAAACCGTGAAAACCTCTATTATCTGCCGGATATACGGCGCTTCCCAGTCACCGTTTGTAAAGACGATTTTATTTGCAATGGGCAGCATGTATTCGCCGTCCGTGTTTCTCTCAAACGCCTGACTGCCGCTGCGTATCTCCGCTATTTTTTGATGAAACAGCTTATTTTCAGACTGAGAAAATATTTTTGCTTTGTACACCCAGTTTATACTGCTGCTTTTTATTGGCTGCGCCCTGTTTTCAAAGCCCAGCGGATTTTCATCTGTTTCATCGCGGGTTGAAAACTTTGTTTCCTGATATACACCGATAGCTTCGGCATTTCCCCGGTTTTTTCTTTCATTATAAACGCTATCTTTTTGCATGTCTACATTTTCGGAAGAATTTTTCCGAGAATTGCGCATATAATTCCTATTGACAAGAGATTTATAATGTGATAAACTCTTGTCATAATTAGCAGTTATAATACTGTTGAGAAATTGAATCTCATCGATATTATACTGTTCAAAATTTAGCGGCATAATTTCGTCGTGGTATTGTACCTTTGAGCTATTATGCCGTGTATAAGCGGCAGGCATAACTTTGTTGAGGTATTGTACCACTTTGGGGTTATTGTCCTGCCGATTATATTTTTTATCGGCATACAATATACGTTCTTCTCTTTGCGCATGTTTAAGATAAAATATTATATTACTTCTTCCGTATGCGCTCAAAGCAACCGTGGAGTCGATTTCCATATCCATATAATTTCCCTTACCGTCCGGCTTAACTGCAATAACAACGGGATTTCCATTTTTATCGGTTAGATATGTAACAACAACAAAATTCAAATTTGAATTATTGGTATTCGACTTAACAATCAAAACAGGCTCGCTCAAGGCTTTCGGCAGAGCTTTGACGGTTTGCTCTCCCAAATCGTGATAATTTACATTAGAATTAAATCTGCCCTCCCTTTTGGCTTGCATTTCCGATACACAAATTGAATATAAGTGATTACTCGTCATTAGTACGGGCAAATTTTTTAATCCCAAAAGCTCACTTAGCTTTGCGGGAGTTTGCCCCATATACACATGATTATTTTTATCATGTGTATTTTTTAATACGCTATCAACCTGCTGCGGAAAGTCGATTCTGTCAGAAAAACGCACTGTTTTGCCGTTCACACCATCAAGCTCGATATTAAAAGAAGTATTTTTGATATTTTCCCGCATATAATTCCTATTGACAAGAGATTTATATTTTGATATACTCTTGTCGAAATCAATAGACGAAATACTGTCGGGGAACTGTACCCCGAGGGTCACTTTCAGTTTATTGATTTCTTTTTTATTCACATCCAAAATGCGCCCTTGCTCAATTGCAGTGTCGATATAATTATATGTATTACTTCTTCCGTACATGGACAAAGCGTGATTAGATGTAGAAAAAGAGTCATTTATAAAGACATTTCCATTAGGCAAAATGAATACTGAAATCGGATTACCGTCACTGTCAAGCTCATTTGTAACAGCAACCAAGGTACCGTCATTTTTATGTGACGATAAAGTAACAGCGGGGCTTTCAAGCTGCAAAACGGCATTTTCAATATTATCTTTTGTAAGACCATGAAACGCTGAGTTTTTTGCACTCTTTTTCGATGTGATATTACGCAAATGCTGTGCCGTTATTGTAAGCGGCAAATCTGAATCAATACCGTACTTAGCAAAAGATTTAGGAGATTTTCCCAGCTCTAACGCATTGTTTTTGTAGTAATCGTCATTACTTATTGCTTTGTCAAATTCCTCATCAAAATTATCACGTAACGAATATTTTACCTTTTCTGGCGTAGAATTAATATTGACAAACTGTTTTCTTTGTGATACAGTATTGTTATAAATCAAGGTGTTTTCGGATACTTTAAGAGAGGCATTTGGTCCCTCTTGATTCGATGACACCTTGATATTTTTATTTTCAGTAAGTTTTAAAGTATAAACATATCCACCATTTTTGCTGTACTGTTTTTTTATATCTACAAGTATGTCAAAAACAGTATTATCTATTTGAACGGTTTTAACAAAATAATCAAAGTAATCTGTTCCTTTATGAAACTTTTTATCAGCTGAACTTCTGATATATTTTGAATTTTCTATAACATCAAAAACATCACCGTCAGCACTTGCATTTATAAAAGCATTTCGACCTTTATAGTCTGTTCTTTTCTCACCATACACAGCCTTTCTTAAACTATTCCTATCAAACTCTGCATAGTAATAATGTCCGTTTCGTTCAAATTTTGCAGTTCTTCCACGATATTTATGCTTCAGAATATCCAAATAAAGTTTTATTCGATGTTTAATAGGAAGACTCAAAACATCTTCGCTCGTTTCATATACCTCAATGCCGTTTTCGTTTTTGCCCCTGTATTGAAACTTTGCATCACCGTTTCCCATATCAATAGCAAAATCAAAATTGACAAGCTGGTCGGTCTGCGATTCGACACCTCCAAATACCACACTTTGCCCCCGCGCATTAACTGACCTGTCCGAGAATGATGTTTTTTTATTTGTATCGTTATTCTTCGCCGACCTTACTTCAGACCGCGACATACCTTTAAGCGCCTGCGCATACAGCTGTGAAAGTCTGTCGTATTCCGTTTCTGAGATTTCACGTAGAATGCGCGCCTCTTGGCTGAGTCCCGCATCCGATCTGTTCTTATACTGCTCAAAAACCTTTTTAAATGCCCGTAATAGCTCGCGTATTTTATCGACAAGACGTCTATACAGACTCTTATCGCTCTTATAAAGCTTTTCTAAATATCGAGCCGCACTTTCACTTAAAAGCATTTCCTCCAGGCTATCGGCAATGACCTCCTCAAACGCTGCGTCAAAGTCAAGATATGTATTTTCCATTCTCTCATGTACAAGCTCGTTTACATCAACATTTTTTCCATACATTTCCCGAATGACAAAATCCGAAAGTCTGTCAAACATATCTGTGTTATACATTCGTATTGAATGAGTATATTCATGCGCCAGTGCGTACATCATCAGACCCTCGCCGTGATTTCCGGCATTAAGGTCAATATAAATATCACCGGTCACCGGGTCAAATGCGCCATTAGGTGCTTTTTCTCCTTTTTTTGCCACTCTTCCGTCTGCAAGTGTTTTGGTGGAAACAAAACTTCCGCTCTCGTCCTTGGCGGAATTGAAAATGTGCACTTTACCTCCGATAATTTCAGTTAGCGCCTGAATATAATCAAGCTGCTCACTGCGGCTGTTTTTAAGCTCATTTGACTGCTCGCTGCCATCGGTATCGTCTATTATTTTACCGCCCAAACGTTCATTTGTCATTGTACTGCTCTTTATTACACCTGTGCGCTTTGAGCGGGCGCTCTCCCCCAATCTGCGTAAGTATTCTACCTGTGACGGTTTAAATGATTTGATAAGCTCAAAAGCCGAATCGGGTGCATGTTGATATCCCAGCTCATAGATAAGGTTCATATCGTCAACGCGGTTTACTGGAATATTGTTTGCCCTTGCAAGTGAAAAAACAGCGTTAGCGGTATCGGTATCATATCCAATACTCGAAATCGCCTCTATCAACTGCGCATCGCCTCCGTCGTATTCATGTGCTCCCGAAACAGTGCTTCCATCCTCCAAAGCAACATGCGGTATATATCGAACACTGCCGTCACTGCCGACATTTTTTGTAATTTTTGTTATTTTCTTGGCGCGCGGCAGACTTTCGGCGACAGTTTTTCCTATATCAGGCGTATTCTTTACTTCTTGATTTGCAGCGTCTGCATTCCGTGCATAATCCTCCTGATAAAAATCCGCCGCTTGACCCTCAGCCTCGTTTTTCCTATTCGCTTTTGATTCACCTGAATTTTCCACACGGTCAATTAAACTGTTATACTGTTCTGTACGGTTCCTGATTTGCGACATTGCCTGACCCGAAAGAGTGTTTTCCGTTACAAGCTGCCGCAATGCAATGGAAAACGGTTCCGCTATATTCAACCCGTCAATCATATCCTCTGTGAGCTTAACACCGCCGTTTAAAAATCCGGAAGCATAGTTTAAAATAACCTCTGCATCCTTAGACGATATGCCGCTCTCGGCCATAGCATTTTTAAGCTGAGTCTTGTTTTGTTCGGAAAGCTCTGCCCCCTCTGCCCGCAGCAATTCCAAAACATCGTATGACGTACTGTTTTCGTCTATTTTAGACACTAATTTATATGACAATGTATCAGCGGCATAGGTAACGCCGACATTTTTAACAGCATCCGTAAAGCCGTCTGTATTCATAGCCTTTGATACCTTTTTGGACTGTGAAAAGGTATCCGCTGCTTCAGCAGCAGTGCCCGCGCCCTCCAAAATACCCGCGGATAGTGCGCCGAGCATGGCTGAATATGCAACATCGCCCCAATTAACATTTTCATGAGTACCAAGCACAGCATTTTTGAGAATAGGATCGAGCACTTCCTGCAAACCCTCCTCAAAACCCTCAGACAGCATACTTGTACCCAGTTTCATGCCGTATTTCGCGGCAATTTGCAAATTAGCTCGGTTAATTCCCCTAACAACGTCGTCTATCGCGCCTGACAGCATATCGTCTGTAAGCCCGCCAAGACTGCTGATACCGCCGAGTACACTCTGAAGCGCCGTTTCAGACAGACCTGTCAGTGCAGCATAGGCATTTGCCTGACCTTTATCATAGCCGCTGTTTATCATTTCGGCATAGGCGTTGCCTGAAGCCGACGCACCCATTACCGCTGCACCCGCAATTTGTCCCAAACCTAAAGTTTTTCCCGCCACCGAAATTCCTGTTCCCGGTGCTACTGTATTTACCGCTGATGCGAGCAGTATGTTCGGTATCTGATTTCCTACTGTAACCGACAAATCATACGCTCCTTTACCAAGGTCAGTGTCGATACTCTCACGCACGGCAGGCGATGCAATCTGAACAGGCGACGGCGGAATATACTCATCATTGCCGGATACCTGATTTACAAAACCTTTAATTCCGCTTGCCCACTGGTCGGGACCGGCATATGCAAGCGCGAACACATATTTTAAAGCCTCCTTATCCTCTAAATTCTCAGCGATTGCAACTCCCTCGCGAGCATTCAGAGTATACTGCATATCCTTTAAATACTCGTCTGAAAGACTTGTGCCGTTTTCCTTATCCTTTGCAAGATAGTAGTTATAAGCCGCTACCTCATCGTCAGTCAAATGAGAATAGAGATAGTTGCCGTAAACATTTCCGTCTTCTCTGCTGCGAGCTTTTATTTCGTCGCTGTTTTCGCGGGAATAAGTGACAATATTCCCGATATCCTTTGTTCCGAATTTCTTTTTACCTATCTGTAAAAATCCCTCTGCCTCCTGCATTGTAGGATTGTCAATATCTGCCCCGAGCTTTGAATATTCTTCAAAATCAGAGGCATTAATCGCATTTTCTTTAAGTTTTTGTGCTGTTTCGGTCTGCAATGCCTGGTGATAATATGCGTTATACTCGTCCCGAAGCTTGCTTAACTCTTTACCTTGTCCGTCCAGGTCGGTTAGATATTCGTCCATGCGCCTCATGCGCTCACCGCGCGAAAGATTTTCCCAGCCCTCGGAATTATTGGGCGCGTTTGCTTCTATTTGGTCAAGCTGCCTTTGCACATCGTCACGCTTTGCTTTCCAGTCCCCACTTGTGGCAGATGCCCGCTCGTAATCGTCATAGGTTTTATATGCATCAAACAGCCGCATTGCGCCGTCATATGCCGACTCGCTGTCATCAATCGAGCGGCGCAGGGAGGCGGTAAAATCATCGTCATAAAAATCGCCGTGTGTATCAAGCAGAAAGTTTAATCTTTTCATGTGTTTTTGCTGATTTTCAAGCTTATTTTTAAATGAATTATAGCTGTTTTCGTCTGAAAGCTGCGCAGAGCTTAAAGCCTTGCTATCTTCATTGTACTTTCCAATAAGAGAATTGATTTCACTTTCTGCTTTTTTCGCTCGATATTGGTGTATTCTGTTAGTAGTACCCGAATTTATAGAATCTGAGTCTTTACGGTTTCTGTAATCGCGTATTTTGTCAATAGTTGAAGCCATTGTAACCCCCGTTGAATATTACTTTATACCTTTAAGCCTACGGATAAGTTCCGCCTCTAAATCAAAATGGTCAACAGCATACTGCATTATAAGGTCTTTATCGTACTCATCGCCCACACTGTCAATATATCGTGAAAGTCCTGCATCTCCCTCTGTCTTATAAAGCTTCAGCGCTTTCTCATACATAGCCGAAGTAGGCGTTTTCACACTCGAACTCTTTCCGCCCGTCCCACTTGTACTTTTACTGCTTGCTGCAAGTCTTTCTTTTTCAAGCGCAAGTTGCTGCGCCGTCTGTTGCTCGGAAAGCTGTTGCTGATACTCGTTAAACGCACGGTTATATGCGTCCGACCACATAGTATAATCGCGGTTTAACTCGTTGTTGTACAAATCATTATAATAATTTCTATCATCTGCAAATCTGCCGTAATCAAAGCTGCGCTCGTTATTGTACATATTGGCGGCATAATCCCGCTCGGCATTATAGCGCGAAACTGCATCTGCATATTCACCGTACTCGGTATTATATCTGTCAGTTAGCAGCCCGTATTGATTTTGCAGGTCGGCGCCCTCCTGATTATACCGCGACAGAGCAAGCTGATACAGCTCCGGAACAATGTTGTTAAGCTGCTGTAAATATGACTGATATGCCTGATTTCCCGCCGACTGCGCATAAGAGTTGGCATAACCGCCCGTCAGTGCAGAAGCCTTGCCTATGGTATCAGCCATTGCCTGTTTACCCTGCGTCATATACATGTCCTTGTACTGCTGATAAAGTGCGTCTGAGTTTAAGTCATAGCTGAATTTATCCCGATTTAGTATTTTATTGAGCACATCGTTCATCTGAGAGCCGTAACTGCCGCCGTTCCAGTCGGGCACCTTATTGTTTTCTATATTTTTCAACGCCGACTCGTAATTTTTCACCGAAGCGCTTTCTGTATATCTGCTGTTTTCGTCACGCTGTGCCTCGATGCGGTTAACCGCATCACTTTTTGTATATTTCTTATCTTTGTAGGTAAATGCCATAATTTCGCTCCTTTTTCATTATTTCCATGTTCCGACGACATGGATAAACAGCATAGCGCTGTCTAATGTTGTATCCTGATTACTGTAAGACATGACCGTAACAATACTAACATCACTGAGGATATTATCCTTGGGTACTACATTGCACCAGTTTGCAAAATTCCACTGATGTGAACCGCCGCCGTACCAGTAGTTTTTCAGCGTAAACGGCAGTTCAATATCAGCCGTACTGAAATAAAAGCTGCCTGTCGGGGTAAACTGCTGACTTATATTTTTTATACCCCAAAGCTCTGTCCTGCCGCTTCTGTATTTAACATAATTCCAAATACCGCGCGTCCCCGTCTCGCTTATTTGGTCGCATATAGACAATGTGCTTGCGGCAGCCGCTCCGGCGCTTGACGCTTCAATGGTATTCAGCGCCCAGTTAAGCTCGCCTACAAGTTGCTTTAAATACTTTGCAAGCTCAAGCGTCTGTGCGGCGGGAGCAGCGGTTTTCAGACTCGGCAAAATAAGATTGTATGGCATTTACACATCACTCCCTTGCTCAATCATTTTAGAAATTGAAAATATCTTTGCGCCGCCCCGACCGGTTATTCTAAGACGAAAATGGTCGCATCGATGCGGTCGTATCGGCACTGCAAAACTTCGCAGACTTCTGCCGATTACAGTGCCTACATTTACCCAATCCCCGCTTGAATCATACTGAATGTACAAACGCAAAACAGTACCCATATCGAGCGACATGCGTATTAGAATGCGATATATATATTTTTTGTCAATGATGCCAAGCCCCAATGCACCGCTCTCACAGTACCACTCTATCGGTTCGGGCTGAACACTTCCGGTACCGTTTACCGTCATTATCTGTTTACGGTCGGCATCGATAAAATACAAATCATCTTTAAACGAAGCAAATGACGACACATGGATTTCGTCCTCTCTGTGCCACAGTCCGTTTGATGTGTCATAGACAAACATGCTGTATTTGTCCGTCTGTACATCTCGCATGGAAATATAATATTTATTATTAAACCTGCCGGCACAGGCATTGTCGTAACGCACAGCACCGAGTGCGGCAGAAATAACAGACGGCAGACTTCCGTCATAAGTACAAACTCCGTCTCTCGATTTGTAATAGAGAGCCTCATTAACAATAGCAAGGCTCTGTGCGCAGCCGTCCTGAACACCGCGGCAACTTGTAATTTGAAGCTGAAAATTGCTTGGCTGGTCACCATATATCTTATAAATATAATTCTCTTTAAAAAACAGCGGATAACCGTAGTATGTCACGGCGCCCGTCCATTTACCGTCAGTGCCGCAGGAAGCGGTGTAGCTGTCGGTTGAAAGCCCCTCAAATGTATTCCAATTTTTAAAATCTCCCAGCTTTGAAGCGTAAATTTCGTTTATTTTACTTGCCGCGTCATACCTGCACCCCCAAAGCCTGTTGCCTGACTCAATTACATAATCAAGCTCCGGCATTTCATTGTGAACCATAAGCGGGTCTCCGTCTGCAAAGTCTATCGGCTCGCCTATGCCCGAATTTCCGTTAAATCTATATATTTCAATCGTATTTTCATAGTGTTCATTGCAGATAAATTCTATTGGGTAACCCAAAATCCCCTTGACTATGACATAGTCGTTTTTACCCTCCTGTATAATCCCGTCTGAATTTTCATACTGTTCCGTATCGAGAAAAACGTCATGTATCTCATATGATGTTTTCAAACCATACTCATTGTTGAGCACGCCGTTTTCGTTTAAATATATGCAATCAAAGCCGTTACAGGCGTGTGCAATGCCCGGACAGGAAATCTTAATATATGTTTGAGTGACAGGCATCCACGTTTTGGTATCGGCAAAATATTTTTTTAGTATGGGGGTGTTAGAGGAATTATCCATCCACATAAGCGACGTATCGTCCGGCGGCGCAATCGTAGAAAATATAGGCAGCCAGCTGCCGTCACTGTCACACATTGTGAACTTTGCCGCAGAACTTCTTGGCATGATCCAAGAAAAATCTATATTTCCTCTATCCTGAGTATTCAGCGTATTGATATATTTCTTGTCCGGCAAGATAACGACATATGCACCCATCGACACAAGCTGTTTTTGACCTTCCGACAAACCCATATTAACTGCTGTTTCCCCCACAACAAAATTCGAACCGTCTATGTAGCAAAGCATGTCCTTGGCGATTAAACCCTGTGGGTTTTCAGGCGAAGCATACACTCCGCGAGCTGTCCTGGACGCTAAAGCCGGATAAAACGAGGAGGTCATGTTCTCCATATTGTAAAACTCAGCCTCGCCTATTCGCAGGTTATGATTGTACCCATAAAATGTATCAATCGCCTCACGCGCTGTCTGTATCTCCGACAGTATCGGATACTTCATAAATTTTCCTCCTCAAAAAAACTTTATGTCGCGGCTGCGGGGCATGTGCGTTCTGTTATACCATCCCCAAAACGCCGAAAACTGCGTATTGTAAAGTGTGGCGCTGTTATTGTACTTTGCATATTCCGCACTGCTATAATCTATTTTCATTAAAAGATATGTAATGTACATTTCATCATACGGTTCATTTGCCAAAAGCTGTGTTGACAGCGGTGTATCTGCATCGTAACCTTTAAAACTCGCCGCGTTTGCGGATGCGTCTTCGTGCGTATCTATAATCTCTTTTTTGATAATTCCGTCCAGAGCAGACAGCCACATGATTTTTTGTTCCTGAGTAAAATCGTTAGGACGCAGCTCGTCTGCTCTGTTAATTGCCTCGATTATTTTCATGCTTTTTCTCCTATAAAGAAGGGGAGCTTTAAAAGCCCCCCTCGTTTAAAGGCTTTATCAGCCCCTGCTCTGAGCACCGATTTCAAATTCGTATGCCTCACTGAGCATATTTTCCTGATGCTTGAGAACGTCCGCAACGCATACCGGCACCTCTACCTCAACACCGCGCTTTATAAGCCAGGTGCGCTGGTTAACCGACACAAATACGTCATCCTCCTCTTTGGTTGTTCGCGGAATACGGATTTTTACCGTTTTTTCCTCCTGTGATACAGTCTCTGCCGCAGTTTTATTTTTGATTTCTGCCATAGCTTCTATTTCTCCTTTTGTCAGTTGGCGGGCGCTGTCTCAAATTTCGGCGAGCAGGACTCAACGCGGACAAGGTAATTGGGAATAAGTATTTCCGCTGTCTTGAGCGCTTTCCAGCCCACTGACGAGCGCTGGTCGAGCGGGTCGGACGTACCGGCTGAGCCCTTCTGCTTAACGATTGTCTGAAGTCCGCCTCCCGTAACCTCAGTCACGCCATATGCACCGTCACCGAAGAAAAGCGAGCCGAATACAGAACGGTAGACAGCAGAAGTTCCGCTTCCCGCCGCAGTCTTTACGGGACATGTGTCATCATTATAAATCTTTGCCTCGGACGACTGAACAAAACGAACTCCCGCAATCTTTCCGATTTCGCCGCTATACAGGTTTTCGGGCGTGGCGTATTTGTGCGCATCTATCCACTCAGGGTCACGCATGAGATCGTATGCGACGTAAGGATGAATAACTGCTATATAATAGCCGTCAACGGTAGGGGTGTTCTGAGCACGCAACTTTGCAACAACCTGCTGCACCACGTCAACAGTCAACTTGCTTGTTGCGTCAAGTCCGCTGCGCGTTGTAACCTCCGTTTCGGTATCGCCTGACTTTTTTGGACAATAAGTAACATTTGTACCGCTTTGGAGTACATTTCGCACAACCGTGTCAAGAGTTGCGCCAGCCTGACGACCGAGTATCTTTGTAGCCTCTAAAATTGTATTGTCAAGCGCTGTGAGCTCCAACACATCCGACTGAGTGATATAATCACCGTACTGCGATACTGTCGCCGTAACGGTACTGACAGTCAGGCTCTTTCCGTCGGGTGTTACGCCTTCCGTAAGCGGAGTTATCGCCTTGGGTAGTGTCGCAAACTTACGAAATTCAATGTTTTTTCCGCCGTTTTGAGGAATGGGACGCTTCTGTCCGAACTGGTCATGAACAAGCTGCGGTCCCGCTTCATCAATAAGTGTCATGTCGTAAAAGGTTTTCATTTCAGCAGACAATCCCGAAAGCAGGGTGGTCTGCACCTCATTAGCAAAAAGCTGAAGGTCAAGTGTGTTTTTCATTTAATTATCTCCTTTTTTGTTTTCTTGCGAGGAGATATCTTTTACGGCTTAAAACCGTATTTTTTCTCCTCTTGCAACTCTGCGGATAATCTCCGCACGGTCTTGCTTTGAGAGCTGTGACACATCGCTCTTTATTACTGCGCTTGAACGCGAGTCGGTTCCGTTTTCGTTCGGTCTTGCGCCGTTTGCAAGTATTTTGTTTGTAAGCTTCTGCTCGACGGTTTTAGCGGTATACTGCATAGCAGCCGGAATAAGCTCATCTTTATGCACAACCGTGTATGCCGTATCAACGTCAATACCGCTGCGCAAAAGGTCTGCAAATTTCGGATTTTTAATTTCCGCTTCAAGGTCAAGCGCGGGGTATTTCGTCTTTGCCGCTGCCGCCTGCTCAAGCCAACCGGCATAAATGCGCTTTGCGTTTTCCTGTGCATGCTGACTTTCTATCTTTGCTTTAAGCTGAGTATTTTCTCGCTCCATTTTACGAATTGCTTTGAGCTGTTCCACCGTAATACCGCGTTCAACCGCTTCATCCTCATAATACGTGTCATCCTCCTCTATGGCTTTGTTCAAAGCCTCTATATCGGAAGCGTCTACACCGTATTTTGATGACAGCATTTGCAGCGTCGGCGAGAGTTTTTCATACTTATCTACAATTTCTCTTGTGTTTTTAAGGCGCTTTTGAATAGTCTCCTGCACCCGTCTGTCATAAAGGTCTTTGTAATCTCCCTTTATCAGCTTTTCAAACTCAGCCTCTCTGTCCTCGGTCTGCACGCTATTGCCGTCGCTGTCTGTAAGTTTTGCACGACCGTCGGCGGGGCGGTCGCCTACATCCTGCTTGCCGTAAACCACGCCTGCAAGCGGGTTTTTTGATTCTGCCGTAATCTTCGAGCCGGAGACACCCGAAATCTGTTTTACTCCCGCTGTACCGTCCACTCCCGTGTCACCGCCGGCATCCCCGCCGCCTTCGGCGAAAAGTTGCAAGCTAAGCGTTCGGTAATTGCTTGTATTTTCCATACATACTCCTTTTCTGCCCGTAGCGTGGGCGAGTCGTTTTATTCAAGGCACAGAGTAGCCGCAGTTTGCGCTAAAGCCCTATATTCAACAGAATATACTCAGGATAGGTCTGCGCCAGCAGCCAAAAGCCAGTATATACCGTTTCAAAGCAGTGCCGCAGCTTCGTCTTTGCCGTTTTTTTCGGGACACAGCAAATATTTGCTTGTCCATGCTCTAATATTATCACAGGCTCTTTTTGAAGGTCACCCCTGACATAAATATTTTTTATATGCTGTGCCAATGTTTGAACAAGAATACTTACAGCCGCGCAAACAATATCCTGTCCTAAAGGCGCGGCACCTGCGTGCCCGCTGACTGTGAGTTTTAGCTTTCCACACTCTTTATTATAAGAAAAATCAATATTTATCATATCAATCGGGAGCGGACATATCCGCTGTGCGCGCTCTTGCATCTTTTGTAACCTTAGACTCACCTCCACGGAGCTCATCCGACAAAGACATGCTCGCCTCTATTGGCATACCTTCGGAAAATTGCGATGCAAGCTCATTTGCAATATTGCTTCCCTTTACCTCATCCACCATTTTCGCAAGCATCACCATTTGCTGCTGCATCTGCATCATCTGATTGTACATTCCTCCGTTTTGTGATATACGCTGCATTATAAACTGCTTGCGGTCAAAATCCATCATATCAAGACATGCAAGTGCCTGGTCGGCAAGCTGCGGATTGAAAAATCCCGCGCCGTAAAATTCAAGCGCCAATTCATTTTGGCTCATTTTACTGTACGGACTTTGCTTTTGTGCCGTCACTTCAATATCAAATTGCGGCAGTCTGTAACCCATATCAACGCCCATGTCAACACCCTGACTCTGCGCAACAATACCCGCGTTACTGAACCGAACATACTGCGCCGCACCGTTTTCACCCATTATTCTAAAGCAGCGCGGCAGGTCATAAAACTGGCGGATAAGCTCAATAATCATCACACACATTCTTTTAAACGCCCTATACGCCGCGCGGTTATTATCGCGCGACAACTTACTGCCCGCCTCCTGCATTGCCGCAATGGCAGACGCCGCCGTAACTCCCGAACTTGTACCGCCTGTGGAAATATCGCGATTTCCCGTTGTCTCCTTTAGCTCATCTATTTTGTTGTTTAACACATCGACATAAATTCCCGACAAAGATTTGCCTGTTTCAGGTAAAATACTGTCCTGACCGAGATTGCCGTCAACATGTATAAATCGCTTTGACCTATCGGCATATTCCTCCTCGTTGACACTGCCGTCGCCGCGGATAAAATAACGGGGTGCGGCATTTGCAAGCATATTCTCCATAACCGCCTGATTTCCACGGTCGATATAAGCCTGTGCATCCTTTCCGATATCTATGTACCCGAAGCCCGTCGGCGTGCCCTCAACCTGATAGAGTGTATCGAAAATAAACGGATACATGCCGTGGTCATACCACCCGCGCTCTCTGAGTTTAGGGTCGTTTTCGGTTGCAAACAGTACAGTATCGTTTACATACTTGCAGTAATGCAGCAGTTTTTTTCCGTTTTGGTATTTATGATAATACCAGTCCACAACGACTGACTTGTTTGTAGTATCTACGCTGTCATCATAAGTATATTTTGCAATATCGGGCATAGACGTGCCAAGTTTACCCTCAAGAGACGGATAACTCTGCAAAAGCAGCTCGTTGTCACACAGCTCGACATGAAACAAATTGCGTGAGCGTTGAATATCGGTAATCCCAGGCTCCCAAAACAAATTCAAAAGGTCAACCTTGCAAATAGAAATATCGCCCAGCCCCGACAGCTTTGATTTATCCCAAAAAACTCCGTAAACGCCTGTACCCGTCTTGAGCTTATACATCCATGTGTCCGAATACACCTGTTCATAATCGCACTGATCCAAAATAACGGGGATTACAGAAGTCAGCATTTGCGCCTGGGCGCGGTCACCCTCCTCACGCGGTAAAATATTTGGAGACGGGAAACTGTCCATCGCGTCTGCGTGCTTGTTGGCAATACAATTAAAAAGCCACGCCGAGACAGGCTGTATCTCGCTCTTTTTGTCACGCATGCACTCCCAGTGACGCAGCTTATACCACTGCTCATTGTCCACTATTTTACGTTCAAGGTTTGCCTTACCCTCTTTATATTTTTGCAAAGTCATATTTGCCGCCTGAATTTGTGCACGCCCGACAGGCGGTGCTAAATTCTGACTGTCTTCAATAAAAGTATTTGACCCGCTCGATTTTGTCATGTCATTATCTCTTTTCAATTTACTGAAAATTGCCATATTATCCTCCGATTATCTCTATTTTTCCACGTATGGGTTTTTGTGTTATATCCTCTCTCGCAATATCTAAAAAAAGCGACTGCGGGAATGATGTATAGTTATCCGCCGATGCGGTCATACGCGGCTTTATCGGGCGGCTCATAAACAAATACCGCGCTTCATCTGCGGCATGGTCTTCGCCGCTTGTGTCAAGATCCTCCGGGCGGTTACCATCATACATCAGAAGAGGTATTGTACGAATAAATGCCTTGCAGTTTTTAAAAACATAGAACATAGCATAGCCGTTTTCATCAAATGCCATGCGATAGTGCATTTGCATCCAGCCTGCAATACGCTCATGGTCGCCGGGCGAAAAGTACACCTGATATTTTGCCGCGCGCTCCGCCAGTGACTCACCCGTTTGTGCGTCCCATATAGCGGGGTCGGCAACGCCGCTGATACGCTTGCCTTTAAGCCAGCGATGCTCGCATTCTATACGGTGTATCTCTGAAAACACTTTATCCGGCGTCCACTTTACACCTTCATTAGGTGTTTTTGCGCATCCGTACAATTCCAATATTCTATAAATAACTCCGTCATCACTAACAGCGTTCCACGAGCAGGAAAACGGTTTGTTATATCCCCAATCGAATGATCGATATATATTCCAGTGGTCTGGTATTTCAAACGGTTCTATAACGTGTGTAAATCGACGGTCTGCATAGTGCTCGGGTTTATCGGCAAATTCCTCGAAAAACTGTCCTTCATACACGTCCCATGAGCCGTAAAGCCACGCGTCTCTCAGTTTCGGAGGCAATGCTTCAAGCTGGCGCACATAGTCCGGCTGGGAGTTCATTAAAACGTCATTATCCGTTACAAGTGATTGAATAAAGGTATAATCACTTTCATTCTCGCCATCCTCATACCGTTTGTCGATAAAGATGCGCTTTATATACTGGTGTCCCTGTCCTCCCGGATTACATGTATAATACACTCGTTTGGGAAAATCATTTACACCTCTCAGACAGGCAGTTATTGTTTTCATTTGATGTTCGGAAAGCTGCGTTGCCTCATCTAAAAATATAACATCGTACTCTACGCCTTGAAGCCTGTCAAGGTCTGCATCCTTTGCACAGTATGCAAAATTAACCGTACTGCCGTTTTTAAATTTTAATATTTTGTCTTTATCATTGTATTTTGCAATATTAAAAAGTTCGGTGCGCAGGATATTTATATGATTATTTATAAGCTCAGGATAGGTGCGCCGCACTATTAGTATGCGTATACCCGGATAATAAAGAGCCAGCAGCTTGGCTTTGGCACGCACTGCCCAGGATTTGCCCCCTCCCCGTGCTCCACCGAAACCGATATGCTTTGTATTTGCTTTTAAAAACTGTTTTTGCTTATCGCTGGGACTGCCGATATTTACTGTCGGCATAAAATATCACCGCCTACTTTGCATAATCCTGCGCATTCTCTGACATGACAACATTGACAGCTCCCGCCTCACCGTCCGGCTGAGCCTGACGTTTAAGGTTGGCAATACGTGCCTCCTGTTCGCGCATATCCGCATCAGATTTTAACATCTGTATTTCTTTTATATCTTTAAGCGCTGACGTGAGCTGACGGTATGCTACAAAGTCGCCGTCCGGCATTTGTTCAACCGTTTTTTCAAGCTTATCTAAAATTTTATCGGTAATTGTCATTATCCGAGACACACGGCGAGCCTGAGCGCCTGCCAAAGCTGTAAGTGTTTTTGCATAAGTTTTTTGCAAATATTGCTTGCGCTGAGCCACCCATCCCTCCGCCTTTGAATGATTTGCTATCTGAGTAGAGGTAATCTTGTACTTTAAAGACAGTTTGCGATAGCTTGTATCTGTCGTTACATATTCGGTTTTTATTTTATTCCATTCCATCGAAAACCCCTTTTTATATGATTGTATATTAAGTATTTTCTAAATCACACCCGTACAAAGCAAAAAAAGAGAACGGCAAAAGCCTTTCTCCTTAATCTTCATATTTGGAATATAGCAGCGCTGCAACCATACACTCGCTTTTATGTTTTACACAGTGACAGTTTATGTACTGCATCATATCTTTTCGCCCCGGAAAGGACAAATGTAAAGTTGAGTTGTCCTGTACTCCCTCACAGACAATACTGTTTAGCTTGCATGATTTAAAAAATGGGCACTTTATTCTTTCTGTTATATAATCTGCCATTGTGTGCACTCCTTAATCGGATGTATTGCTTATTTTACAGTGCGGTGCTATTCCCTGTATATTTTGAAGAAAAATACAGGGCTGCCGGATACCGCCGAAAGCGGGAGTGTCGGCGC
>ERZ827168.2319-NODE-2319-length-22700-cov-3.861735_pt1 | contig 22700 bp, 17 predicted proteins | sample MGYA00519868_ERZ827168 | MGnify/ENA primary metagenome ERZ827168 (study PRJEB31778, sample SAMEA3449271) | human gut metagenome | biome: human gut; feature: human-associated habitat; material: faeces | place: United Kingdom | collected 2010/2012 ...
TGACGCTGAATCCCATGTTCGGCGCGGCGGCGATGAGCCTTTCCAGCTTCTGCGTTGTGACAAACGCACTGAGACTCAACCTCTGCAAGCTGTACAACCCGGCACACGACAAAAAGGTCAAAGCACCCGCTTCAAAGTCCGCAGACGGCAATGAAATTACGGTACACATCAAAGGAATGATGTGCGAACACTGCGAAAACCGTGTAAAAGCCGCGCTTGAAGCGCTTCCTAACGTCGAAAGCGCCGATGTCAGCCATAAGAGCGGCACCGCCATTCTCACACTGAAAGGCGATATCAACGACGGCGACATAAAAAAGGCGGTCGAAGATGCCGGTTATAAGGTAAAACAAATCGAAAAGAATTAACCGTACAGCGCTTCTGCCCTAAACGGAAGCGCTGTCCTTGTCTTTGTTTTGCAGAAAATATACGTGCTCCGCTTGACAACGGCGCAAAAGCGTGATAAAATAAAGTATACTTTAGATTTTACAAAAAATCGGAGGACATAATGAACTATATCGAACGTGAAGCGGAACGTAAATTCCTGAAAATGAACGGTTTTTTCAAAGCTGTTCTCGTAACGGGAGCAAGACAGGTCGGCAAAACAACGATGCTCAGACATCTGTCCGACGGCACGGACAGAAAATACGTCTCGATGGATGACAGCAGAATCCGCGCACTTGCACAAAGCGATCCGGTATTGTTTTTTCAGACCTACAAGCCGCCGATTCTCATTGATGAGGTTCAGAAAGCACCGGAACTGTTCGAACAAATAAAAATCATCTGCGACAACACCGAAGAGACCGGACTTATCTGGCTTACGGGTTCTCAGCAATTCAATATGATGAAGAATATCCGCGAAACACTTGCCGGGAGAATCGGCATTCTGAATCTGTACGGCTTTTCATCGCACGAAAAACACGGCATCACATTTGAAAACGGGCTTGATTTTTCGTTTGAAGCGTTGACAAAAAGGCAGGAAAAGCTCCCGAAAAACGATGTGTTCGAAACCTTCCGCGAAATATGGGAAGGCGGTATGCCGCAGGTTCAGGGCGTTGACGACGAGCTGCGTCAGGAATACTTCAATTCGTACGTAGACACATATCTCATGCGTGACATTGCCGAAGCAGGCGGGATCACCGATACGGTACGGTTCTGGAGATTTCTGCGCGGATGCGCGGCGCTTGTTGCCGAGCAGGTCAATTATGCGACTCTTGCCGAATCGGCTGATGTCTCGGAGCCGACCGCCAAAGAATGGCTTCGGATACTTGAGGGACTGGGCATCGTATATCTCCTTGCACCGTATTCCAACAATGCAATGAAGCGTCTTTCGAAAACGCCGAAGCTCTATTTCTGTGACACCGGACTTTGCGCATATCTTTCCATGTGGCTGACGCCCGACGTGCTTATGCTGGGAGCGGCAAGCGGTCATTATTTCGAAAATCATGTCGTTATGGAACTTGTGAAGAGCTACGCATATTCCGGCGCAAAAACAAACCTCACCTATTACAGAGACGCAGGTTCAAATGAAATCGACATATTTGTCGAAGAAAACAATACCGTTCATCCGCTTGAGATCAAAAAATCCGCAAATCCCGATCGCCGTGAAATAAAAAAGTTTTCGCTGCTTGACAAAGCACAGCTCGTTCGCGGAAACGGTGGAATCGTATGTATGTGTGAAGCACCGATCCCGATCGACAGTGAAAACTGCTTTATCCCGAGCAACCTGATATAGCTTCGATACCCTCAGAAAGCTGAATGCAGCAAAAAAATCGAACAAATTTCGTAAAATCCCTTGACAAAGTGCTTTTAATGTGGTATATTATTCAGGCACGGTGAAAAGAGTGCAAAAAGAACATGCGCCATTAGCTCAGCTGGATAGAGTGCCTGGCTACGAACCAGTAGGTCGGGGGTTCGAATCCCTCATGGCGCGCCAGAGAAGAGCCGTTGTTGAAACGGCTTTTTTCTGTTATTCTGCGGCATACGCCGCATATCTGAATGAAAGGATCCATATGCAACCCAACCCTGAACCTGAGCCGGACAGTCTTCTCGCCTCAATAATTTTCATAATAATATTGGTGGCATTTTCCGGATTCTTTTCCGCGACGGAGACGGCATTCAGCTCTCTGAACCGGACAAAGCTCAAGCTCAAAGCGCAGGACGGCAACAAAGCCGCCAAGAACGCGCTCGCACTGTCGGAAAATTTCGACAAACTCCTTTCCACGATTCTCGTGGGCAACAACATCGTGAACATAACCCTCTCGGTTCTGTTCAACAACATCTTTGAAAAAGCAATTCCCAACCCATCACTCAGCGGCGCGGTCTCCGTTGCCGTCTCAACGGTGATCGTTCTCATCTTCGGCGAAATCACCCCGAAAATGATTGCGAAGGAAAACTCCGAACGTGTCGCTTTGGCTTTCGGATATCCCATCAAGGCGATCTCGTATGTTCTCTTCCCCATAACTTTCCTTTTTTCGAGTCTGAAGTTCATTCTCCGCAAGATCATCAAATCAAGCGGCGACGACAAGATAACCGAAGAGGAGCTTCTCTCTATCGTTGAGGAAGCGCAGGAAGACGGCTCGCTTGACGACCAGGAGCGTGAGCTGATCTCAAGCGCGATCGAATTCGACGACATGGAGGTCGGCGATATATACGTACCTCGTGTCAATGTCATCGCGGTACCGCTTGATATGCCGATGGAAAAGATCAAGAAGCTGTTTCTGGAGCACAATTTCTCGCGTATGCCCGTTTATAACGGAACTATCGACAGCATCGTCGGTATGATCCACAACATCGACTTCTTTGCGGCGCTTGAAGACGGAAAAAAATCCATCACCGACTACATAACGCCCATCACGATCGTAACAGAGCATATGAAAATATCGGCACTCCTCAAGAGTATGCAGCGCCAGAAGGTCCATATGGCTGCGGTCGTTGACGAATACGGCGGAACGCTCGGCATCGTAACACTTGAAGACATCCTTGAAGAGCTTGTCGGCGAGATATGGGACGAACACGACGAAGTGGTCAATTATTTCACGCAGATCGACGACACGCATTATATCGTCGACGGCAGAGCAAAGCTCGACAAATTCTTTGAAACCTTCGGTCTTGACAAAGATACCGCCGATAATTTTGACGCACAGACGGTCAGCGGCTGGGCAATTGCCGAAATAGGTGAAATACCGAAAAAATCGCAGTCCTTTGAATACAAAAACCTCACCGTCAGCATCAATCGCCTGACACAGAAACGTATCATCGACGTAAAGGTCACGGTCAACACAATTCCCGAAGACGAAGAGGAAGAGGAAGACGAAAAATAAGCATATCCATGGAACACGGAAAATCGTGTCCCATGGATATTTTTTGCCCGTTTTCACTTCAAAAACGCACTGACAACGCATTTTTTTATTACAAATCGGCATGGACAAACCGGCGGTTTGTGTGTTAAAATATCTGAGTCTGAATAATAATATGGAGATTGAATATGAAAAAAATCAGCAGATCATCTGAGCTTCTCTGGCTCTTCGGAATGATTTTCGTGGCGTTCGGCGTCGCAATTTGCAGCAAAGCCGACCTCGGCGTATCAATGATCGCCGCGCCCGCATTCGTAATCCGGGAAGCGGTGTCAAAGGTATGGCAGGATTTTAGTGTCGGCATGGCTGAATACCTGTTTCAGGGACTCCTTCTGATAATCCTCTGCATTGCCGTCAGGCACTTCAGCTGGCGCTATCTTCTGGCGTTTGCCACCGCAGTGCTGTACGGCTACACGCTGAACTTCTTTCTGTGGCTCATCGGCGACGCGCCGTATGACGCGGTATGGCTCAGGTGGGTCATGCTCATCGTCGGCGATATCGTGACCGCATTCGGCGTTGCCTGCTTCTTCCGCACATATATGCCCCTTCAGGTATACGAGCTGTTTGTCGCCGAGATCGCGTCGCGCTTCCGCCTGAACATCAACAAAGTGAAATGGACCTTTGACATAAGCCTGCTCGTCATTTCGGTAGTACTCGCTCTCATACTTTTCGGCGATGCCGATACACTTGACCTCTCGCGTCTTGCCACCTCCAGCTTCCACAGCATGGGACTCGGCACGATCGTCACCGTCATCATAAATTCACCGATCATCGCACTGCTCGGCAAGCTCCTCGACCGTATCTTCGATCCGACGCCCCGCTTCCCGAAACTGAAAAGCACGATCGGAAGATAAAAAACAAAGCGGACTGCTGCGGAAAATTCCGCAGCAGTCCGCTTTTTCACATAACAGCCATGCATATCCGCCTTATCGGCGACGGCAGTAAAAAAACCCGCATTTTCAGCTTTGCCTTGCGGTCAAGCCGGTGATCGGTGAGGAACAGCGCCGCGCCGCCTTCCTTGGCTTTGCTTTTCAGCATACGCGCTGTTTCGTCGGTCAGATTTCCCGAGCGGTAAAGCCCGTAAAACAAATGCATACACACCGTCGCTATCTTCTGCCTGACAGCGCTCTCAAGCGGCTCACCCAGCGGCGCGACAAGCGTATGAATTCGTTCCCACGTCGTTATCTCCGCAAGCCTCTTTTCTCCGAAAGGCTTATTCATTGCCGAATCGGGATTGGTGATGTAAAAATAAAGCGGCAGCCCGACAAAACTGAATTTCCCGACGCGCGAGAACACTTCGAAGAAAAACAACGAATCCTCGGCGAAGTGCGCATTGCAGTCAAAACGCGTGTCCCCGATCGCGTCAGCCCGGAACATAACGCCGCAGCTGTTGAACGAGCCGTATCTGACACGTTCCGCACAGTCGGCAAGCCCGAAAACACGGGTCGTGATATGCTCGCCGGTTTTACGGACCTCGGAGAACGTGACCGCCTCGTTTTCCGTCTCTCTGCTGATTATGCATGACGAAATCGCCGTACCGTCCTGCCGCAAGGCTCCGGCAAGGTATTCAATATAAGACGGATCGACCGCATCGTCACCGTCAACAAAAGTTACGTATTCCCCTTTTGCATCGTCGATACCGACATTGCGCGCCGACGAAACGCCGCCGTTTTTCCTGTGTATGACTCTGATCCGCGCATCGCGCTCCGCATATGCGTCAAGCACACTGCCGCTGCCGTCGGTTGAACCGTCATCGACGGCGATCAGTTCAAAATTGCCGTATGTCTGCGCCAGCAGACTGTCAATACACCTCGGAAGCTGTCTTTCGTTGTTATAAGTCGGAATGATTACAGAAACAAGCGGTCTCATGTGCACCTCACTATCAGATATCTTTTATAATACAATAATACAAATCTGCCGCTTGGTCAATGCTCAAAGCGCCAAAAAACGCTTTCCGCTCGGATGTGCGATCCGGACAGAAAGCGCTTTTTGAATTCTGCACAAATCAGTTGAAGCAAACCGTAAAAACCGACAGATAAATCAAGGAAGCAGCAACCGAATAAGGAGGCGTGACCTCAGATACCGCCTGCGGCGGACATAATCGTCGAACTTTTCGCGCCTCCCGAAGGTACGTCGTCGGAATCAGGGAACGGACAAGATTCGTTGCGGCGTACAGCAGCCCGTGAAACGGGCATTCATTCGAAACAGGCACCAAAAGCGGCGGTTATGCCGCATTTCGGAAGCAGTCCTCTATTATTCTTTTGTCTTACAGAGCAAGCTCATCAGCGAAGGCTGTGTTCAGGCTCCGCACCGGCATGACAGGCTATACATGTGGATTTTCCGTGTGCAGTTCGGAAAGAGGATTGCGGGGTTAGCCTTGAACCAATAAAGCCGAAGGCTCAGACCACGTTGTAGTAATTCTTGTACCAGATAACGGTAAAAACGATTCCGATCATAAGGAAGAACAGCCCTGTCACAAGAATACTCTTGTCGTTTGTTTTTTTCAGCTCCTTGAGCTTTCTCTCCCGGTAATCCCGGTATACTTCGTGCTTTTTCCTGCCCATGGGAATAAAAGCCAGTACGACGTTTCTCATAACAAAGCTTATTCCTATAAGAGCGCCTTCGCGGCTGACAAACATCATTCCCGCAAACAAAGTCAGCAGAATGCCCGAAACGAAGAATCCGTCTGCCAGGATCTGAATATTAACAGCTGTCGAGTGCCCGAAAAAGCCTTTTGACCAAAACACGGCAATCGCAATCAAAGAGGCGATAGCAAAGCAGGTAATATACTTCAACAATAACGCTTTGTTATCCTTTTTCATGATTTAACCCGCCTGTCCTGTTATTTGATCGACTCTCTGTATTTCTTTTCTTCGGCATCGTTGCAATATACAAAGTGACCCGGAGTAATCTCGCGGAAAGAGGGCTGGTCAACCGAATAATCATGCTCCGCCAAAGGATTGTAGGTTATTCTCGTACGCTGCCTTTCATATACCGGATCCGGCAAAGGAATTGCAGACAGCAGTGACCTCGTATAGGGGTGCAGCGGATGATTGAAGAGCTCGTCAGAGTCCGCGATCTCAACCAATTTACCGAAATACATAACACCGATTCTGTCCGAGAAGTATTTGACAACGGACAAGTCATGCGCAATAAACATGATCGTGAGTCCCATGCTCTGACGGAGATCATTCAGCAGGTTGATGACCTGCGCCTGAATGGACACATCGAGCGCTGAGATCGGCTCGTCTGCTATGATCATTTCGGGCTGCATGACAACGGCTCTCGCGATACCGATACGCTGACGCTGACCGCCCGAAAACTCATGAGGATAGCGATCTGCATGCTCACGCACAAGACCGACGGTTTCAAGAATATCATATACCTTCTGATTTATCAGATCATTGTCGGTCATACCGTTGATGACCAATCCTTCGGCAATGATATCACGTACCGTCATACGCGGATCGAGCGATGCAATAGGATCCTGAAATATCATCTGGATCTCTGTGATCAGCTTGCTCTGCTTCGCAACGCGGTATTTCTGCTTATATTCTTTATCAAGCGCCTTGATTGCCGCATGATTGCCGTTTGCAGTCCTGAGCTTCTCGTTATATTCTGCGCGAAGCGCCTCTACGCGCGACTTGGAATATTGTCTGTCGACTTCTTTGCAGTCAACCTTTGCGTTTCTGATCTTCGATCTGTTATCAGCGACAACGGCGCGAAGCTCGTTGTTGATCTTTTCGATCTCGGCTGATATTTCGCTGTTGTCTTTCTTTTCGGCACGAAGCGCCTTGATCTTCTTCTTCGCTTCCGAGCGGGCTTTTGAGATCGCATCCTTATAAGAGCGTGTTCCCGCGCTGATCTTCTGACCCTTGAAGTATATAGTGCCCGAGGTAATATCGTACAGCTTTATGATCGAGCGACCGGTAGTGGTCTTACCGCATCCGGATTCTCCTACAAGACCAAACGCCTCCCCTTTTTTTATCTCAAAGCTTACGTCATCGACCGCTTTGAGATCCTTATGTCCCATTCGGAAATACTGGCAAAGATGATCTACCTTCAACAATACTTCATTATTGTTCTCCATAATTGCCTCCTCTTTCCTTCATTCGTTTAATTCGTTCGGTTATGATCTTGGGGACCTCAACCTTGGGCGCATTGGGATGGAGCAGCCATGTGGCAGCATAGTGCGTGGGAGAAACTTCAAACATAGGAGGCTGCATTTCATAATCTATCTCCAGTGCGTACTTGTTTCTCTCCGCAAATGCATCACCGACAGGCGGATATATCATATTGGGAGGAGTGCCGGGGATAGCATCCAGCTTCTCGTTTGTATCAAGGTCGGGCATAGAGGAGAGCAGCGCCCATGTATAGGGATGCTGCGGATTGTAGAACACTTCCTCCGCAGTGCCGTATTCCACGATCTTACCTGCATACATAACGGCAATTCTGTCTGCCATGTTTGCAACAACACCCAGATCGTGTGTGATAAAGATGATGGAAAGATTGCGTTCGCGTTTCAGGCGGTTGATAAGCTCAAGGATCTGAGCCTGGATGGTAACGTCAAGTGCGGTGGTAGGCTCATCGCATATCAGAATATCGGGGTTTGCGGAAAGCGCGATCGCGATTACGATACGCTGACGCATACCGCCGGAGAATTCAAACGGATACTGTCTGAAACGAAGTCTCGCCTCGGGAATACCGACCTCGTCCATGAGCTTGATTGCTCTTTCTTTTGCGATACGCTTTGTGAGCTTATAGACAACCTGAGAAGCCTTTTCCTTGAGATAATCAATGATTTCAATGCAGCGCTTATCCAGGTCAACCTTATTATCGGCTTGAACATCCGCCTCAAACTTGTCCGTCACGTGTGTAAGGACGGAAACGATGTTGCGGATCTGTTCTTCGGGCGTCACAAGTGACTTGGGGACGACCTTCCAGTTTACCTTATCCCCCGTTTTTCCCTTTGCGAGCATGGCATCTCTCTTTGCAACCTGACGTGCATAGTCAGCCTCCTCCTTGGGGTTGTTCTTCAGATAGAAGAAGTATTTTTCAATCTCTCTGTCAAGCGCTCCGCCGAATGTATAAGCAACGCTGTCCTTGACAACAGCCAACGGATCGATTGCTGCGAGAACGCTCTTGTTCAGATCCTTGGCAAGTACGGCGGCATTCTGCGCGGTAAAGTTGCCTGCCTTGAAGAACTCCATCGCCGCCTTCAGCTCCCGAATCGCCTTTTTCTTGTTTTCCAGAGTCTTGTTGAACGAATACCTGACCGCGATCTTTTCATAGCTTATAAACTTCTCCATGAAGTCCTCATTGAGGAATTTCACAGCCATTTCGTTTGCTTCGGGGGCAGGCATCCTGCAAAGCTCCTCGCCGGGATGCTTATATACGTAGTAGCCGATTCTGAAGAAGTCGTACTTGGGTCGTGCGAGCATCTCTTCGGCGGTTTTCTTGATCTGCTTGAGTGTATCGACGGTTTCGGAAGATGCTTCGTTTTTATATGCATTTCCCGCAAACAGCTTCTTTGCAACGTCAGCGACCGTCAGCTTGGACCTTTCCGCTGATTTTGCAGCGGCGAGTGCCGTGTTCTGAGCCTTCAGCGTTTCCTCATATCCGGTAACAAAATACTTGTCGTTGACGGATTTCAGATGACCCATCACGCGGTTCAGCGTTGCCACGACGTCAACCTTCTGCTTCTTTTCCGTAAGGAAGAGAAAGTCTTCAACGATCGTAATCATTTCCTCAGCCGCCGTGCGCGACTCGTTATAGCTGTTTTCCAGCTTGAGCGCCTGAATGTTGAAATCATCAAAGGTCTTGATATATTTTTCCACCTCTTGGATGGAAATGTTCGCGTCGTTATTCTCCGAAAGAGCGACCTTTATCGTCTCAAGCAGAGTGGCAAGCATTTTGTTGAAGGCTTCGCGGCCTTCTTTGCGATTCGCCTTGTTTTTAAGGAGCATCGCCTCTGTGATCTGCTTACCGATGCGCATAATCGGGTTTAGGGAGGACAGCGGGTCCTGGAAGATCATTGCGATCTTGTCGCCGCGGATCTTGTGCATTTCCTCTTCGGGAATACGCAGCAGGTCATGACCGTCGTAAAGGATTTCTCCGCCCTCATAAATGGAGTTCACTGCGGAAATTCCCATAATCGCTTTCGATGTAACAGATTTACCCGAACCCGATTCACCGACGATTGCCAGCGTTTCTCCTTTATACAGATTGAACGAGATGTCACGTACAGCCTGAACTTTGCCTGCATCCGTGCGGAAGCTGACTCTCAAATTATTGACGGATAATTTTATTTCTTTATTCATACTTAACCCTCCGAGCCTCTGAGCGACGGATTCAGCGCATCGCGCAAGCCGTTGCCGAACAAGTTAAAGCTGAGCATTAACAGAACAAGGAACGCACAGGGGAACAGCGCCACATAGCCCGCGCCTGCCATAATGGATTTCTGTCCTGCGGAAATAAGCGTACCGACACTGGTGGTGTTTCCCGCCTCAAGGTTGACGATTCCCAGGTAAGACAGGTTGGTTTCCGAGTAGATCATCGAAGGAATTACCAGAGCAACGCTGGTGACGATGGTGCCGAGACCGTTCGGGAAAATATGCTTGAACATGATTCTCAGATTGCCGGCGCCGAGCGTTCTTGCCGCAAGAACATACTCCTGATTTTTAAAGCGGTAGAACTGCATACGCGTCCTGCTCGCCATACCTATCCACCCCGTTGCAAAGAACGCGATGAAGAGAACGAGTGCCTGGCTTGATGTACCCATGTGATATTTAAGAAGCGTAATAACGATCATCGTGGGGACAGCTCCGAGAATATCGGAAAATCTTTCCATAAAGAGGTCGATTCTTCCGCCGAAGTATCCGGAGATCGAGCCCCAGATGACGCCGACAATGAAGTTGACAGCCGCAACAACGATGGAGAACATGAATGAGAATCTTGCGCCGTATGCAAGGCAAGCGAATATATCCTTGCCCGTATCTGTTGTGCCGAAGAAGAAGATAGGCTCTTCAATTCCGTCTTTTTTGACCTGCGAGTGATTGTAAGAATAATACTCGTAGTATTCGGCTCTGACTTCAATACCGCCGTCAACTCTTCTGCCGTACGCATAGTAGTAGGTGGTACCGTTCTGTGAAATGCCGTTCTCGCCTTCGATCCTGAGAGAATTATACTCCGGGATCAGGGAAGACGCGGAGCCGACCTCGTACTTCCAATAATTCGGAATAATATTTCCGTCATAGTCGAGCTTGGGGCGAACTGTCGATGCATTCGGATCCGCGACCTTGTAGTAGATATTCGCATCGTATTTATTCTTTTCGAGCGTCGGGCGGTCGGTTGCCTTGACTATCGGATAAAGAACCTGTCTGCCCGTTTCGTTCTGATATTCTTGAATGTTATCAAATTCTTCCTGCGAAATGACCTTGTACTTACCAAAGCCAACGCCGTAATATGTATCATAGCGATAGGAATAATTTGTGCCATCCTCGCTCACCGTATATTCGCCGCGCTTGATGACCTCTCTGCCCGTTTCGGCAGCGAGAGCGACATCCTTGATGTAGCCGAGGTAATTTGTGTTTTTCGTCTTGCAGCCATCCCAGAAATCTATGCCGTTGTCTGCAAACAGGTGCGACTTGGGGGTTGCGTAAGCATACACCATGTCATAGTATGCCGGTGTGAAGGGGGTGAAAAACGGTGCAATAATCGCAAAAAGTGCCAGAACGGCTATGACGATACCGCCGACGACCGCGCCCTTGTTTTTGCTGAAGCGCTTGAGCGCGCCCTGAAAATAGCTGACGGGCTTTGTATCGAATTTGCTGTCGTGCTTGAAATCCCTTCCGGTTGCGAACTTGAATTTGTCCGCGGGGATATCGGGGATATTATTCACATTATTCGTTGCCATCTTTATTTTGCCCCCATTCTGATTCTCGGGTCAATGAAACCGTAGCTGATGTCGATAACGATACCTGCAGTCAGACTGACAAGGGTATAGAACCCGGACAGGAGCATGAAGAAATCGTAATCCTGGAACGTGATGGAATTCAGGTAAAGCCCGCCGACACCGTTGATCCCGAACATTTTTTCGATAATAAGCGATCCCGAAAGAACCGACACGAATTCGCTCAAAATAGAGGGGAAAATGACGACCATGGAGTTACGCATCGCATGGCGGAAGATCGCCTGGCGTTTGGTAAGACCCTTGGTTCTTGCAAGCAGCATGAATTCGCCGGTGAGGACCTCGGAAAGCTCCGCGCGCGTATAACGTGCATATCCGGCAATCGAACCGAGGCACAGCGCAAATACGGCAGGAAGCATTGAATGGAATACCGGTCCCGAGAAGTAGTCTTTGCTTGTAGACATGGTTAACGGGAACCAGCCCAGCTTGAAGCAGAAAACATACTGAATCATAAGAGCCAAAACAATGGAAGGGACGGATATCAGTAAGATAATGATGACGTTGATGATCTGGTCCTGCCACTTGTTCTTTTTCAGTGCGGCAATGATGCCCAGCCCGAGACCGATCGGAACGCCGATAAGAGTAGAATAGATATTGATGAGGATTGTGGGCGGAAGGTGACTGACAAACACCTCGCGCAGATTCATGTTGAGATATTCACCGTAGGTGGTTGCGATACCGAAATCGCCCTGGGTGATAACTCTCTTTATATAGTTACCGTACTGAAGCAGTATCGGAACGCGGTCGTAAGTATAAACGCCGTTTTCACCTTTTTGAATGTTGGTGATCCAGCCTCTTCCCTCCAGTGTCTTCATGACGATTTCAGGATCCTGACCCGGAAGAACATTGGTGGGAATAGGCAGAAGCTTGATGAGTGCAAAACACATCGTAAAGATGATTACGAATGTGAAGAACATCAAGCCCAGGCGTTTCATAACGTATTTAAACATGTACATGGGTTTTTTCTCCTCTGTTTTGTTGTTCTCCGATTTATGGGTTCAGAGTTTAGGAATATGCGCGATCGTACACAGCGCCCGTGTGCGCTCTCAGAAGTACGGTACAAAATGAGATTCGGTTTGTTTTTGCAAACGGGGTTTGTTCTTTTGGAAGATGCGTTGGGAGATCGCCGGACCTGCCGGCGATCCGTAAATACGCAAATCGGCGGTGAGTAGATGACTCACCGCCGATTGTTTAGCATTATACAGTCCTGTTCAGATTGTACTTATCAGCCATGACAGAAATTACTCGGACTTTTTGTATTCCTCGGTAAGGTCGTTGTTGTGAGACTTGACATAGTCGGTCCATTCGGAGTCAGTGTAGTTGACCTGCATGTATCTGATGCCGCCGAATCCCATGAACACGTTCTCAACATCGGAGAAGTAGGAGAATTTAGCGCCGAGGAACGAACCGCCGGAAGATGCAATGAGCATAACGGAACGGCTTTCCTTGATTGTCAGCTCTTCAAGAGCGGAGAGGATCATAAGTCTTGCTTCAACAGGAGCATAGCCTGCATCCCAGTTATAGGTCTTAGGCTGCTTTTCGGTCTCTGCAAGACCGTTGAGGCAGAAGAACCAGTTCTGAACGCTCATGGTGATGGTCTCGCCTGCGCCAGCGTAGTCGCCCGCGGGCATTGTGAGCGTCATATCGATAGCGGAAGTATCCCAATACATATGGTAGTTGAGATCGTCATCGGGGTTAACGAATCCGCCGACGACATTGAAGGGGTTGAAGGGGTTGCCGGAGAAGCCGTAGCCGAAGCCGATCTGGGTCTTGCCGCTTCTGAACGCGCTGGACCATTCGGCACCTGCGGATGCGTCGAATACGACGTCGATCTTGTCTTCAAGAGCGGTTCCCTTGGTAAGGTTATCGAGGACATCCTGAATGTAGTTGGCTCTGAACCTCTGCTTATCGTTATCACTGGAAGAACCGTAAATGAGGGTGATGTTCTTGGTTGCGTCATAGCCGTATTTGTCGGCATTGTTTGTGAGCTCTTCGATAGCTGCAGCGATCTTTTCTTTTGCAAGAGTGGGGTTGTAGCCGGTGAGAGTCTCGTATGCTTCATCGAGCTCAAGGTTCTTGAGGTCGCCGGATGACCACTTGCCGTCCTCGCCCTGAGTGAAGCCGTAAGCACGGAGGATGCCCTCTTTTGCCTGCTTGGTGTTGCGGTACTGACCGCCGTCTTCAAGGGTAGGAGCGTTTTCGATGTCATAGTAGTAAGCAACGTTTACAAGACCGAAGCAGGGGATAGCGCTGCCGGGCCAGATCTTTTCAACGATGTCGCTTCTGTTGAGCGAGAGGTTGAATGCCTGTCTGAATTCGGGAATTGCAAGGATGCCGTTGTTGTTGCCGCTGTCCTTGAGAACGCTGAGGTTGCTGTAAAGCTGCATACCGAATGTGCCGGTGTCAGTGGAAGTATAGTAAACATACTTGGAGTCGACATACTCGGCTGCGTTTTCGGTTGCAAGAGTAGCGTCATCATATGTGCCGTTCAGGAAGCCCATCCATTTGGTGGACCATTCTTCGACCTTGCGGCAATTGATTGCGGTGATGTTGTACTGGTTCTTGTACTGTTCCATGTTCCAGCCGTACCAATTCTCGTTCTTGACGAGCTTGTAGTGAGAACCTGCTTCAAACTCGGAGAGCTTGTAGGGGCCCCAGCTTGCGGTGGAAGCAAGAGAAGAGTTATAATTGGAGGTCCAGAGAGTTGCGCCTTCCTTGGGTGCGATCTTGGAAGCCTCGTACTTGGTCTGGTGAACAAGGGGAAGTCTCTGCATGTAGTATGCTGCGAGATAGGAGAGAGAGCCGTCTTCCTTGGTGAATGCAAATGCCTTGTCAAGGCAGACAACGATAGCGTTTTCGTCATCGACGGAGTAGATACCGACGGTGTCCCATTCTACGTTGCGGGCGGTGTTCTCGACATAAATGCCTGCATATTGAGCATAGTTGCCGCCGACTTCGAGATGAGCAGCGTAGCTTTCCCAAAGAGACTTACCGGAGAAAGCGTCCTCTGCAGTGCCGGCTGCCCATGCAGCTGCGGTATCGTAAACGGTTTCATCCTCGATGGAGACCCACTGAGGGCATGCATTGCCCTGGGCGTCAACATAGCCTTCGGCGCCGTAGAAGCCGTGTACATCGATGTAAATTGTCTTGCCGGCTGCGATTGCATCGGCGTTGGTTGCATAGCCGAGGCTGGCGACCGTTTCATAGGTTCCTTCCTGGTTCTGGAAGAAGTAAACCTTGGAGTTCTTGATCTTGAGAGTATCGTAGAAGGTGTTTGCTCTGAAGTTCATGAAAGCGGGGTCGAGCTGCTGCTTCATTGAATAAACGAAATCTGCAGCCTTGATAGCTGTGCCGTCATCCCACTTCAGATCGTCACGGAGAGTGATCTTCCAGGCATAGCCGCCCTCTTTCTTCTGAGCGTCGGTATATCCCCATTTTGCATCAACGGAAGAGGTGACATCCTCCAGCTTTGTTGCTGCGGAGAAGTTGGTGGTGTATGCACCGGGAACAACGCCGGCTTTGTTGATGGAACCGTCGTCGTTATACTTCTTGTTGTTTTCGAACTTGTAGTCATAGTCGAAGAACGAAGAACCGATGTAGTTCATGATCTGGGTATCATTGTTATCGGCGTATGTAAGTTCGTTCCAGTTGCTGGGCATGGTTGCTGTGGTGGTGTTGTATTCAGCCTGCTTGTATGTAGCCGGTGTTACATCGGGATTGGGCTTCGAAGTGTCGTCTGTATTATTGTTGCAGGCAACAAGCGAAGCGGAAACAAGCAGCAAACACAAAACCATCGACAGAACGGATCTGAGTTTTTTGTTCATAATATTTCCTCCATTTATGAAATTTCAATATCTGATTTCATTACCCGCTGCTTTTCGTCCCGCATCTGACTGTAACAGAACCATTTCAAAGCGGAAAAAGCAGCGAAAGTAAAAAAACAGTACCAATAATTAATTGTGTTGATTATAGCATACCGCTTTTTGTTTGTCAACCCCATTTGACGTGTTTTGCGATGTTTGTACACGTTTCGTTTCAAAAAACGACACGTTTTTTGCTTTTTCGGATGTCCCGGAACGTATGCTGTCGGCAGACGGCAGGTGCAGGGGCAAAAGACACGTTTTTGAGTTTTTCGCGTTTTATGCTCATCAGACACAGGCGACGGAGGTAAAACCCTCTTATCATCTCGTTGATTATACCAAAAATCCGCGGCGTTGTCAATACTATTTTCGCATCTGATGAGATTTTTTGACGAAAAAGCGGCTGTTTTTTTCAAAACAGCCTTCCGGCGCCCCCCATTCTGTCATTCCATCCTTTTGAATATATCCGCTTCAATATGCATCGTGAAAACGGTATGTCATCAGCTGCTCATCGCAAAAAACATCATCAACGCATTCTGTCATCAATATATGTCTCCCCGTGGCATCCGGTTCCCGCTCCGCCGCATACCGAATAAATATCGCATAAATCCGTCAGATATTCATAATCGCAAAAAACATCACCGCGCTCCGGGCGGGAGTACGGTGCAGGATTCTTATTTAATTGTTTCAAATTTGATGAGGCTGCTGTTGCCCGAGCAGCCGTTTGTCTGTCCGCCGGTGATGACGATGACGTCGCCCGGAACGGCAAGACCGGTTTCCTTCGCGGCGCGCTCTGCATGATAAAACAGCACGTCAGCCGACTGGAACTCTTCGCTCATCACGGGAAGCACTCCCCACGAAAGCGCCAGCTTGCGCCACACTTTTCCGTCGGTCGTCATGCCGATGACATATTTCGGCTGGCGGAAGCGCGATACCATTCTTGCGGTCGCCCCGCTTCGTGTGCAGACGACGATTGCCTTCGCATTGATATCGATCGCAAGTGCGCAGCAGGCGTGTGACAGCGCGTCAACGGCATTTTTGATGATGAAGTCGGAATTGCGGAAGCGCTTGACGTAGTTTATGTCGTTTTCCGCCTGCTCCGCGATCTTCGCCATGGCTCGCACCGCCTCAACGGGATGCTTGCCCGCTGCCGTCTCGCCCGAAAGCATCACGGCGCTCGTTCCGTCGTATACCGCATTCGCAACGTCGGATATCTCGGCACGGGTCGGACGGGTGTTGTTTATCATGGACTCCAGCATCTCGGTTGCCGTGATGACCCTCTTGCCGCGGAAACGGCAGGCGGTGATTATCTTTTTCTGAATTGCGGGGAGCTGCTCAAACGGTATCTCAACGCCCATGTCGCCTCTTGCGACCATGATGCCGTCGGATGCCTCGATGATAGCTTCAATATTCTCAACGCCGGTGCTGTTTTCGATCTTCGCAATGATGTCGATGTTATTTCCTCCGTTTTCGTCGAGGAAGCGTCTCACGACGTCAACATCCTCGCGCACCGAAACAAAGGAGCATGCAACGAAATCAACATCGTTTTCAATGCCGAAAAGCAGATCCTTCTTATCCTGCTCGCTGAGGTATTCCTGCTTGAACACCTTCCCCGGGAAGCTCATGCTCTTTCTGTCGCTGAGCGTTCCGCCCACAACGACCGTGGTATGGACGTTATTTCCCTCCGCAACATCGACACGGAATTCCATAAGTCCGTTGTTCAGGAGTATCGTATCGCCGGTATAAAGCTCATGAGGCAGATTTTTATACGAAACCGAAACCTTCGTTTCGTCGCCCTCGATATCGTCCGAGGTGAAAATGAAGCTGTCGCCGGGCTTAAGCTCGATCTTGCCGTTTTTGAATGTTCTGATGCGGTATTCGGGTCCCTTTGTGTCCAGCATTATCGGAACAGGCTGCTTCATGCGCTCACGGACACGCTTTATCGTCTCGATCTTCGCAAGATGCTCCTCATGCGTTCCGTGGGAGAAGTTCAGACGGGCAACATTCATGCCCGCTTTGATCATTTCCTCAAGCGTATGCTCGTCGGAGCTGGACGGTCCGATGGTGCAGATAATCTTCGTTCTTTTCATTGCTTACTCCTGTATTGTTGAATGTGATTGCAGATATTCTTCAAGTCCGGCTTCGCTGTTTTCGCATTCGCCGTTTATCACGGCGATGCACAGCTCCCTTATGAGGATACCCAGACGAGCGCCCTTTTCATGACTTATCTCCATGATTTTCTGCGTCGGAATACCGAGATTTTTACTCGAAACAAACGCATTTTGCATACGTAAACGGTCGATAATGTCCGCCGTTTTTCCGGTGGAATTCCAGTATGCCGCCTCACGGAGGATTTCGGGCGGGGTGTCGATACCCAGTATGAGAATCTCCTTTTCGTCGTCGGGCAGAGGTATGAGCCGCCGCAATGCGACCACCCTTTCACGCAGTTTACGCGGTGATTTCAACGAAAACATGCCGTTTTCGGCGTCGTCTGCGTTTTTGAAAAGGGCGGCAAAGCGGAGATGCAGCTCATCCGGAAGCCGTTTCAGCATAAAAGCGCCTCCGGCGAAAAGCTCCGGAAGTGCGACGGAAATCACATCGGCATATTCCGTCACGGTATCACAGGCGTTTTTGCCGCAGATGATACCCGAAAGCTCGGAAAATATGCGTTCGCGCGAAATCGTTTTCAGCCGGAATGCGTTCTGCCGCAGAGCTTTTGCGGTTTCATCGTCAAGGCGGAAGCCGAGACGCGACATAAAGCGCAGAGAGCGGAGAATGCGGAGCGCGTCCTCCTCAAAGCGGAGCGACGGCTCTCCGACACAGCGTATCAGCCGTTTTGTGATGTCTTCCCTGCCCCCGAACGGGTCAACAAGCCCTTTTTCGGGACTCCACGCCATTGCATTTACCGTAAAATCGCGGCGCGAGAGGTCGGAAACAATGTCCCGGACAAAGCTGACGCTTTGCGGATGTCTGCCGTCCTTTATGCCGCAGTCGGCGCGGAAGGTGGTCAGTTCAAAGGGGACTCCTTCAAAAACCGCAGTCACGGTGCCGAATTTCAAGCCGGTGTCAATCATTTTCGCAAACGGCGAAAGAAGACGCTTGGTTTCCTCCGGAGAGGCGGAAACGGCGAAATCGATATCGTGGACGGGAAGACCCATCAGGCTGTCACGGACAAAGCCGCCGACGGCGTACGCTTCGATGCCGGATGCCGAAAGTATTTCAAACAGGCGGAGGGCGGTGTCGTTCGGTTTAATCATTTTTCGCCGGTTCCAGTCATCATTTTATGCTGTTCTTTTCCTATTTATTATATCATACGGGAGTATCGTGTGCAATGTCAATTTCAACGATTATTGCAAGGCAAGCGATATATTCATTGTGTGAATTGGATTCTCAGATGCCGAAGAAGTCGAGCGACCTTCTGAACTGCTCGTCCCAGCATCTCCATTCATGTCCGCCCTCCGACTCGGAATAGGTGACATCAAAGCCCTTTGAAATGAGCAGGTCACGGGTGTCGCGGTTCGACTGAAGAAGTCCGTCTTCCGTGCCGCACCACATATATACGGGCGGTTTTCTGTTATTGCCGGCGATGTTGTTTTCTATGTAGGTTTCGATACGGTGCTTTTCACGCTTTTCGGGAGTGTCGCCGAAAACGGAGTTCCAATAGGGGGTATATTCGCGGGTGACATATCCGAAAGCGGCGGAATAGCAGGCGACCTTTTCGAAGGCATCGCTGTGGGAAAGTGCGATTTTGAGAGCGCCGTAGCCGCCCATGGAAAGTCCGGCAATGAAGTTATCCTCGCGCTTTGACGAAAGCTGGGGGAACATACGACGGCAGACGGCAGGCACCTCCTCGGATACAAATGTGAAATATCTGAGGTAGCCGCATTCCATATCGGTATACCACGCGAGGTGAGTTGTGGGCATTACGACGGCGACATTTTTGCCGAGTATGTGGCGTTCCACGGCGGAATAGCGCTGCCAGTTGGTCTGGTTGTCGCTCATGCCGTGAAGCAGATACACCGTTTTGATGGGTGCGGAGGTCGGGTTTTCGGGCAGGAGGACATCCATGTCCATATTCATGCCGAGAGTCTGCGAGAAGAAGGTTACCTGAAGAAATGCCATTTTTCTATTCTCCTTTGGTGTTTGTTTTCTTTATGTATTTCTTTTGTATTATATTCACGGCAAGGCAGGCAAGCGCGCCGACAGCGGTGCCGATCACCATGCCGCCGAGGATATCGGTGACGTAATGCACGCGGAAATACAGCCTTGAAAAAGCGATCAGGCAGGACCACACAAGGGCGGGAATGCCGTATTTTTTGCCGAGTCCGTGCCATATCACGGTCGTGGCTGCAAACGACGACAGGGTGTGCCCGGACGGGAAGGAAAACTCGCCGGGAGGGTCGATGACAAGCACGATCGAGGGATCGACCTGAAAGGGGCGGGGACGGGCAAAGAGATTTTTCAGGGTGAGATTGTTCAGAAAAACGGTGAATATCAGGGCAACGGCAAGCGTTATCCCCGTCCGGCGGGTCTTTCTGAAGCAGAGCATCAGGACGGCACAGGCGATCCATATGATGCCGATATTTCCGGTGGCGGTGATAAAGCCCATCACGGCATCCATGAAGGCGCAGGAAAAGGCGTCATGTATCGCGGCGAGCCATGCAAGCTCGGTGTGATTGAGTATTTCAAACATAAATTCTCCGGTGGCGGTTTCTTTTGATTGACGTACATAGAATATACCACAAACGCCGCCGAAAGTCAAGCACGCGGAGGGGAAGGAGCGTGAGCGTGCATAAATATGCAAAATATTGCATTCAGGATGAATATTACGCAATTTTGAAGAATTATGTTGACAAACGGGAATTATTATGATATTATGGTAACAGAAACCAACGAAAGGAGGGCGGAACACGACATGAAGAATTTGCACTGCAATACATACATAATACCCTATGCGCATTACAGCGACAAATTCTGTTATGACTATTTCGGGTCACAACAACTGATTTTCATTTCATAGTGCGCATAGCGGCTTCAGGCTTGGTTGCGCACTTTTTTCGTTTTTAATTCGCTTTTAATTCACATAGAAGAGGAAAATTATGAAAAAACTATTTTGTCTGTTCACGGCAATCATTACAATCATGTCTTTTGCGGCGTGCGGCAATGACGATATTGAAAGCGGCAGTATGGGACAGGAGATAAGCAAAACGGAAATTTCAAGGCAGAATGAACAGTCTTTTGAAGATGAAAGCAGTTTTGCCGAGGTTTCCGAACCCGTTTCAGAGGAGATTTCGGAGCCGGTGTCAGAGGAAGTCAGTCGCAAAGATCCCGAACAGCACATTGACCCCGAGGATTTTCCGTATCGCCGCTTTTCGGCACACAGTGCGGCGGAGCTTGTCAATAAACTGAAAGAAGCAAACGAGAAAATCAACGGCGACAAGGCGTCGGACTTCAACATGAAGGACATTGATTATCTCGCGCCTCTCAGCGGAATTCTCGCGCAGGGCTTCATCTTCAATGTGTCTTGCCTGGCTGATGCTTAACCCGTAGTCCCTCGCCGCTGCTGCCAGTGCGCATGGCTCGCCATCGAAGCCAAACCGATGGCGAACCCATGCGGCATCGCGAAGCGACGAGCGATTCATTGCGTCATAGAGTGCAAGCAGCTTTTCCTTGTCCAAATAGAGCTGTTCGGGGCTTTTATGATAGATATCTCGACTTAGAGCAGGATTATCGGATTGCATGGCTTCAACTGCCGTCTGGTTTTCTTCTAGCGAAACCGTATTGATTTCGGGATGTGTTTGCCGAAGGGCGTCGAGCATTGCAGTGCAAACGACTACGGCAGCATACGTCAGGAATTTTCCCTTTTCCGGCACGAATCGCTCTGCGGCGTGAAGCAGAGCGATTCGTCCTTCCTGCTCGTAATCGTCACAGCTCAGAACTGCGCCGCCGTATCGTTTTTCAAATTGAATCGCGGCTGAGCGAATAAACATCGTATTCCGCTCAATTAACTGGGTACATGCTTCATGATTTCCGTTCTGAATCATCAGACAAAGGGTTTCGTTCGTGATGGGCGTTCATCTCCATTTGGATATTGTAGGTGGTGTTCATGTAATTCCAGATCGCCTGTTTGAGCTGATCGGTTGCTTCGCCCAATTCAGCCTGATATTCTTCTGGAACAGTGATTTGGTTCAGCGCCGCCGAGAGCATCCCCATGATGCCTTCGGGTCTGAGTTGCAGAACGTTTTTCTGGCGCGGAAGCACTTTCGTGATTTCGCTGAGCTTCTGTTTGGTCAGCGCCGCGGTTTGCCTGACACGTTCCGGTCCATCCTGCTTCATTTCAGTGAGAATCTGGCGGAAGTTGCGCGTGATGTTCTCGATCTCATCCGCATAGACCGGGCGTTTGAGCGCCTGCGCTTCCTGCACAGCGCCACGAACGGCGGGCATATCCTCAGGGTTAGCCTGAGCATATTCCAACATGAGGCTGCTCATGGAGTTGTACATTTGATTCTGCGCGGCAACGCCGGAAGCCAGAACGCCCTCCTGATAGAGCGCAATCTGGCGGGTCAGCTCTGCGAATTTCGGATTTTCCAAAAGCTGGCAGACCACTGAACGGTTCAACTTGCCCTGATAGAGATTGGCCGCCGCTTTCACCGTCAATCCGAGCTTTTCAACGTCGTAATTCTTTCGAGATGCGCTGTGTGTCAGCCCCAGCAGAAAGTCCGTCGAAACCTCGAAGTAGTTCGCGATGGCGATAACGTATTCGCTGGACAGCTTATTCGTCTTTTCGGTCATAAAGCGGCTGAGCGTGTTTTTGCCGATGCTCAAAGCCTGCGCCAGCTCGGTCTGCGTGATAGACTTGCTCCTGCACAAATCGCGGATTCTGTCCTGCAGCGTCCCCGGCAGCCATTTTCCTGCATCAATCCATCCTCCAAAGATACCTTGTTGATTGCATCATATCAGACGTGCCCTGCAAAGTCAAACCTGTTGCATTTCTGCAACAAAAACCTGTTCCGACTCCGATGGGTTGAGAATCTGCCTATTTCAAGACGTTTTCTCCATTTCGTCCGTATATTCAAACAGTGCGCGGCAAGGTTCCTTTGCACGTTCTAACTCCGAATCATTTCATAAAGGGGGGATTCAATGACTAACCAAAACCTTTTGATTACGGCGCTGTACGAGCGCCTGTCCCGCGACGATGACCTCGAAGGGGAAAGCAACTCCATCGTAAACCAAGAGTTACTATGTAGAGGGTGGTTTCTCCCACCTAATACATATGACTGCGGCTCATTTGTGGTGAATGGAACAGCAGTTGTAGGAAAGGAGCCAAAAAAAGCCTTATAACCGCTGCAAATCAACACAAAAAGGAGCTGAACTTTATGAAATCTCTATTTGAGGAAATGGGCGGCACTTACCGTCAGGAGGGTGATTATCTTATCCCGAACCTTGCGCTGCCGGACGAACCAGAATACCAGATCGGCAAGTACGGGCGTATGCGCCGCAGCTATCTGAAAGAACATC
>ERZ827168.2320-NODE-2320-length-22693-cov-18.741452_pt1 | contig 22693 bp, 18 predicted proteins | sample MGYA00519868_ERZ827168 | MGnify/ENA primary metagenome ERZ827168 (study PRJEB31778, sample SAMEA3449271) | human gut metagenome | biome: human gut; feature: human-associated habitat; material: faeces | place: United Kingdom | collected 2010/2012 ...
CCATCCAGCCGATGACGTTGCCCAGCTTGTCGAACTCCACCTTGTCATAGCCCAGAGCCTTCAGCTCCTCGGCAATGCGCTTGACGACGCCCTCCTCCTCGCAGGATTCGGAAGGAATGGCGATCATGTCCCGCAGAAACTTGACCATTGCGGGCTTGTAGGCCTCAGCGGCGCTTCTGATGGCAGCAAAATCCATAGTGTACCTCCGTAAAATATCTTTGTAAGTCGCGGACAAAAGGGTCGGATATTGTCTTGCTCACCACTATCATAGCACACACTGGCCGGATGTCAAACAAAAATTATTGAAACCAAAAAGTTTTTCTGAAAAAATCGTTGCTTTTTGCGGTGAGTGTGGTATGATGTATGCGGAAGAAAGTAAAAAAGGGGGAGCGATATGGAGGCAAAACGTCTGGAACTGCTCAAGCAGATCGCAGCGGGCATTGCAGCCCAGTTCGGCGACAGGTGCGAGGTGGTCATCCACGATGTGAGCAGCAACCACCCGGAGCACACCATCGTTCACATCGAAAACGGCTATATATCCGGCAGAAAGGTGGGCGACGGCGCTTCCAGCGTGGTGCTGGAGCAGCTGCAGCATCAGAACGAGCAGCCTCAGGATCACCTGTGCTATCTCACCCGCACTCCGGACGGAAGAATACTCAAGTCGTCCTCGCTCTACATCCGCAACAGGCGCGGCGTGGTGACGGCGATCCTCTCTATCAACTACGACATCACCAACGTGATGGTCATGCACCAGGAGCTGGGCGAGTTTATGCTCACCCGTGACAAGGGACAGTCCGAGCCGGAGAAGATCATCAACGTCAACAATGTGCTCAGCGAGCTCATTGAGCAGTCCGTGGCCCTGGTGGGTAAGCCGGTGGCTCTGATGAACAAGGACGACAAGGTGCGGGCCATCCGCTTCCTCAGCGACGCGGGTGCGTTCCTGGTGACCAAGTCCGGCGACAAAGTGGCAAAATACTTCGGTATTTCCAAATATACACTGTATTCTTACATTGATGCAAACAAGCAGGAGGAAAAGAAACATGGGTAAAATCGATCTGTCCATCAACAAGGTTGGCCTGGAGCACAACATCCAGAAGGCCAAGGAGAACAACGTCATCATCCCCACCATCGCACAGATGCAGAACCCCGATCTGATCCCCGAGAAGATCAAGGCCAAGCTGAGCCACACCGGTCTGTGGGATGTGGACCCTGTCAACCTGTTCCGTATTTCCTGGCACAACGAGGCCAAGGAGAGCGGCGGTCTGTTCCAGGCTGTGCCCAACTATGTGGAGATCCCCAGCAAGCTGTCCGGCGTGCCCTGCCGCATCATCGCCATGTCCGGCAAGTGGTTCCCCACCGGCTGCCACAAGGTCGGCGCTTCCTTCGGCTGCCTGGCCCCCCGCCTGGTGACCGGTCAGTTTGATGCTACCTATCATCACGCCGTTTGGCCCTCCACCGGCAACTACTGCCGCGGCGGCGCTTTCAACTCCAAGCTGCTGGCCTGCGAGTCCGTGGCCATCCTGCCCCAGGATATGTCCAAGGAGCGCTTCGACTGGCTGAAGTCCATCGCCGGTCAGATCATCGCCACCCCCGGCTGCGAGTCCAACGTCAAGGAGATCTTCGACAAGACCTGGGAGCTGAAGCAGGATCCCACCATGATGATCTTCAACCAGTTCGCCGAGATGGGCAACCCCCTGTGGCACTACAACGTCACCGGCTACGCCCTGTCCGATCTGTTCGAGGCCGTGAAGAAGCCCGGTCAGAACTTTGCCGGCGCTTGCTTCACCTCCGGCTCCGCCGGCACGATGTCCGCCGGTGACCTGCTGAAGGAGCGTTATCCCCACCTGAAGCTGGCTGTGGGCGAGGCCCTGCAGTGCCCCACCATCCTGAACAACGGCTTCGGCGGCCACCGCATCGAGGGCATCGGCGACAAGCACATCCCCTGGATCCACAACGTGAAGAACACCGATATGGCCATCGCCATCGACGACGAGGACAGCCAGCGCCTGCTGCGCCTGTTCAACACCCCCGAGGGCCGGAAGTACATGAAGGACGAGCTGGGCATGACCGATGAAGAGGTCGAGAAGATGACCTGGCTGGGCATCTCCGGCATCGCCAACGTGCTGTGCTGCATCAAGATGGCCAAGTACTACGAGCTCACCGAGAACGACGTAGTGGGTACGGTGCTTACCGACTCCGCCGTAATGTATAAGTCCCGCATCGAGGAGCTGAACGAGATGCACGGCGCGTACAACGCCCACGAGGCCGCGCTGGATCACAACCTGCACATGCTGGGTCTGAAGACCGACAGCATGATGGAGATGGGCTATGCCGAGCGCAAGCGCGTCCACAACCTGAAGTACTACACCTGGGTCGAGCAGCAGCAGATGGCCGTGGAGGATCTGAACGCCCAGTGGTACGACACCAAGAACACCTGGGACGCCGTTCACGCCCAGGCCAAGGAGCTGGACGAGCTGATCAACGAGTTCAACGAGGCCACCGGCCTGCTGAAGGCTCTGTAAGAAAACACCGCAACAACGCCTCAGGGCGGGGCTTTCGCCCCGCCCTGATTTTTACCATGAATTGAGTAAGGAGAACCACCATGAAAAACGTAAAATACGGCAAGTGCGTCCGCTGCGGCAAGACCTATGACGCCGTGCCCGACCTGACAAACTGCGAATGCGGCGGCATTTTGGACATCGTCTACGACTATGACTACATCAAATCCGTGCTGACCAAGGAGAAGCTGGCCAAGCGCGAGAACCGCTCCATGTGGCGCTACCGTGAGCTGCTGCCTGTGGAGGAGACCACCCCCGACACCCCTCTGCGCGTGGGCTGGAGTCCCCTGTACGAAGAGCCGAAGCTGGCGGAGCTGCTGGGCATCAGGAAGCTGTGGGTGAAGGACGACGGGCAGAACCCCACCGCCTCCCTGAAGGACCGCGCCAGCGCCATGGCCGTGGCCAAGGCTATGGAGGCCGGCGCTAAGACCATCGCCTGCTCCTCCACCGGCAACGCCGCCAGCTCCCTGGCCGGCAACGCCGCTGCCGCCGGCATCAAGACTTATATCTTCGTGCCGGAGCGCGCCCCCAAGGGCAAGGTGGCCCAGCTGATGATCTTCGGCGCCAACGTCATCTCCGTCAAGGGCAACTACGAGGACACCTTCAAGATGTCCGCCGCTGCCATCGACAAGTACGGCTGGTACAACCGCAACGCCGCCATCAACCCCTATCTGTCCGAGGGTAAAAAGACCGTGGCGCTGGAGATCGCCGAGCAGCTGAACTGGGAGATGCCCGATTATCTGGCCATCTCTGTGGGCGACGGCTGCACCATCGCCGGCGTGTGGAAGGGCTTCAAGGATCTGTACGCCATCGGCTTCATCGACAAGCTGCCCCGCCTGATCTCCGCCCAGTCCCTGGGCTGCTATCCCATCAACCGCGCCATCCAGGAGAACAAGCCCTGGGAGCCCATGGAGGAGAACACCATTGCCGACTCTATCTCCGTGGGCGTACCCCGCAACGCCGACAAGGCGCTCATGGCCATCCGCGAGTCCAACGGCATCGCCGTCAACGTCTCCGATGAGGAGATTTTGGCCGCCCAGCGGTTGCTGGGCCGCACCTGCGGCGTGTTCGGCGAGCCTGCCGGTGTCACCGGCGCGGCGGCGCTGAAGAAGGCCTGCGAGGAGGGTCTCATCCCCCACGATGCCACCGTGGTGTCCGTGGTCACCGGCAACGGCCTGAAGGACGTGGCCAACGCCATCAAGTCCGCCGGTGAACCCATCCACATCGAGCCGGACCTGGATCTGATGGTGGAGGAGTTCAAAAAGCGCGGCGTGACCGTGGAATAAGAGGAATAAAACAGCGGCAGGGGCGGAGTGCATCCGCCCCTGTCGTTTTTGATATTCTTTCCGGAAACCGGCTTGACAAAAAACCTCAGTTGGGTATAATAAGGGTAGGAGTGACCTGCTCTGACAAGCGGTTTAGCTCCGAAAATGGGTTTTGCTAAAAATTATAGAAAACCGTCACTTGGCAGAGTGGCGGTTTTCGCTTGCCTTCCTCGAAATAGTATGCTATACTATCACCGTTAAACAGCTCATATAGCCCCGCGAGAATGGCGCGGGCGTTTCTACCGAGCCGCCAACGGCTCTGCTATGGGTGTTTCAGCGCACAGGTGCTGAAGCATCCATTTTTATTTTGCCTGCAGGAGGTTTTCAATATGACGCAGATACTGAAGGGCAACATCGTCCATGCGCCGCAGATGGGGCGGCTGGACATTTTAGAGCACGGCTGCCTGGTGCTGGAGGACGGCGTCATCACCGCCGTGTCAGACCGTGTGCCGGAGGGGCTGGAGCACGCGGAGCTGCGGGACTTCGGCGACCGCCTCATCATGCAGTCCTTTGTGGATATGCACCTCCACGCGCCCCAGTACCCCATGCTGGGCATGGGCATGGACCTGCCGCTGCTGGACTGGCTGAACACCTACACGTTTCCCACCGAGGCCCGCTTTGCCGACACGGACTACGCCCGCCGGGTCTACCGCCGCCTGGCCACCGACCTGATCACCAGCGGCACGACCCGGGTGTGTATGTTCTCCTCCCTCCACACCGACGCCACGCTGATTTTGATGGAAGAGCTGGAGCGGGCCGGTGTCACCGGCTATGTGGGCAAGGTGAACATGGATCGCAACGGCCTGCCCGGCGCGCTGCAGGAGACCACCGAGGAGTCCGTTCGGGAGACGCTGCGCTGGCTGGACGGCTGCCGGTTCGAGCATATCAAGCCCATCATCACGCCCCGGTTCACCCCCAGCTGCACCGATGCGCTGATGGCGGCGCTGGGCAAGCTGGCCGCCCAGCGCGGACTGTACGTCCAGTCCCACCTGTCGGAGAACACCCACGAGATCGCCTGGGTGCGGGAGCTGCACCCGGAGTGCCGCCAGTATTGGGAGACCTACGATAAATACGGCCTGTGGAAGGACCACACCGTCATGGCCCACTGCGTCCACTCCGACCAGCGGGAGCGGCAGGCCATCAAGGACCACGGCGTGGTGGTGGTCCACTGTGCCGACTCCAACGTGAACATCTGCTCCGGCATCTGTCCCGTGCGGCAGATGGTCAACGAGGGCCTGTGGGTCACGCTGGGCAGCGACATCGCCGGCGGCGCGCAGCTGCCCATGTATAAGGTCATCACCATGTCCATCCGCACGTCCAAGGCCCGCCGCGTCACCGACCGGTGGCATCCCGACTTCCTCACCGTGCCGGAGGGCTACTACCTGGGCACGACCTCCGGCCATAAGTATTTCGGCGCGGGGGACGGCTTCGCCGTGGGCGACAAGCTCCACGCGGTGGTCATCGACGACGGTGATTTCCCCGAGGCGGCCCACGCCCTGACCGTACAGGAGCGGTTCGAGCGGGCTATTTATATGACCCACCGCCACAACATCGTTTCCGTGTGGTCGGATGGACGGGAGGTCGTCCGCCGCTGATAATGCGTGCAGATACTGCGTACAAAAAGGGCCGCACCCAACCGGTGCGGCCCTTCCGCACTAAAATCCCCACTTTTCTTTTTTCTGGAAATGGTGTATACTATCATGCGTATGTTTATACCTGAGAACGGAGGTAGTTCTATGTATGAAAACCGTCGGGAGATCATGCAGGATGTGTTCCTGACGTATCTGCCCGCCAGTAAATTCAAAACCAGCCGCCTGACGCTGAACCTTATCACCGGTCTGCACCGGGAGACAGCCGCCGCCAACGCGCTGCTGCCCGCCGTGCTGCGCCGCGGTACGATGCACTGCCCGGACATGGAGAGCCTGTCTGCCGCGCTGGACACCCTCTACGGTGCGACGGTGGACTACACCGTCCGCAAAAAGGGCGAGCGCCAGTGCGTGGGCTTCGCCGCCGGGTTCATCGACGATGCCTTCACGCCCCGCGGCGAGAAGCTCCTTGAGCCGGTGGCCGCCATGCTGGGCGAGCTGCTGCTGAACCCCGTCACCCGGGGCGGACGCTTTCTCAGCGAATACGTGGACAGCGAGAAAGAAAACCTCATCGACGCCCTCCGTGCCCTGCGGAACGACAAGCGGGACTGGGCGGACATCCGGCTGATGCAGGAGATGTGCGCCGGCGAGCCGTACAGCGTGCTGCGCCTGGGCGACGAGGAGACGGCCCGCCGCGTCAACAACCAGACGCTGTACGTCCACAGCCAGCAGCTGCTGTCCTCCAGCCGCGTGGAGCTGCTCTACTGCGGCAGCGCCGAGGCGCAGCGGGTGGAGGATGCCGTCCTGACCGCCCTGGCCGCCCTGTCCCGCGGGCCGCAGGCGGAGCTGCCGCCGGTGGCACGTGTGGCCGCCCCGTCCCAGCCCCGGTTCATCAACGAGACCATGGACGTGACCCAGGGCAAGCTGGCGGTGGGCTATCGCTGCACCAGCAAAGACTATCCCGCCATGGTCCTGGCCAACCTGATCTTCGGCGGCACCAGCAACTCCAAGCTGTTCCTGAACGTGCGGGAGAAGCTGTCCCTGTGCTACTACGCCTCCAGCAGCTACGCCCGCAGCAAGAATATCCTCACCGTGTCCAGCGGCGTGGAGACCGGCAGCCGCGACCGGGCGCTGGAGGAGATCGACCGCCAGCTCAAGGCGGTGCAGACGGGCGACTGGGAGGACTGGGAGCAGGAGGGCGCGCTGCAGGCCATCCGTTCGTCCCTGCTGTCCCTGTCCGACTCTCAGGGCGCACTGGAGAACTTCTACCTGGGTCAGATCGCCTCCGGCGTCCACGAGACACCGGAGGAGCTGGCCGCCGAGCTGGAGCGCGTCACGAAGGAGCGTATCGTGGCCGCCGCCCGGACGGTGCATCTGGACACCGTCTATTTCCTGGGAGGGAGGGACGCGTAAATGGAAAAGAAGCTGTATGAACGCATCGGCGAGGAGGTCTTTCACACCACCCTGCCCAACGGCCTGCCGGTGTATATCGTCCCCAAGAAGGACTTTCTGCGGAAGTACGCGCTGTTTGCCACCCGCTACGGCGGCATGGATATGCGCTTTGAAAAGGACGGCCAGTGGCTGGACACCCCCGCCGGCATCGCCCACTACCTGGAGCATAAGATGTTCGACACCGAGGACGGCAACGCCCTTCAGGAGCTGGCGAAAAACGGCGCCGAGCCCAACGCCTTCACCTCCAACGCCATCACCTGCTACTATTTCGACGCCACGGATAAGTTCTACGAGAGCCTGGAGATCCTGCTGTCCTTCGTGTCCATCCCCTACTTCACCGACGAGAGCGTGCAGAAGGAGCAGGGCATCATCGGCCAGGAGATCGGCATGATCGAGGACAACCCGGAGTGGCAGGTCTACAAGCAGCTCATGCAGGCGCTGTACCACACCAGCCCCGCCCGCACGCCGGTGGCCGGCAGCGTGGAGAGCATCAGCCATATCACCGCCCAGACGCTGTACGACTGCCACAAGGCGTTCTACACCCCGGCCAATATGTGCCTGGTGGTGGTGGGCGACGTAAAGCCGGAGCGCATCATCGCCGCCGCCAATCAGATCCTGCCCGCCAAAAGCGGCCCGCTGATCCGCCGCGACTACGGCGCGGAGGAGGAGCTGACCGCCGCGGAGCATTTCGTCACCGCCGCCATGGAGGTGTCCATGCCCACGTTCCTGGTGGGCTTCAAGTGCCCGCCCCAGCACGGCGGGGAGGAGCAGCACCGGTTCACCGCCATCGGCGAGCTGGCCTGCGATGTGCTCATGGGCGAGTCCAGTCCCCTGTACGCCCGGCTGTACGCCGAGGGGCTCATCAACGGCTCGTTCGGCGCGGCCTTCGACCTGCTGCCCGGCGCGTCCTATGTCTACGCCGGCGGCGACAGCAAAGACCCCCAGGCGGTGGCGGAGGCCATTCTGGCCGAGGCCCGGCGTCTGGTCAGCGAGGGCGTGGACGGCGACTATTACCGCCGCGTGGTCAACGCCAACTTCGGCGCGGCGCTGAAGGCCCTGAACTCCTTTGAGTCCATCGCCGTGTCCATGGCCGAGGGCTGCTTCCAGGGCTACGACCCCTACCGCTTCCCGGAGGTGTACGACAGCATCACCGTGGAGGACGTGCTGGACTTCCTGCGGCGGAACATGACCCGCGACCACATGGCCCTGTCCGTTATCACCCCCAAGGAGGCTTGAGTTATGTCCGTTTCCCCTCTGTCCATTATGGACGACAGCCCCATCCGTTTTCCGGGGCTTTTCGGCGACTGGGAGTTTACCGCATCCTCCGTCGCCCTCCACATCGGCGGCAAGGCCATCTACTGGTACGGCATCCTCATCGCCCTGGGCGTGGTGCTGGCCCTGTGGTTCTGTATGCGCCAGCGGACGAAGTACGGCATCAGCGAGGATAATCTGCTGGACGGCGTGCTGTGGGGCGTGCCCCTGTCCGTCATCGGCGCGCGGGTCTACTACGTCATCTTCTACCTGTCCGAGTTCAGAAATACCGACGGCTCGCTGGACTGGGGCAGGGTCATCGCCGTCTGGGACGGCGGCCTGGCCATCTACGGCGGCGTTATCGTGGCCATCGTCACCTGCTATGTCCTCAGCCGCGTGCGCCATTTCAAGCTGGGCGCGCTCACCGATCTGGTCGTCATGGGTCTGCTCATCGGCCAGACCGTCGGCCGCTGGGGCAACTTCATGAACCGGGAGGCCTTCGGCGGCGAGACCACCCTGCCCTGGCGCATGGAACTGCTCACCAAAGCCGGCGAGGCGGTGGACGTCCACCCCACGTTCCTGTACGAGAGTTTGTGGAACGTGGTGGGATTGCTGCTCATCGTGTTTATCGTCTCCAAGGCCCGCCGCTTCGACGGCGAGAACACCTGGTTCTACTTCCTGTGGTACGGCCTGGGCAGGTTCTGGATCGAGGGACTGCGCACCGATAGCCTGTACCTCTTCGACTGGACCATCGGCGGCCAGCCCATCCGCGTCAGCCAGGCGCTGAGCCTGGTCATGGTGCTGGTATCGGCCTTTATGCTGCTGTATCACATCAAGCTCCATCCCCATAGGCCGGAGGAGCTGTACGTCAACCAAGCACAGCCAACGGAAGAAAAAACAGATGAATAACAACAGCGCCCTTCCCGCAGGAAGGGCGCTGTTGTTATGTCAACTCGTTCATATTTTCGTCCAGCAACGTCACGGTGATGGTGTAGCTGGCGGCCTCCACAGACATGGGGAAAAACACATCCAGCGCCCGGTGGGACACGATGGGCCGGGTGTAGGTGGTGTTGTCATACGTGAAGGTGTACCAGCAGGCCGCCTCCGGCAGATCCACCCCGAACACCACCAGGACCGGCATCTCATCCTCGCTCCCGCCGCCGAACACACCGGCGTGCAGGAAACCGGCGGGTATCCCGGCGCTGCCCGGGCCGCCCCGCCAGCGGTCATGGAACAGGCTGTCCCGCTCCAAAATATCCATGCCGCAGCCGCCGCTTTCGGTACGCACCATGACCGCCAGATAGTCGCCCCGTTTCTTCGCCAGCACCAGCTCGCTGTTCTCCGTATAGAGGATCTTCTCCGCCTGGGCGGTCATGCCCAGGATGCTGCCCTCCGCCGTGCTGTGCAGACCGTGATGCAGACACACGGCGGCGATCACCGCCACGATAACGGCCAGCACGATAAAATACGCTCTGCGGGCGGCCCTGTGCGTGCCCTTTTTCCACGCCGCGGCGGCGGCGTGGGCGGCCTGCCCGTCCTCCGCGGGCACTGCCTTGGCGGGCAGCGACGCCTGCATCAGCTCGTATGTCTCCCGGCACTCGCTGCACTCCGCCAGGTGCTGCTCCACCAGATGGCGGCTCTCGTCGCTGCACGCGCCGTCGCAGTACAGCGGCAGCAGATCCTGTATGATGTTACAGCTGGTTTTCATCGGCCCGCCTCCTTAACTCCGTTTTTGCCCGGTAGAATATCAACCGCGCCCAGCTGTCCGACTTGCCGAACAGCTGCCCGATCTGAGAAAATGACAGCTCCCCGAACACCCGCAGGGAGAACACCTCCTTGTACGGCTCGTCCAGCCGGTGCAGCAGCTTGTGCAGCTCCCAGGCCGTCTCCCTTTCCAGCAGCTGCCCCTCCACGCCCGGCTGGACTGTATCTTCCTCCGGCTCGGTGTGACGCTTCTGCCGCTTGGCGTAGGTGAAGTAGGTGTTCTTGGCGATCTGGCACAGCCACACATACAGCCGGCACTTTCCATCGAACGTGTCCATGTGGGTCATGGCCTTGTAGAACGCCTCCTGGGTGATCTCCTCGGCGGTGTGCTCGTCCCGGCAGAGGGAGTACACGTAGCGGTACACGCTGTCGAAGTGCCGGGCGTAGACCGCCTCAAAATCCGTCATTTTCTCACCACCTTCAATAGTAAGACCCCCAAAGTGCCGAAACGTTTCAAGGGTTTCTAAAAATTTCAAGATTTTTCAAGAGGATCATAAAGGAATTCCAGGATAATGATAAAGGTTATACAAGGTAATTATAAAAAATTTCCCGGTAAAACCGGGAAATTTTGGCAATTTTCAGTGCCTGCGGCCGGTGAGATAATGGCCGTCGTAGTATGTCTCCGTCAGGGAGGATGTCACTACGCAGCGTCCGTTGTAGTAGGAGGACGAGGCGTGGATGAACTGGTCGCCGCCGATGTAAATGCCCACGTGGGACGCCACCGCGCCATAGTCCTGGAAGAACACCAGGTCGCCGGGCTGCAGGTCGCTGCGGGACACCTCCGTGCCGTAGCTCAGCTGGCTGGTGGCGCCATGGGGCAGGCTCACGCCCGCCTGAGAGAACACATACATCGTAAAGCCGGAGCAGTCGAACCCGCTGGCGGAGCTGCCGCCATACACATAGGGCGTGCCTAAGTACTGCTGGGCCAGGGATACCACGTAGCTGCCGCTGACCGTGCCGGCCACCGGCTCGGATACGGCAGGCGTTTCCTCCACAGGTGCCTCGGCGGGCGTTTCCGCCGGTGCTTCCGCCGCGGTGCTGCCGCCGGCGCACAGAGCCACATAGTCGCCGGATACATAGCCGCTAACGCCGTTATAGCTCACGGCGTACCAGCCCTTTTCAATGCCCGTCACCGTCACATACGCGCCGCTCTGCACGCTGCCCACGGCGCTGCTGCCGCTGTCCGGGCCGCTGCGGATGTTCAGCGTGTCCGCCGTCACCCGGCCGGTATAGCGCAGGCCGCCGACGCTTTCATAGCGTGTCACATAGTCCGCGGAGATGCAGCCGGAAGTGCCGTCGTACAGCACCTTGTACCAGTTTCCATCCTTTCCGGTGATGGCCACCGCCGCGTTCTGGCGCATGGTCATCAGGATGGAGTACCCCGTGCCCGGGCCGCTGCGCATCCGCACACCTGTGCCGCTGATGACGCCCAGCGCCGCCATACCGGTGGTGGAGGCGGAGACGGGCACTTCCACAGTCTCCTCCTTAGTGGACTCTTCCGGAGTCTCCTCTGCTGCGGCGGCCTGCAGGGCCGCCTTCGCGGTGGAGCCGGCCTGCTTCAGGTCGCTGTTGTTGGCGGCGGCGTCCTCCGCCGTCTCCATATCCTCCAGTGCCGTGATGGCCGCAGCGCTGACCAGCGCGGAAAAGCGGGCCGCGTAGGGGACAAGCGCCGTGTCAGCGGCGGCGTCGGTCTGCAGCAGACCGGCGCTGGCCACGACGGGGACGGCCTGCGTTACATCCACAGCGTGGCTGTCCATCTGTCCGTTCAGAATGGTCGCGCCGGTGAAGGCGGTAACGCCCACCAGCGCGGCCAGCAATGCACAAATCGTCCGTTTCATGGTCGTTTTTTTCGCGGCGCAGCCTTACAGCTTGCCGGCCAGCGCCCGCTCCAGCCAGATGCAGCCCACGTCCATGGCGGCGTACAGGCTGTCCTTCTCGGACTTCTTTACCACGCGGTCGCGGGATTTCAGGTCCGGCGCGGTGAGCTGGAGCTGCACGGACACCTTCTTGGCCACGTCCATATCCTGCTCCTTGACTGTGTCCAGAATTTGCAGCAGGACGATATACTTGTCGGCCATGCTGCCGTAATAGATGAAATTGTCCACCCGGCGCAGGGGGTGGCCTTTATAGACAAGCCCCTCGGGCTTCTTCGTGTCAGCCATGATGTACCTCCCAAATTTTTGTAACCAAATTGTAACACATCTGCCACGACCTGTCAACGCGGGAACGGTCGGAAATATTTGTCAGATAAAAAGGACCGCCTTTCGGCGGTCCTTCGTGCGATATGATCCTTACAGCTCCAGATAGCTCTTCACCAGCACCTGCAGCAGCTCATCCCGGTCGATCTTGCAGATCAGCGACCGCGCCGAGTTGTGGTTGGTGATATAGGTGGGGTCTTCCGACAGGATATAGCCCACGATCTGATTGATAGGATCGTAGCCTTTCTCCTTCAGCGACTCGTAGACGGTGGTGAGAACATAATGCACCTGCTGCTCCTTGTCCTCTGCCGCGTTGAATTTTCTGGTGAATTCATCCATGCCGACACACCGCCTTTCTTTAAGCTACCCACAGTATACGCCATTTCTCCGCCGCTGTAAAGAGGAAAAAGTGCGTCCCGCCGGGGAATAGTTGCGTCTTATTTCGACCGAAGCTCCGCGCCGAACCGTTTTACCAGCTTCTTCAGCACGTTGGAGGCGGCCTCTTCGATCTCTGTGGAGGTCAGCGTCTTGTCCTTCGCGCCGATGGTCAGCCGCACCGTCATGGACTTTTTGCCATCCGGCACCTGCTTGCCCCGGTACTCGTCCACGAAGGCCGCGCCATGGAGCAGCTCGCTCTTCACGCCGCCGATGGTCTGGGCCACATCCTTCCACTGCACCTCGCCGTCCAGAAGCATGGAGATGTCGTAGTCGGTCATGGGATACTCCGGCATATGGGTGAAGGTGTTGGTGCGGGACTTGAAGGGCTTCAGAGAATCCTGATCGATCTCGAACAGCATCACGTTCAGATTCCTGATGCCGCAGGCCATGGACACCTTCTTGGCCAGCAGGGCCAGGTCGCCCACCTTTTCTTCGCCCAGATAGATGTTCAGCCACACCACGTTATCGGCCCACACCGGCTTTTCTGTCTGCCTGAAGGTGAAGCCCTCCATGTGGGTGTAGCGGGGCATCATCTCGATCACGCCCTTAGCCTTACGGAACAGGGCTGTGACGTCCTTGGCGGCGGACACGAACGCGCCGGCCACGTTCTTGCGTTGGGACGGCAGCTTCTCCCGTTCATCATAGGGGGATGTGTAGTTCTCATCCCGGAACACCTGGGCCGTTTCGAAAATGGCGAACTCGCTGTAATACCGCTCGTTCTTCACCACGTCCTTGCACAGGTTGGGCAGCAGGGAGGAGCGGATATACTTCTCCGCCGGGGACGGCGGCGTGGACAGATACAGGATGCCGTCGGTGCTCTGCAGCACGGCGTTGACGAACTGCTCGTCCATCCAGGGATAGTTGAACACCTCCTGCATACCGCAGCGGATGGCCAGATACTCCTTGATGTGACGCTCCAGATCCTTGTCCAGCTGGTTGATCGCCCCGTCAAAGGATGTGGTGATGGGCTCAGCCTCAAAGTTCTCGTAGCCGTACATCCGGGCGACCTCCTCCATGATGTCGGCCTGGATGGATACGTCGCCGGTGGAACGCCAGGTGGGGACGACCACATGCATATTGTCACCGCTGAAGGTGATGGTGTAGCCCAGCAGCTCCATCTTGTGCCGGATCTCCTCCGGCGGCAGACGCTTGCCCAGGCGGCGCTCCAGCCAGCTCAGGGCCACGTCGATCTCCGCCTGCTTCAGATGCTGGGGGTACTGGTCCACAAGACCCGTCACCTGCATTTCGGGGTACAGCTCCCGGAACAGCTGCATAGACAGGTCAAAGGCCTGGTCGCAGCGCTCCGGATCGATGGCCTTCTCGTAGCGGGCGGACGCCTCCGTGCGGTTGTCGTACCGCAGCGCCGTGCGGCGGATGCCCTTGGCGTCGAAGTTGGCCACCTCCAGAATGACCTTGCTGGTCTCAGGCAGGATGGAGTCCTTCGCGCCGCCCATGACGCCCGCCAGACCCACCACGCCGGCGTCGTCGGCGATGACCAGATCGTCAGAGCTGAGGGCCAGCTCCTTGCCGTTGAGCAGCAGCAGCTTCTCGCCCTCACCGGCCCGCCGCACGATGACGTGACCGGCAATGTGGTCGGAGTCAAAGGCGTGGGTGGGCTGGCCGGTGGCCAGCATCACGTAGTTGGTGACGTCCACCAGGGCGTTGATGGGGCGCATACCTACCTTCCAAATGCGGCTCTGCATCTGATAGGGGGAGGGTTTCACGTACAGACCCTCGATCTGCGCGGACAGATACCGGGGGCAGCGCTCCGAATCCTCCACGGTGACGTGGAAGCCGGAGGTGTTCTCTACGTTCCGGTCAAAGTGGGGGAATTCCACCATGGGCAGGTCGTACAGCGCCGCGATCTCGCGGGCGATGCCGTAGTGACCCCACAGGTCAGGCCGGTTGGTCATGGATTTGTTGTCGATCTCCAGAATGATGTCGTTCAGGTCCAGCGCGTCTGCCAGCGGTGTGCCGGCGGGGGCGTCGAACTCGCTCAGGTCGAGGATGTGAGCCTCCTCCGTGGAGGGGAACAGGCTCTCCAGCCCGATCTCCACCGCACCGCAGATCATGCCGTAGCTCTCCACGCCCCGGAGCTTGCTCTTCTTGATCTCCACAGGCTCGCCCTCGCCGTGCCAGCGGCACACCGCGCCGGGCAGCGCCACGGCCACCTTCATGCCCTCGCGCAGGTTGCTGCCGCCGCAGACGATGTCCTCCACCCGGCCGCCGCCGATGTCGGTTTTGCAGATCTTCAGCTTGTCGGCGTTGGGATGCTGTTCAATGGTGTTGATGACACCCACCACCATGTCGTGGAAGGCAGCGCCCAGGTCCACGGTGTCCTCCACCTCCACGGTGGACATGGTCAGGTCAAAGGCCAGCTTTTTCAGGTCGGCGTCCGCCGGCAGCTTCACATAGTCTCTGATCCAATTCAGTGATACTTTCATTTTTCAGCCCTCCCTTAATGGAACTGTTCCAGGAAGCGCAGGTCGGCGCTGTGGAACAGACGCACGTCGTCCACGCCGTAGCGCATCATCACCAGCCGGTCAAGCCCGATGTTGACATAGAAGCCGGTGTATTCGTTGGGGTCAAGGCCCGCGGCCTTCAGAACGTTGGGATGGGGCGTGCCGCCGGGCATGACCTCGATCCAGCCCACGTGCTTGCACACACTGCAGCCCTTGCCGCCGCAGACCAGGCAGCCCATGTCGATCTCAAAGCCCGGCTCGACGAAGGGGAAGAACCCGGCGCGCATACGGACCGGCACATCCCGGCCGAACACCTTGCTCAGAATGCTCTTGATCATCACCTTGCCGGAGGAGAAGGTGAAATCCTTGTCCACGATCAGCGCCTCGTACTGGAAGAACGCACGCTCGTGCCGGGCGTCGGTGGTCTCGTTGCGGTAGACGCGGCCGGGATATACGAAGCGGTAGGGGGGCTTGTGGGTCTGCATATAGCGCACCGAGCCGCCGGTCAGATGGGGACGCAGGCACAGCTTGTCCCAGCACTTGCCGGTGTCGTGGCCCGCCAGCCAGTAGGTGTCCATGCTCTCCCGGGCGGGGTGATCCGGCGGGAAGTTCAGGTTGTCGAAGCCGTACAGCTCACTGGTGATGTCGTCCTCCTCGTAGATCTCGAAGCCCATGGAGCGGAAAGCGTCGTTCAGGTCGTAGCACATCTGGGTGATGGGGTGCAGGCCGCCGCTGAGGGGCAGCGTGCCCGGCACGGAGATGTCGAAGTCCGGGTCGACCTCCGAGGCCTTCATCTTCAGCTCGTCACGCCGCGCGTCCAGCAGGGCGGAGAGCTGGCCCTTTACCTGATTCACCGCCTTGCCCATCTCCGGGCGCAGCGACACATCCAGCTTGGGCAGCTCCTTCATCAGCTCCGTCAGGCTGCCCTGCTTGCCCAGCAGCGCGGCCTTGATGTCCTGCAGCTCCGTTTCACTGCGGACCGCCTCGATCCGTGCCTTGCCTTCGGCAAGCAGTTGTTCCAGTTTCTCTTTCATATCAAGCGCTTCCTCCTTTTGAGAGTTTGATTTAGGGATAAAAAAATGCCTTCCATCCCTCATACAGGGACGAAAGGCGAACTTCCGTGGTACCACCCGGCTTCGCAGGCACAGCCTGCGCACTCGTTTCCCGTTAACGGAGGACGACCCGTCCGCGCATTTCCTCGCGGCAGCTCCCAGGCGAACACTGCGGCACTTCCCGAGCCGGCTTGCAGCCGACGACCGGCTCTCTCTGACGGAGGTGTGAGGTGCAGATTTTCCTGTTCATCGCATTTTTTCCTTGATGCACCCATTTATACCACACAAAAAAGAAACTTGCAAGCACTTTTTTCCCCTGACGCAACGAAAAAAGCAGAAATTGCGATTGACAAATGTGCTATACTATACAAAAACAACGCGCAGGGGAGGGATACCGTGTTTGCCATCGACCGGGACTATGTGAAAAGCGCGCTGCCCGCCCGCGACCCGGCGGGGCATAAGGGCACATTCGGCAAGGTCTGCCTGCTGGGCGGCAGCGTGGGCTATACCGGCGCGCCGGTGCTGTGCGCCCGGGGCGCGGTTCGGGGCGGCTGCGGGCTGGTGTTCCTGGGTGTGCCCCAGGAGGTCTGGCCCATCGCGGCGGTAAAGTGCGACGAGGCCATGCCCTTCCCGCTGCCCTCCGCGGAGGGCAGGCTCTCTTTGGACGCGGAGGCGGAGCTGCGACGCCGCGCCGCCGGGTGCGACGTGCTGGCCATCGGCTGCGGCATGGGCCGGGGGGACGAAACCGACGCCCTGACCCGTCGGCTGCTGACGATGGAGCTTCCGCTGGTTTTGGACGCCGATGGCATAAACGCCCTGTCCGGGCATATAGATGAACTGTCCTGCCGCCGCAGTCTGGTCACAGTGCTGACGCCCCATGACGGCGAGCTGGCCCGCATCGGCGGCGATATGGCCGCGCCCCGGGAGAGCGCCGCATCGGACTTCGCTGTCCGCCACGGTGTGTACCTCGTCCGCAAGGGCCGCCGCACCGTGGTGGCTGCGCCGGACGGACGGCTGGCGGTGAACACCACCGGGAATGACGGCATGGCCAAGGGCGGCAGCGGCGACGTGCTGACGGGTCTGCTGGCGTCTATGCTGGCCCAGGGCACAGAGCCTTTCGCCGCCTGCTGCGCCGCCGTGTGGCTGCATGGCCGGGCCGGGGATCTGGCCGCCGCCGACAAGGGCCGCCGGGGCATGACCCCCGTGGATATGATAGAGAAGCTGCCCTATGCATTGAAAGAGGTGGAATAAGCGGAGAGCCTTCCCGATGAAACAAGGGAGGGAACACCGTGAAAAAGACCGTTTTGCCCATGCTGGCCTGCCTGCTGCTCCTGTGCGGCTGCGGTGGGCGAAAAGCCCTCGACGTGCAGGAGCAGTACCGCTCCGTCACCTCGGCGGAGCTGGAGGCGGAGGTGGTCAGCTGCGCCGATGCGGCTGGCCGCGTCTTCACCCTGACCTGCCGGTACGACCCGGCGGGCCAGTCCGTTACCACCGTCAACGCGCCGTCAGAGCTGGCGGGCCTTACCGCCGTGCTGGCGGGGGATACGCTGTCCGTCCGCAGCGGCGACACGCTGCTGCCCGCCGGCGCGTCCACGGATGTCTGCCCGGCCAACTGCCTGCCCTACCTGCTGGACGCCCTGTCCGGCGGCTACCTTACGGAGCAGAACGAGGAGCAGCTGGGGGACACGCCCTGTCTGCGCCTGGCGCTGGACACCGTGGGCCGCAGCGGCGCGCCGGTACAATGTGCCGTATGGCTGGACAAGGTGACGCTCATCCCCCTCTATGGGGAATTTTCACAAAACGGACAGGTGGTGCTGACGGTGAAAATGCTGTCCTTCACCTGCCAAACGGAGGGATAATTATTATGGAATCCACACTGAAGAGAACGTGGGCGGAGATCGACCTGGACGCCCTGGCCTATAACTACCGCGCTCTGCGGCAGCGGGTAGGGGAGAACGTCAAATTTTTGGGCGTGGTCAAGGCCGATGCCTACGGCCACGGCGCGGTGCAGGTGTCCCGCACCCTGCAATCGCTGGGCGCGGACTACCTGGCCGTGTCCAGCATCGATGAGGCTGCCGAGCTGCGCCATGGCGGCATCACCATGCCCATCCTCATCCTCGGTCATACGCCCCGCGAGCAGGTGGGCCGCCTGATGGACCTGCACATCACCCAGGCCGTGACCTGCCAGGCCAAGGCCCTGGAATACAGCGAGGAGGCCGTCCGCCTGGGCGGCACGCTGACGGTGCACATCAAGGTGGACACAGGGATGTCCCGCCTGGGCTATCTCGTCTCCGGGGAGCATTTCGACACCGGCACGGCGGATATATGCCGCGCCTGCGCCCTGCCCGGGTTGTACGCCGAGGGCATCTTCACCCACTTCGCCGTGGCCGACGAGCCGGACGGGGACAGCGCCGCCTACACCCGGCAGCAGCTGGACCTGTTCCGCCGGGTCATCGGCACGGTGGAGCAGCAGCGCGGCCGGCGCTTTGCCATCCGTCACTGCGCCAACTCCGGCGCGGTGGCCTCGTGGCCGGAGAGCTATATGGATATGGTGCGGCCCGGTATCCTGCTGTACGGCTGCGGCGAGCTGGCGGAGAGATTGGGCCTGCGCCCGGTGATGACGCTCAAAACCACCGTCAGCACCATCAAGATCTACGGCCCCGGCACGGACGTCAGCTACGGCCGCCTGTATACCACACCCCGCACCACCCGTATGGGCGTCGTGCCCTACGGCTACGCCGACGGCTTCTTCCGCTGCCTGTCCGGTAAGTGCGCTTTCGCCGCCAAGGGCGGCGACGCGCCCCAGCGCGGACGTATCTGCATGGATATGTCCATGGTGGACCTGACGGACCTGCCGGAGGTGCAGGTGGGGGACGAGCTGGAGGTGTTCGGCGCGCATCATCCGGTGGGGGAGCTGGCCGCCCTGGCCGACACCATTCCCTATGAGCTGGTCTGCGCCGTCAGCCGCCGTGTGCCCCGCGTCTACCTGCAAAACGGTGCGGAGGTGGAGCGGGAGCTGCTGCTGCGGTTCTGACACCGCCGGACACACAGCCGCATAGGATGTAGCGGACGGAACAAACGGAATTTGCCCGGTGGGCGTATAAATTCCCCGGCTGCGTGGGACAATGGAAGTGACCTGAGGACATATCCCTCCGGTACTTCTTGCCTCGGAGTGTGAACTGTGTGGATACGACTGTCAGACGCGGCGACATCTATTACGCCGATCTAAGCCCGGTGGTGGGCAGTGAGCAAGGCGGCGTGCGCCCGGTGCTCATCGTGCAGAACGACACCGGCAACCGCCACAGCCCTACCGTCATCGCCGCCGCCATCACCTCCCAGCTCGGCAAGGCCAAGCTGCCCACCCATATTGCCCTGGCGGCCCAGGGCAGCGGCCTGCCAAAGGACTCCGTGATCTTGCTGGAGCAGATCCGCACTTTGGACAAAAAGCGGCTGCGGGAGCGCATGGGACGGGTGGACGGCGCGGTGATGGAGAAGGTGGACGCCGCCATCGCCGTCAGCTTCGGGCTGACCGGCAGCCACCTGGTGTGACCGGCGGAACGTGACGATATGATGAAAAGGAACTGCTCCCGGGCGGCCTGCAGAGGCCGACCGGGAGCAGTTCTTTTTACAGATTTGCTCAGAGAGTTAACTAATAAAAAATCAGAATGGGATAGAGAAAGAGGATATTAATCGAAAAGATGGCGTAAGGTTCACTATGTAAACCATGCCATTTCGGAAAAGCTGGATAATATCGCATGCGAAGGCGGCACTCCCTTCGATGAGGATGCAAATGAGGATGGTATTATCTATGCCGACAGGCACTGGAGTCGCTGAGGATGATCCCTGCGCCGGCTTCCACACCAGCTGCCCTCGTGCCACAATGTGCGCCTGTGAAAATGCAGCCTTCCGGCGGTTCTTTTTCAGCTTATACGCTGGGATGTGCGGTGTTGTCGGGGATGGTCTCCGGGATCTCCGCCAAAGCCTCATGACGGCGTTCGCACACCGCCAGCACATAGCCCCAGGCCACAAAGGGCAGCACCAGCAGCCCGCCCTGGACGTGCAGCCAGTCTACGGCAAAGTAGGAGGCCGTTGCGCCGATGTGAAAGCACAGCAGCGTCAGGGCGTAGAATTTCAGCTTCCGCAGGTGCGCCCGGTCACGGTCACACAGGTAGCTGGCCAGGGCCAGGGCCGCCTGCTTCGTGTTGTTGGTGGAAAAGATGGTGGAGCTGTAAAAGCCACGCGCACCGGCATAGCTGCTCCACTGGAAGCTCATGGCGAAGAAAATGGGGTACAGTGCGATGACGGCGGTGAGGTCCGGCGGCAGGAACGACACGGTAACGGCGGCCGCGGCAGTGATGAACGGGGACACCAGATGCGTGTCCGTGCCGAACCAGTGGGGCAGCAGCACCGTCAGCATCGTGCCCAGGAGGTAGATGAGCAGCGCACCGGTGTGGAGCAGGATGCCGTGGCCGTCGGCCCGGAGGAAGTCCATCAGCAGTTCTATTAGATTCACCGTCTGGGCGTTGCCCATGATGCCGCTGTGGACCAAGATGGCGTAGCCGCCGAAGAAGCCGCCCACGGTGCAGAAGGCCAGGTGGCGGTACAGGTCGATATGGTCGTTATGGGAGAGCTTTTCCATGAAATTTGTCCCTTTCTGTGTAAACATAGCGGTTATCAGTATAGCACAGCGGCGGGGAAAGGCAAGAGGAAGAAGGTACAAAAAAGGTGAAAAGAACGGTATATTCGTGTTGACATCGGGAAAGTTTGTGGTAAAATACGTCTATGAAACAGGCGATGAGAAAGATGAGCTGCCGCGGCTGCCCAAAGCGAGACGGGGAGGGTGCGAGCCCGTTGGGAACAGTACGGCAGCAGCCCCTTTCGAGTTGGCTGCGATGAGCGGCACGGGACGCTCCCGTTACAGGGCGGCTAAGAAGACGGCTGTGCCGTCAATTAGGGTGGTACCGTGAAGCTGCGCTTCGCCCCTATGCCGGGGCGGGGCGCTTTTGTTTTAGCCCTGCACCCGGCAGAACACAGCATGAGTAAATCTGAAGCATAAAAGGAGACGAAAGACTATGAGCCATCCCTATCACGGCCTGAACGAGCTGCGGGAGCTGTTCCTGAAGTTCTTTGAAACAAAGGGCCATCTGCGCCTGCCCAGCTTTTCCCTCGTGCCGCAGAACGACAAGTCCGTTCTGCTCATCAACGCGGGAATGACCCCTATGAAGCCCTGGTTCAAGGGTGAGGAAGAGCCGCCCTGCCGCCGCGTCTGCACCTGTCAGAAGTGCATCCGCACCGGCGATATCGACAACGTGGGCAAGACCGCCCGCCACGGCACGTATTTCGAGATGCTGGGCAACTTCTCCTTCGGCGATTACTTCAAGCACGAGGCCATCGCCTGGAGCTGGGAGTTCCTGACCAGCCCCGAGTGGGTGGGCCTGGAGGCCGACCGGCTGTATCCCTCCGTGTACGAGAGCGACGATGAGGCGTGGGACATCTGGCACGACGAGATCGGCATCCCCGCCGAGAAGATCTTCCGCTTCGGCAAGGAGGACAACTTCTGGGAGCACGGCTCCGGCCCCTGCGGCCCCTGCTCCGAGATCTACTATGACCGCGGACCGGAGTACGGCTGCGGCAAGCCCGGCTGCACCGTGGGCTGCGACTGCGACCGCTATATCGAGATCTGGAACAACGTGTTCTCCCAGTTCGACAACGACGGACACAACAACTACACCGAGCTGAAGCAGAAGAACATCGACACCGGCATGGGCCTGGAGCGTCTGGCCTGCGTGTGTCAGAACGTGGACAGCCTGTTCGATGTGGACACGGTGATGAACATCACCCACAAGGTCAGCGAGCTGACCGGGGCGCACTACGGCGAGAGCTATCAGCGGGACGTGAGCCTGCGCGTCATCACCGACCACATCCGCTCCGCCACGTTTATGATCTGCGACGGCATCCTGCCCTCCAACGAGGGGCGGGGCTACGTACTGCGCCGCCTGCTGCGCCGGGCCGCCCGCCACGGCAAGCTGTTGGGCGTGAACGAGCCGTTCCTGTATCAGGTGGTGGACACCGTGGTACACGAGAACGAGTGCCAGTACGGCGACCTGCGGGAGAAGCAGAGCTACATCACCAAGGTCATCCGCACCGAGGAGGAGAACTTCGCCCGCACCATCGACGGCGGCATCCGCATCTACAACGAGATGCTGGCCGGCCACAAGGAGAGAGGCGAGACCGTGTTCTCCGGCGCGGACGCCTTCAAGCTGTACGACACCTTCGGCTTCCCCATCGACCTGACGGCGGAAATGGCCGCCGAGGCGGGTATGACCGTGGATGAGGACGCCTTCAAGGCGCTGATGACCGAGCAGAAGGAGCGCGCCCGTGAGGCCCGCAAGGCCCTGGGCGACCTGGGCTGGGCCGGCGTGGAGTTCGGCAAGGATATGCCCGCCACAGAGTTCATGGGCTACGACCACGACACGGTGGAGGGCGCGAAGGTGCTGGCCATCGTGGTGGAGGGTGAGCAGGCGGAGGAGATCGTCTCCGGCATGGACGCCATGGTGGTGCTGGACAAGACCCCGTTCTACGCCGAGATGGGCGGCCAGGTGGCCGA